>Ga0065711_1040769_pt1 | contig 16690 bp, 7 predicted proteins | sample Hoacrofraction12_FD_59098 | JGI IMG/M metagenome (GOLD analysis project Ga0065711, IMG submission 59098) | Hoatzin crop microbial communities from Cojedes, Venezuela - Epithelial fraction 12 v2 (version 2) | ecosystem: Host-associated > Birds > Digestive system > Esophagus > Crop | place... | reverse complement strand
GATGCCATTGGCCTTCTTGGCCACCTGGGCACACTGCTGGCTCATGGTCAGCCGGCTGTCGACCAACACCCCAAGGTCCTTTTCCGCCGGGCAGCTTTCCAGCCACTCTTCCCCAAGCCTGTAGTGTTGCATGGGATTGTTGAGACCCAAGTGCAGGACCCGGCATTTGGCCTTGTTGAACCTCATACAGCTGGCCTCAGCCCATCGATCCAGCCTGTCCAGATCCCTCTGCAGAGCCTTCCTACCCTCAAGCAGATCAACACTCCCGCCCAATTTGGTGTCATCTGCAAACTTACTGAGGGAGCACTCAATCCCCTCATCCAGATCATTGATAAAGATGTTAAACAAGACCGGAACCAAAACTGAGCCTGGGGGACACCACTTGTGACCGGCCTCCAGCTGGATTTAACTCCATTCACCACCACCCTCTGCACTCGGCCATTCAGCCAGTTTTTTATTCAGCAAAGAGTACACCCATCTAAACCATGGGCAGCCAGTATCTCCAGGAGGATGCTGTGGGGAACAAGTGTCAAAGGCCTTACTAAACTCCAGGTATATGATGTCCACAGCCTTTCCTTTGTCCATTAGATAGGTCACCTGGTCATAGAAGGAGATGAGGTTGGTCAAGCAGTACCTGCCTTTCATGAACCCATGCTGGCTGGGCCTGATCCCCTGGTTGTCCTTCTCATGCCCATTGAGCACACTCAGGATGAACTGCTCCATAATCTTGCCCGGCACCGAGGTCAGGCTGCCAGGCCTGTAGTTCCCAGGATCCTCCTTCTGGCCCTTCTGGTAAATGGGTGTCACACTGGTAATCCTCCAGTCATCTGGGACCTCTGCTGTTAGTCGGGACTGCTGATAGATGATGGAGAGAGGCTTGGCCAGCTCCTCTACCAGTTTCCTCAGCACTCTTGAGTGGATCCCATCCAGCCCCACAGACTTGTAAGTGTCCAGGTGACATAGCACATCGTTAACTGCTTCATCCTGGATCACGGGAGGTTTGTTCCACTTTCCTTCCCTATCTGCCAGCACTAGAGGCTGACTACCCTGGGAATAACCAGTCTGAAGGGTGTACTGGCAATGAGTCTTTAAGTTCAACTGTTAGTTAACTGTCATAGTACAGCCTGAGGATTTACTCTCTTTCCAGACATTTTGAGTTGGAACCACAGCTGTTGCATTGTACACATTGACTCTGCAACCAGTTATTTGCTTTGTTTGTTTCAGGGAAGTGCTGATGGGACTGGGATTTGAGTACAAACAGATGTTTCTATATTTCACAGTTTACTTATCATGTTCAGATACTTTGAGCCAAATAGTTGTCAGACAGTCAGAGTATAGCATTCCCCTTTCTTACTTGACAAACCTGGAGCTGAGGCTTCTTAGTTTGTGTCATGTGTCTTGAAAACTGGATGTTCTGTTCCCTACCTGAGGTCACTGAGCTGGGGAAAAATATGTGAGAGGCAAGCAATCCAGCAAAGCCAGGCTTCTTTTTCAAGGTGAAGTGGTAAGTCAAGCAGAAAGGTGAAGGAGAAAGACTGCATTTCTAAATGAGATTTGGAAAAGGTACGAGCAATTCTGAGTGTTACCTCACCATTGCTGCTAGTCTTCATTTACACAGAAGTAAGCTCATGTGGTTGTCCTCCACTTTGTTACATATTGAAGAAAATATTGACTGTTTTTGCTAGGCTTGGAGAATATCAGCCATTCTCATGGCAGTGTGGAAGATGTGATTTATGCTGGCTGAGACTGTGGTATTCCCAATGGATGTTAGGTGCTACTCTTTGAATGTCTACAAGAATTTCAGGGTAGGCTGGCAGGTGTGCTGCAGTAGTCCTTGTCACAAAACCATTAGAGGTTATTATATGAGACTGTTTTGTGTGGAAAACAAGTCTCTGATCATATGATGCCAAATTATGCAGATGAACCCTCTTTACTTCTTGCTTATGCCTCAAAAGCTGTAAAGAAATGTTGAGTGGATAGTAATCGCTATACACTTTTTTTTTTTTAAATTCCTTCTTCTCATGTCTATTTCTTTCCAGAAATGCCCATACACATTGATGTGTGTGTTACGGATGTGTGCTTATGCATACAATGTGTCTGCATACACTAGAAAAATTGAAACGAAGTTTGAAATATTTTTAAAAAAACAAATTGAGTGATCCCCTTTGGACTTCATATCCTTTGTCATCCTGGTGTCGCTTAGATATTTGTGGTTTTTCTATCATGCCCATTAGACCTCAAGCTTGCTCAGAGGCAGGACTTTCTGCCTCTGGTGCTGGGAGAGACCTGCATCAGCTGGTGTGGAGGTGACCTGCTTTTCATATGACATCTCATTAGCACTTTTCCATTTGCTCTAGTTCCTGTTTTTTTATGTTTCTATACCTTTATCTCTTGCTTGGATTTACTCTAGCTGTTTTTCTTCCCATTATCTTCTTTTTTATTAGCCTACTTGTATCTCCCTTTGCTTTGCTCATCGCCATGGGTACAAACCTGGCATGTAGCACTGAGGTGTGTTGGCTGCAGTTTCTGAAAACATCACCTTGCCTCCTGTGAATTAATAGAAGCTTTTCAAGTCTATGAGGTTTGTTTTTTTTTTTTTTTAGTACTGATTTCACTGCCAGCACCAGATACAGATTCAGTGGATTTAGTGTAGTTTTTCAAAATAGTGGTAATATTGTTCCTTTTTGACAACACTTGGGATTTATTGGCTTATAAATTCTTACAGTCAGCTCTCTAATACCAGAAAGAAGTAAGTTTATACTGAAGACTGGCTAGAGGGCCCTTTTCTGCAGGAATCAAGACTCAGTATTGATGTAAATGTATGAAGCATTTTGAGATCTTTTGCTCAAAGGCAGTATGTTAAGTGGCACGTATCAATAATTAATAAGATGATGTGCCTCTAGAAAGTGGATTATAAAACCAGAAGAGATATATACTCTTAGATTTCTTAGTTTAGTTACATGTACACACTCTAAGACATGAACTTCTTTATTTTCCGCAACTGACCATTCAAACATTCAGGTAACTTCTCTCCATTAACTGATTGACCAAACAGTGAATGCAAAATATTCTTGTTCTTCTCCACAGCTTACACAGGTTTTCAGACTGGAAGAATCTTCTGAAGTGTCAAATACACTCCATGTTTGTTCCTTTGTTTCTAACAACTTCTGCCCTGATCTAGGCAAAATTTAAAATTTTTCTCCAGCAATGGGGAACAGACAGCTGGAGCAGAACTGTGCACTAACTTTTGGAACTAGGCTTTATGAAGTTAAAAAATAATGGGGATTTTGGATTCTATTTAGGAATTATGCAATCAAACTGTATGCTGCCTCACTGTCATTTAAAGGTGTCTCTGTCTCCTGACAAAGTGCCTTCTTTTCTTTCACTGTACCTGATACAATTATTGCTATTTCTGTGCTTCTAAATAGTAGAAATAGGTTTGTTTTACAAGAAAAGGTAAATTTTCTCCCAGCATATTTCTTTGCAATGGGTCTCACACCCATCTCATTGAGCTGCGAATTTCCATCTTTACTCTGTCCCTGACAAGTGCTTCAGTAGCTATCTTGTTTGCTTCCCGTTCAACCTCTGTACGTGTGCCAGTTCCTGTTACAGGTGAGGGAAAGTTAGATCAGTCTGGGTGAAGCAATTTAATTTTCCTTTTTCAGACTGATTGTCAGAACTTGCTTCTCTTGGACCTGAAATCTGAGAATAACCGGGCAGTGGATTGTGAAGTCTTTCTGAGTCTGGCAAAGGATCTTGCATTTTTATTAATATATTTCAAAGCCTTTCTGTCTTGGTCTGATTGTTGGCTTTAAATGTTTGATATCTCCTCAGTAAAATTTTTGAGGCAAGGGTTGACACTCTGCAAGGTATGTATTTGCACAGCAGTCAGTGTGAAGGGTTCCTTACTCACTTGCTTTTTATGTGCAAAAGAAAACTTAGTGAAAATACATCATCTCAAGTCGTGGCTGAACAGGTCTCCGGTCAGTCCAAATCAGACAAAACCAGAGTTATCAAACTGACTAGCCAGTGGCGGTTTTTGCTGACTTACGTCTCTCCTCAGTAGCTCTGAGAGATTTCACCACATCGAGTCCAGGATTAAGATCTCAAATTCACAAAGTAGAAGATGTATCTCAATAGCAAGAATATGTTGAAATTTACGTCATAGGCAAGATTTCTCATTTCATTTGGATTCAGTGGAACTACTTAGAACAATTCCACATATGGAAGTTGATGGGGAGGCTCTAGACTGAGCAGACATAAATGGGTTAATGTGCTGACCTTGTTATCAAATTCCTTGCTGAAGTTGCATGAGTTTGAATGATTGGTACAACTGTGTTAATCATGGAGCAAGAAAAGGTCACTAGGAAAACTTGTAATCGTCCCATGACCATTAGTGACACTGAAAATTGCCTTTCTCGCTCCCTGAACCAGCGGTAGAAAGAAAGACTGCAAGGCAAAGAATATAGTCAGATTTTAGCAGACTTTTCAGCTTCCTTGGAGGTTCTAACAATGGGTTCTTCTTCCAGGGAGCATAAATTAACTTAATGAATGAAACAACCTCTCTAATCTCTTTAGTTCTTTTTCCCCTTTGGTTTTTTTTTTTCATTTGCAGCTCTAGTTCTCTGTTGTCAAACACTCTGTCGTTTTTCCTTGCAGAACACGTTTGAAAATCATTTATGTTTGTTGATGCTCTTGGAAATGTACTAAGCATTTTGGCCTGCAGGCAATGTTCAAGCTGCTAAGTAGATGGATGAAGACCAGGACCACGTGCAGAGGCAGGCAAAGAAGCAGAATCTCAAGGCATCACTGAGAGAAAAAGCTGTGGAAAAGAGTGTTTATTAAGGACTCACAAAACTTCTAGTACTGATGGAGCACAGAGAGAAAGGATAGCTCCAATGTAGATGGAAATGGAACCAGATTGCTGGCGCTCCAAAAAGGGGGAAAAGAATAAGTTATGGAATGCTCTTCAGATGGGGAAACCAACAAGTGTAGAAAAGCATGTGATTCAACTTGGTGTATTGTAAAGGGATGATGTAAAAACAACCTGTTTTACGTTTTGTAGCTCATGGCTACAAAAAAGGATAGGATATAAAAAGAGAAAACTGCAAAGAGAGATGCAGAAATAACCCCAGTTAAGAACAACATGTAAAAAAAGGCGAAGACTCAGGCAAAATGCCTTCCTTAAAACGGTAATATCCTAGAGAAACTAGCATGAGTGATCCAGCCGTAAATCAGGTTCAATAGTATAGAAGTACCTCAGAAACTTGGTGGAAAATAGGCAATAGACACAGTATTCTCAAGGTATGTTTTACAGTAGGCAGATTAGGTGATACAAGTAGATGTTAAAGAAAGCATAAAGTCAGCCATGTGCACGCAAATAGAACAGAGAATCTCTGTCAATCATGGCTTTTCAGCTGACTCTGTACATAATGAATTAATGGCATGATGGAGCAGGGACTCAGTATTTAGGGAGTGAGTCATCTCAGCTAAACCCGAGTTAGTCATCCTAGGCTCTCTTTATAGTTAATAGAGAGAACTGATGCTTCTCATGAGCTATTCCTCTCATCTTTGCGTGGTGGTCTAAAATGAAGCAGTGAGTTCCGTGTTAAAAGCACCCTCTTTCCGCTGATTTTAAGGGAGTAATCAACTCGGATGCAGATGTCCACAGTACAGAAGTATAAACTATGGTCAAAGAATACCAATTTAAATGCTTAGCCACTGCATCCCATTCCATCATGTTATCTACATAAACTAGAAATAAACAATGATGTGACATGAAGTGACTCTTGCACGCCCTTCAATACCTTCTAGGAGCAGCTAGTCAGAAAACCGAGATCAGAAAAAAACAGCTCTTGGTTTAGCTCTGAGCATTGGACCCAGTCTAGCACCAGATGTAAATACAGACAGCCACCGTGTAATGGTGCACAAAGCGTACACAAACCCAAATCCCTTGACAGGATAATTCACGGCAGTAATATAATTTCAAGAATGGAACTACATAAAAATGAGGCAGCTTAGCTGAAGTGAAATAAAAAATAACAGCTCTGGCTGTAAATCTTGTCAGGGAGATTTTTTGCTTTAAAGGCACACACTGGAGGCCACATTACAAAAAAAGTTCAGAAAAGACAAAAAGTCCCAGCACGGTAAGGTTGCAGAAGAAAAGGGGATATTACAAATAAAAAGACAGTTTTCCCAAAAGTTAGTCACATCTGAGTGATTAAAATATAGAGGAAATCACATTCTAGAAATTGAAGGGAAATATAAAAACCAAGATAAGGCAGAACAAAATCATTCTGAAGAGCAGCTTCATAAAAAAATCGCATTTTGATTCATATAAGCGTGGCTGAAGTTTTCTCCTGGTTTATTTTCCTTCCATCTTTCATAAAGGCTGTGATCTGCTGCAGTCTAACAATGGAATTATGACAGAGTCTCTATATATTGTATGGAGAAAGATAACTCTGATGGGATTTCAGAGCCTCAATGCAGACTGGCAAATGATGTTCAGTTCCACTTGCAGTCAAAAGGGAGCCTGTTTTGCTAGGGCTCTTTCTGGTGCTTTTATAAATGCACAGAAAGGAATGGAAAAACTTCTTAAGTATCCTCATCTTTATAGGAAAAGAAGGAAGGAATCACTCTTCTTGAAAATAAGATTTAATTTCCGCCCCCCCTTTAATTTTAAGCATTCTTTATAATAGCTCCTGCATGTGTCACCTAGGTAATTATGGGATTAGATTAAAAGTGTTTCTTAAAAGGTAGCTGCTATAATTATATGCACCTGAAGCTTTTCAAGACATAAATTACTGGCTACACTCCTAATAAAAGGCAGACTGTCAAGAAGTGTCCCAAATCATTGGGTTAATGACTTCAGGTCAGCAGGCCTTTTAGAAGGTATAATTAATGTCTCTAGTTAAAGGTATAGCTATAGTTCCAGCTGAGACTAATATTATGTATTAATTAGGACACAGAAAAACTGTGATGCCAAAACATGCTTATAACCTTTAGTACCAGAAAGAAACTGTTGTCATTTGTATTTATGCTTGCTAAGGGTTGTGTGTCTGTAAATTCTCCTGACTGGAGCTGATCTCCTGATTTGTTGCATGTGAGGTTATTTTTTTATCTTTTCCTGTGTGATTCCTTTAAGCAAACGGGTGGTGATGGGGTTAGTGTGAGAGGTATCTCTTGTCTAGATCCAGTTCTTCTGCTGGAAATGTGGACAGATGCAAAAATTCTTTTAAAGATGAAGGATCCCTGCATAATGTCAGAAAACTTCCCCATTACAGACTGGTCTGCCATGGATGGCCTTAGTGGGGCTCACAGGGAAGCAGGGCACAACACTGCTCCAAGTCCTGTCTTACCATACTGTGTTTTTTCTTCTGTTAAAATCTCTGAGTTCTGTGGGCAGCAAAACATCCTTCTGGGAAAATCCTTCTGGTAGGTATATGATCTTGTACGTTTTTTTGCAACAGATTCACTCTTTCTAATATGCTCAATTAAATGTCACTGTTAAGATACTCCAGCATGAGATTAAGTCACGTGATTTCATCTGAACATGTATGTGTAAAATCAAGTCTCTTACCTCCTGAAGATTTATTTTGTTGGTGATGCCTTAGCTTTCTATCTGGTTTTAGATAGGAGCAAAACAATTACAATATCGTTCTGTTGTAGTAAAAAATGGACTGTGAAGTGTTTGAAAGGCTTTCCCTCTTCCTCCTCCTCAAACCTACAGGGATGCTTCTTTCTCAAGGATGTGGAAGTGGGCTATCACAATGCTAAGTTCAAATAGCCCTAGATGTATTGGGACTAATAGAGCTAGACTTCCAATGGATTTGTGGATCATGGTTGGATGATTTTTCAGTTGTGTTAGGCTTGGAATGTAGTTTGACCACCCCTTATGCTAGATATCTAAAAGAGATAGAAAGAAAAAGAAGACGAGGGAGCTGCAGGAGAAAGGGTCTGCGAGTACTCCAACCAGGAGAAGATTGAAAATATGTCTTTCAGATGTTTGAAAAATTGTGAGTGAAATTTTGACCAAGAATCCAATCCTTTGGCATGAATAGGACGTTGATTCCGGTTTAGTATTCCCCAAGGTTGGAGCTTCCACAGTGTTTTCCCCAGTACAAATTCTGTGATGTTTAATTTACTGAGCTAATGATGCAGCCTTTCGTCTAGTACAAGCTCTTAAAAAGCCTTACTTCTCTGTCTCTCCGTCTGTCTCCACACGCTATTTTGGATCTTTGATACATCTACAGTATCAACTGAAGGCACTGATGATCTCAAAAGTCACTAGGAAAGGACAGATGCATTTGTTCTGCACCCATAACTCCTGTTTCCTTAGGAAATCTGCCCAAAACAGTGCTACTTGGTGAGGAAGTAGACATCTTTTCTGTTGTTTACATAGTTTCTCAAGCATTTTAGCTGAAGCATGTGTTTTTCAATGTAAGTCCGCTGATCTGTACTTTTTTTCTGGAATTTGTAAAGCCTATACTTGTTTTTACTGGAAACTTACACCTTAACAGCTTTATTAACAGCTATGAATCTGACTGACTTTCGTGATTCTGTTCTGTTGAAGTTAGACATAGGAGGGCCATTTGTAGCAGATGTAGTTGACCAGCAAACAGAGGAATATGTTGTAGTACAAGTCAGCCAGACTGAAGACATTGGATCAAGGAGGAGACGCCAGAAGCAGGTGATGTCTTTAAATTTTCTTTCACTTTTTCTGAGATGTATTTTATCACTCTTATTTCCATCACCATGTGGATTGTCGTCTGCTTTTTCCTGCTGTGAAGTGTGTCAACATCAGCATTAGAAAACTAACTATATTAGGAGTAAAATTACATTTTCTTTTGTGTTTATAAGACTTCCTTTAGCTTCCTATATGAAATTTTTTTAAAATTTATGCCCCTTGACTGACACTTAGCATGAAAGTTCTTGTGTTTAAAATTGGTGACATTTCAAATATTGTCCTAGAAGGAAGAAGCAAGTGCAAAGTGCCTTTTTGCACTCACTGAAATACATTTTCACATTTTGTTGCAAATTATTTTCTCAAACATGTGTCACATTTATTGGCTTTATTTCTCTTAAGGCTTTCTCACTGTTGATGTTTGTAATAAGTTCCTGCTGTTCTCTCCCAGAGAACTTGGTGAAGGAGGATCTTTTACAGCCTGTCATTGTGTATCACCGAAAAATAAAAATAAGCTTCATCATTTAATAAATAGTATTGACATACAAAAAACTGCCCCTCATGCTGTATACATGACAGGATGGCCTTCCCAGTTACAATGAATCTCACAGTCTACAAGCAAAAGATCAGTCCTACCACATCAGCTTGGCAAAGAAGACGGTAATGGCAATTACTCTCTTAAAGCACCCACCCCTGTGATGAGGAGGCTGCTGTAACCCGTGCTGGTGGCAGTGATCCCCAGGGAGCCTTCACACTGCTGCGGGGTAGCCAGCGCACAGTTGGCTGCAGCAGCCCACTTCTGCAGGTACACCAGTGGTGGTCCTGACAACACCAAAGGACTGGGTAGACAAAATAACCTTCCCTGACTGCATTGTCCTCGGGTATTTTTCTGTGTTGGATGTTCCAAGCTGGCTGATTAAGCTGTTTTTTTCCACACTTTGCAGCATACAGGGTCAGGAAAAGCTCAGAATTTAGGCTACAATTAACCACATTTGAAAGTTTTTTTTAAAGTTCCTTGTCTTTGAAAATGAGAGAAAATCTGTATCTACATTTAAAGAGTATATTTGGCTCTATTGCATGGATATCATTTTAGAGTAAAAGGAAAAGTTTCAGAAAGTGTTTATTTTCTGAAGATTTTCTGTTTGTTTTTGCTGGAAGATCAGCAAACAGGAACTCCGTTTACTGAAATTCTACCATGTCCTCTTCACAATGTCTGGGGGTACGATGTTGCTCCTCGGCCTCTCATCATCTGTAGCTCATGTACTTCAGTGTTTTTCCCAAGGCAGTCTTTGGGAGTGAACCATATTGTTGTCTTTGAGCCTAGGTGCCCTACATGGTCCTGACCGTCTATGTAGAAAGTGTGATTTGGCATCCCCGCTCCGGAGCACCTCCTGGAGGTGTCTCCCACTTCACTGACTGAGGGGGTGAGGATGAGTTTGCTCCAGCCTAAGTGCCTGTGTGTACCTAATCAGGTGGAATTAGTTTAGGCTGCTGTGCGCTACGTCCTGTCTGCAAACAATTCTACTAAATGTACAGGAGAGAGAATGGAGATGAATAAAGCCCTAGATCAGAGACGTATCCCTTTCACTGACTTTTACTGATATTGCTAAATGTGACTTTCTTACAGGTGGTATACAACTGGTCTCTACCCTTAAGTTCAAGAAGAAATCAGCAAATCATCACAACTAGAACCTTTCCGATACTAAACAGGTTGGCTAAGAGACTGAGAAATGATTCATTGAAGTAGCAGTTTACATAGACTTGACTACAAAAAAGTAGATAGTGTTTTAAAAATAATCTATTGCTGCCTGTTTCAGAGAGGCAGGAAAGGATGACTTCTTGCTGCTTTGTAAATGGATTTACAAGGCTGGTTTGTATTTCAATTACTTTCTAAACAATGCTATGTAGAGGGATAGAGTGAAAATGTTTGTAAAGTTGCTTGCAATTGTAGAGATAAAACGCATATACACGTACTTACAGGTACTCAATATAAATCTAATGCATAAATAAAACTAATGGTGTTTCATTCCAGAAATCAGCAAAACTTCTCTTTCTTTCACCAGAGGCACCATCTTCCTAAACATTCAAGCTTTTCTGCAGGAGCCTGGAAGTGTTCCTCTCTCCATGAAGCATCAATACCTTCAAGCAAATATAGAGGCACAAGTAACAACTGCATCCATCATCTTAGCAGGTGTCTATGTGCTGATCATACTGGAAGTAAGTCATGTTTTGTACTTTGATTTTATTTTTCCCTTGCATTATGAATGGAACACAGGTAAGGGTTTCATTCTTGGGCTTTAATACACTTTTTCAATGTGTGTTTGAATCCTTGCTGTACCATCAGTGTTACTAATGGCATGAATAAGATATGTCTGAGAATATTCTTTGGAATTGTAACTGATTTTGGCAAGCTATATTTATGTTACAGTGATCCTGTGTATTTCTCTACTAGGAGCCATTAGTGTTTTAATATTTTAACAGGACTATAGTTTGGCTATAAGAGTGAAAATAAGTTTGTGTCATTTAAGGTGCAGAAAAACTATATTTAGTTAATTGTTTTTTAAGATAAGATACATGAAAAAAAAGCTTTGGTTATTCCCCTCTCTAAAGCACCTCAAACTATGAATTTTGTGTACTTTTTAAAGGTTAAACCGCACACACTGTTGAATTTAGAAATTTTTTTACTGTATTATTTAAAGAGGAAATGGAGTCTGAGTTAACATGAAGAAGACAAGGAACAGGGAACTTTAAACATATGTGGCAGCTGCATTCCAAAGCCAATGAAAATGCATTGCTGCAGCACCAAGGATGGAAAACTTGTCAGAAACAGCACAGGGCTGCAATTGACTTCTTTGAACTGAAAACACTTACTGTCTGATTATCCTGAAATAAAAAGCAGATTCGGGAAGGAATATATATATATATATTTTTAATTCATGTAAGCATCCACACTGTCAATGAATTTTCCAAGTTGAATCATACCTGATTTACACTAGTGTGAAACAGAGAACTGAATGAAACCACGTCCAGAATGTGCTCCATAGTAAATATGTTCAGCATGTTGTATTTTTTATCCACATCGCTTGTGTATTTTAGGCTTTTCATCCTGTTACCCATTGAAATGGTAAGATAGTTGAACACCTTCTAATCAAATAGCAATAATGGACACAGACAACATGAAAGATGTTTTAGACATTTAAATTCTGTCATTCAGCAATGATAGTTTATTTATGAAGCTAAAAATGCCTCTATGTACTTTATAAATGAGAAAAGAGATATTAAGTGTGGAGGAGGATTGGACTAGATTCTACTATAAATACATGCAGGTATGCAGCACAAAATGAAAATAATTTAACACTTCTAAATGTATTTTTTCTTCTCAAAAAACCCTAACTATGCAACCCTTCAGCAATTGCAAAGCCATCAGGTTTTCAATGTATGTAAAGGGTGACTTCGTGTTAGCATCCTAGAAAGCTGCTTTAGAACAATTCATGTGTCAAAGGAAATAAAGGCTTGCAAATGAAAAGCAAAGCCAAGGAAAACATGCATTTTCCTGTTTTTTCTAAGAAAAAGCTTTAAACCGACATCTCGCCTTATTGTTTCTGTGAAAAAAAATTAGGGAAAAAATTCTGCTGTTGGCAGAAAACTCATTTCTGTAATTTCTAATGTAGAAATAGATACTAAGTAAAATTGTTTGAATTTTAAAATGTGGAAAGTCACTGATTGCATCATGATAACTGTTAGCTGTTTTCTCCATAACATCTGTGGGAATGAAAAATACTACAACCTGAGTAAATTCTAAACTATAGATATATAAGCTGGCAATAACTATCATAGAAACAAAACTTTACTGTTGTTTGGTTCCCACTTGGAGGGAGTGAGTCTGGAACTCTTGCAAGAGATGGATGTTAGAATATGTAATAGTGGCTTACCTGATATTCAGCATTTATAACTTATTGCCTGAAGTCCTACTTTCTCAACACATTGCACTCTCTATTCCATTAACAGTTATCACTGTTAAATAAATCAATTGGTGTTGCTGCAGGAGTGATCTCTCATGGATTTTAATTTTCAGTGTTGCTGCTTCCAATCTTTTATCATTCTTTATTAGTTTCCTGTGTTTTAGTCATTATCTTTGGCAATACAGGTTCAACTTCAGACAATGTGGACCCAAACAAGTTTTAGAGCTATGTCTTGACATATTTTCTTAGAACAGTGAAGAAAGAGGAAGCGTTTTATGTTACAACTCACAAGAACCACATGAAGGCAGGCCTCCTGCTCCTCCTGCACAGCCCTTTTCCCCCTACAATAATCGTAGATCTTGTGCCCATAACCTCATCAACTGCACTGTCCTCATCTTTTAATCCTTCCTTCCCCTTCTCCCCTTGTCCTTTGCTACCTTAGACACCAGGGAGTGTGCAGGAGACCAGCCTGCAAGAGCTTCTCCCTCCCGCAGGTAGAGATGATGGGAAAAGCTGATGAAGTAAGAGATTCCAGTTGGAAAATGAAGTACATTGAGTGTGAACTGTCACCTTCTCCAAATGTGCACTGCTGTAAAGGCACAGGGTAAATTCTGCTTGGAGGCAGCTGTTTGTCTCTATGTTGGCATCAAATTTCTAGGAGGTCAGTGTATGTCAAGTACCTGTCCTTGTTGGTGGAGAAGTCCCACTGTCTCAGGATGTGCTGTTCTTCAGAAAACACGTTAAGCTACTGAACTTCATTTCTTCAGACATCTATTTTAAGTGTTGTTTCTTTTGAAAGTGATTATGTGTTATGTATTCATAAAATACAAACATTTTTCTGGTAAAAGAAGAGGTCTCTTTTTCCTTTTTAATTTCAAAGGATTTCTTTTTTATACCTACCACAAATATGAATATTTTCTTACTTCACAATCCTACTCTGCCCCTTGAAATTTTGGTATATCGCTTTTAGTTCTTCTTAGATGGACATTTCTTTGTTACATTTTCTGTTTGAAATCTGTGGGTTTTTTCTCTTTTTTTCCTCATATAATCATCCTTTCCTTCAATAACTAGACATTCATTCTCTTGAAATTGATTTTTCTTCAAATATTGATCAATTCCTGCTTTGCATTTCAGTCTTCTGCTCTCTCCCCTTCTCCCAGAGGAGAAAAGAGGAAAAAAAAAATCTGCTTCTAGCAGTATTTTTGAATTTGTCTAATCTATACTACTTTATAGACTTCTTGGAAACAATGAAATATTTCATTTTGCTCTTGGAAGCCTACACTGCACAGGAAATTAAAACAAGTGTATGTTAGGAAAAAAAAAAAAAAAAGTGTTCCAGGTTTACCTTTGTTGATCTCAGCTCTACTGTCTGACCCTTCAGGATTACTGAGGAATGTAGGTAAGATGGGCTATAAGTATGTTTTCACGTTGGTCTACAGGGACATCTGGTGTAAAGTGCTGATGTACAGAGTTCTACGCTGACGTTGCTGTACTGAATTAGTTCACAATTTATTTCAAAATAGACTTCTTCTAGTTTTCATCCTCAAAATGTGTAGCCTCTTTTGCCTGGGAACTTGAAAAAAAATTTCAAACCAAAAAAATCTGAGAAAATTTAATTTTTACACTTTCCTGTTCCAAACATCTTTGTTCTTTCAACTAAGAGCGTGTTATGTCTTTTACCTTCTTTGATTTCCATTCTTTTTCCATCAGACCCTTTTTCTGTATATATAATTAAAGTGACTATTTACACCTCATTCACTCAGATTCAATAAGCAGTGGTGCATGGTTGTTTCTGGTGGTACAGCATAGTCAAGGAAAATTAGTGTGGATAAAATCTCATTGTTTCCTCTTCGGAATACAGTAAGAAATCTTTGGTTTCTCCCCTTTTGCCCGTATTTGAGCACACAGAGAATAGGATTGTACACTGGTTACCCTGAAAAGAAATCTATCTGCCTATCTATATCATAAAATATCTGTTCATATTATGAAGTTTGATTGATATTTAGAAAAGTTTCTTGAGTTGATAAAGCTCTTACTAGTAATTATTAACTGCATGTTTGCAGCTAAGTTGGAGCTGTATTAATTAGAAATACATAAGGAGGAATGTTAAACATCTATTATTGAAGGACAGCGCTCATTAATATGTATGAATTATTGTACGCATTTATGCAATATTTTCCTTTAGTAATATACTTGTTTTGTGTTGTGGGTTGAAATGGAGTGTTAGTTGTTTATGGTAAAACGAGCCAGCAGAAAGACATATGAAGGTAATAGCCTTTTTAAAGCTATTTTATAAAACATTTTATTTAGTCAGGAGAAAAGGCAGAATAACATTCATTTTATTAAATTGTTAAAAAAAAAAAAGTGAAGAGATACCAATAACACATCAAATGGCAGAAAAGTGATACCAGCAAGTATCAGAAATTCTGTGAGAGCCTCCATAAGACTTGTTTTTTCATAGGAGCTCTCATTTAGTTTCATATGCTGTCTTGTAGATTGCCTTAAGAAAGATCTTGCCGGGATCTTTCAAATGGTGTTTTAATGACGTAATATCTTGAATAACATTCACATGTCTGTATCTTTCCTTAAAACACAAATACTTGAGCAAGATCCGGCCTTAAAAGCTCTAGCTTCTCACTAGCATGAAGCATGGGCTTATAATCACAATTTTTATTACTTTAATCGAAGTGGAGAGTGTCAGTTTCTCTCCATATTACTCTTCTATTATTAATTAGCTTAAATTATGAATAAACATCCCTTAAGCCTAATTTCTTTAACTCTAAGCAGAGTGATTTTTAATAGCATGTAACCATCAGAAATTAGCTGCAGACAGCAAAACTTTTATGTGTTTCAGTCTGACCATTTTTCTAGCATTGTGGGCTGGCTGAAACAATGTTTCCTCACAGGAAGCATTTTTACAAATGCAATAAGATGTTTGTTATTACTACTCTCTGTGCTGACACAGTCCAGTTTTCACTTATTTCCAGTAATGGGGCTATTTATTTGCACATGGAAAATGATGCTTCAGAGGGGGAATAGGAAAACAGTAGAAATATGCACTGGTATATGAAACATGATACTAACTGATGGCAATAGCCTAATCTCAAGGGAGAATTTTTCTGACAAGGAAAGTCACAGAAACCAGTGACCAGCTTACTCAGCATGGTTTCTCATTTCTCCTCCATTCTCATATTGATCTGTCTTTAAATGCAGACAGAGAAGAGTGTGGATTAGAGTGTTTCCACCTCTGCGTATATACTACCAGAAGACTGGTAGCAAAGGGACAGAAGAAAATCCATAGCCTTTATTGGAAAAGATGGTATAAAAATGAAAAATGTAGATGCTACTTTACCTGGCCTTTATGGGAAAAAACATATTCCTGCTGATATTTCCAGCTGTGCAAGGATGGAAAAATTGTGAGGAGGAATTAAAATGCTGCTGTAGGGGTTAACAGAAAATTAGAGGTAGATTATCAGAACAAACCATCTATCCCCTTCGTTGAAGAGTCTGATCCATACCTCATTGCGCCAGAATAAAAGTTTGCCCTCATCTGTCATCCTGTATAGGGGTGGGAGGGATGAAAAGAGCCCAAGATCGGGGCAGAGTGGGAAAGCCAGTGCCCCTGGGTGTCCTGGCCAGCTTCCAGCAAGGCAAGGATGCTTTCCTGAATGATTGTCCTTCCTTGAGAAGCTACTGGTCTGGACTGGAGGAGAGAAGGCTGCCTTGATGTTGTCTTGATTATCTGCAGTGTTTTACAGTGAGGTAGAAATGGAGCCAAGAGGTAGGGCCTGGAGAGCGAACTTTACAGCCTGAGGTAGAAATCATAAATGCTGTGACTCTGGGAGTTGCATGGAACCTGAATCCAGCATAGTGAAACCCAATCTGTAAAATTCAGTAGAAAAACTTTGCTTGAAGAAAAATCTAGCTCCCTCTGGAGCAGACTAGCTGCAACCTTCCTGGGCAGCCTGTGGCTGTGAGTCTGGTTTGGAGTCCTCATAACCCTAAAGCACCATTACCATTCAAAAGTCTACTCTTTACTTCCCCC
>Ga0065711_1007129_pt1 | contig 16690 bp, 10 predicted proteins | sample Hoacrofraction12_FD_59098 | JGI IMG/M metagenome (GOLD analysis project Ga0065711, IMG submission 59098) | Hoatzin crop microbial communities from Cojedes, Venezuela - Epithelial fraction 12 v2 (version 2) | ecosystem: Host-associated > Birds > Digestive system > Esophagus > Crop | place... | reverse complement strand
TGGAATCAGGTCTCCCCGCAGCCTTCTCTTCTCCAGGCTGAACAAGTCCAACTCTCTCAGCCTGTCCTCATAGGAGAGGTGCTCCAGCCCTCGGATCATTTTTGTAGCCCTCCTTTGGACCCACTCCAACAGTTCCATGTCCTTCTTGTGCTGATAGAATCATAGAACCACAGAATAGTTTGGGTTGGAAGTGACCTTTAAAGGTCATCTAGTCCATCCCTAAAATCACAGTGTAGAACAACAGAATTTCTGGAGCTTGTAATTTGTAGCAAGACAGGCAGTTCAGTGGCTGGAGAGTGTAAAGACAAGTCTGAACATAAATGCAGTTCTTCTGACCATGGCCCCTGGATGTTTCTCCTGTTTACATGTCTATAAATGAAGAGCAAAGATCATAGATATAACCCAGCAATTAAGTTCTCCAGGTATATCACATAAGAAGTGGGCTGGTTAAAGAACAAAAGAGCAGGTTTCCAAAATTAAAATTATGCTGTCTTGAATTTCTTTGCAGTACTGCTTTTCTGGTTTTGAAGGCGTTGGACTACAGTTGCCCAATTAGAAATCTCATTTTCTTTATTGCTTTCGAACAGAAAAATCCTGGGGTCTGTTACCTTCTGAGAAATACAGACAAAGTCAATAAAGTAATGAAATGTTTAGATTCTCCAAGTATTTCCTGTGAAATAGTAAAACCGTTATTTGATTAAAATAATATAGAATCCAGCACTGGGATATTAATCATGCTGCATCAAAGGCAGAGATTAAAATATTATTCCTCTTTTGTCAAGCCTGTTACTAAGAAAAGACTCGAAGTAGAAACACTTCAATATTTGTTCTTTAGATAAATAAGATTAAATTTTAACCTTTACTCTTCCGAAACCCTTAGAGAAACATTGATTTATCTGCAGCTGAAATTAATATTGGATTGCTTTATTGATTCATTGGCTAAAGGCACAGACTAGCTGTGGAAAATCCTCTCTGTTTGCATTGCCACATTGAACAGGAACAAAAAAAAGCCATTTAAAAGCAGTTTAGCCTTGAGAGAATGGGCACTTACTGTGAGGTTTGGCATTCTAGCAAAAAAAATAAAAATTCGTCACATAGCTCACTTAAGAATCAACATATCTATATGGAACAGCTTGATAGACATGATGAACAACTGACTATGATTACACTTCTCGAGGTACTGCTCAAAGGCAGTCTTATACCACAACATAGAAAAGCCTTCAGAGGACACAAGGATTGAAAGAATAAATATCAAAAATAAACAACCTCCCAAACGACTCTGAGTCAGAGCTTCAGCTGCAGTAAATCACCGTGAATGCAATGGTGGCATATTCCTCATCTGCAGCCACTGAGACCGGGGGCCCAGGGTTTATCTTTGCGCAACAGCTTGTGATATTTAGACTACAAATTGGCAGCAGTAAAAGGGCAATCGGTCAGTACGTTGTAGGTGATCCGGGTGACCCTGCTAAGGGCAAGCTCAGTGTGAACTCACTTCCCAGTCTCTGTGTTTACACCCTCATCTTGTGGAAAGTTTGAGATAATTTGAGGTAATCATCGCTCCGTAGTGAAGGGCTAAACACCTCACAGCCACCTCTGGGTCAGATTAAGTGAAGCAATAGATCTGGAGGTGTAGCTGCTGTATCCTTTACTCCTCCCCTATCCCCGTAGCTTCTTTGAGTTTATACACATTTACAGGAACCATGACAGCTTCACCTAGATTTATCACGCAGCTGAAGGAACGGCAAAGTACACAACCCCCTGCACCTTCTGGTCCTTTTGCAGGATGGCAGCACTTTTCTGAAAGGTTTGATGCAAACTGGCTGCTTTGTCATGCCGACCGGCTTCACACCCTTCACCAAGGAGCAGTGGGAGCATCGAGTGGAGGCTCTGCTCTGCCCGGAGCCTCCCCAGCAGGGAGGAGCTGTCAGTCTCCAGCAACGCATGGGATGGTTCCTCTCCTGATCCATGGGAAGCATTCGTGTCTCCTGATACGAAATGGCACTGCCCGCAACTGTCGGAGAAGTCGATCATGGTGTTGCTTTGTTTTTTCAGATTCATCACATTGAATGAGGAGCTTCATCTGCAGTTAGATAAAAGCACTCTTGAGCAAATGATCTGAGTTTTAACTGAGAGCAACCAGTCTCACCAGTTTCAACATCTGCATCTGAATCAGGTCAATTGCCAGTAAAGGGCCAGTATTACAGAAATTATCATTATTTTTTCCAGGACTAACTGCTCTATCAAATAGGGTTGTAATGCATTGGAGCACCACAAATAAAGACTATGCCTTGGAGACCTCATAGGGATACCGGGGAGACCTCTCCCCAGTCATTAAGTGTACAAACTTGTCTTAAAAGCCCTCATGCCTGGGTGAAAGGAACATTTTTCAAGGAATTAGAAGCATATATTAACTTTACTGTTTCACGGTCAGACTTTTCACACAAAAATATTCTGGTGGAGATGGATGGAAATACATCCTTTTATACAAAAGTTTCATCATTTGATCTGGCATTTTGAATTGGGGGTACACTTCAGTTCACCTTTTTTGGGAAAATCTAAGTTATATTGCGAGATCTAAGTCTGGAACCTTTTGCTGGGGCAAAATTTCAGTGTCGGAGTTTGTCTGAGGTAGAATGGTAGGCCTGGATGTTCACTGCTGCCACACAGCTTACGCAGGTTAATGAATGAATGGGGAAATAGCAACTGCATTGTTGGGAACACCCACATTTTCAGACAGGATCCTTACTTAATGAGAAGGAAAACTATTTTTAGGAGCAGTAACAGAAATTTCAGAGGTTGAGACAGAATAATGTATTAATGTTTAATTCCTGTCAAATGTGGGAGTTCGCTTTGACTGGTCCATCTGCAACAAGCACGTTTCCAAGTAAGGGAATCCCATTCCTTTATCTAGACCCTTCTGATTTTCGTATTAATGAATGTTTCAAGGTGTGTCTAACTCCATCTTCTGCCTCCTGCATTTACAATATGTAAACATAGCCTGATGTTTATATCCTCTTCCTTCTGTAAGAGCTAGTATTTTGGCAGTAGTGCTCCTCACCTTCTAGGCATACCTTCTACATTCAGTTTAGCACTTGCTGACACATTTTTATGATTGTGTTTATTACTCACTTCAAGCAGAGGGGAAAAGATGCAAAGGGGCCCTGTAAAGAAATACTGCAGATCAAGCAGACTTTTCAAAAACTTTTGGCAGCCACATGTTCAACACATGACACTATGTTGCTTAATAATACGAAAAAAATCATGAGGCCATGGCTCATATGAAGCAATGTTATGTGTCATATCCATCCCACAGGCCAAAGATTCCCCATCCCTAGCTTGAACATTGTAAAATATATGGTTAGTCCGATATATAGATTCAACACACCACAACAATTAAAAAAAAAACAAAACCAACAACCCAGGGATCTGTATTTTCAAAAGTGAACAGTGACATTTTCTGTCCCTATTATTCTGGTAGGCCACTGAGATACTTCAGAGAAACACCATTTTCAGAAGTCAGATTCCCCCTAAACGTCACAACTCGTACCCTTAAATATCTATCGTCAACTATGAGTTACGTATTCAGGGCTCCTAAAAAGCAAAAACCCCATTCATTAAATATGATCTCTGTTTGCAGACCCTTTCAGAGATTCTTGCCCCCAGTAAAAGCCAGGTGCAAGTTAGGTGAGTGCTGTAGTGCATCTTGATGTCTCTGCAACTCCCAAGTGCTTTTCCTCACTCAGAAGACACTCAAATGAGTTCAGAATTAGTGTAGCAAAGAACTGAACCATTTCTCCTTCCCATTCCCTTTGAGAACAGAAAGTAAGTTGAACGGTAGGAATAGGTGTTGAAGGCAGCAACTTGCTTGTCCCATGTTCATTACTTGAAGGCTATTGAGAGATGATGCCTTTTATAGTGGTCTCCAGGGCCACTATGAACTGGAGAATTTGGGAACGCTTCTAAGCTTCAGGGCAGGGGTAAGTGCTCAAGGTAACCTCATTCCACACTGGGATGACACCTGGACATTTGTCAACACTTTCCTGAATGCTGTACCACAAAAAGTAAACCAAGGTTCCCAAGAAGGCTGGAAGCCATGGACCACTTTGAGGTGCTCAAGCAGGATAGTCACTGGACAAGGACTTCAAAGGCCTGCTCTCAGGTCAGTGCAAATGTTGCACTGTCTGGATGCAGCAGCCATCACACCAAACTGTGCTGTGGGTGGGCTGAGCATCCAAAGGTTTCCTTTATGCTCCGATTATCAGAAATTGAGCCCACCAGAGAATCCGACACTGGATTTCCAGATGTCTTATCAAATATCTTCTTTTTCTGTGGTGTCATAAGGCACCACTCAAATACCCTCTTGACAGCAGAAAAGGAGAAGATACTTTTGGATAGTCGTATTTCTTCAGAGGGATTTCAAACACTAAAGCAATTGCTCTTTCTCTTCAAAGATGTAGGCACCAGCAGATCCACAATGTCCCATTTTGTCTCCCCTAGCTAAGCCTGCAGCTAAAACGGTCAGGACAGATGAGGCAGAACTGAACGTTCTCTCTTGGGCAGCATATACATTATCTGCGATTTATGTCTGCACTATGTGGCTTAAGTGGGCACTACAGCAGCCACAGGACGATCCTACTGCAGCAGACGGGATTGCTCTTTTCCATTCTTTCAGACAAAGATCCTGAGCTTGCCCCAATGAGCCAGGTTTTGTCCTTTTAAGACAAAGTTGTGTAAGTATGGTCCTTCAACCTTCCCCAAAACATAAGGTAGCCATGGAAGTACCAGCCCACTTGGTGGTAAATGTGGCCACAAGAATATGATGTACATGTCCCAAGACAGGATTTCACTCCCAATGACTTTAAATTTGGTACCCTAGAGATCATGTCTCCTGCACCAGCAAATCCTGCACATGACCGACAACGATGTGCCACTCAGACACTCCTCAGCACAAGCTCTCTTGCTGAGATCTTGCTAAGAACTCAGCAAGACTGCTGTGAAATGGATATCGAGCTTTTTCTGGATCTACCGCTCTCATCCCCTTTCCCTCCTCATCACAGTCCCTGTCATGAGTCAGCGACCCTTGCGCAGGTCATTCACCTGGGCGCAAGGAACATTGAAAAAGGGTCATTTGCACAGATCTAATGCACATTCCCACTCACCAGGAGCAGATCAGGCCCCGGTAACCCCATGACAGCTACGACTGCGCCCCAGAGCCCCTGCATGCAAGCCAGCAGATGAAGATACCTACACAGAGCATGAGCTTCCCGTTCACCTTGTACCAGTATAAGTGACGACAGAGCATGTATAGTGCAAGCCTGTTCCCACTAAATAGGCTGCCAGCAGGACTCCCATAGTTTTCCACTCACTTTTGAAATGGGAATTGACCAAATTCTGGTCCTAGTTATTTCCTCAAATATACAAACTTTGCCTTTATAATATTGATCATCTTATTCTTAAATAAGATTTAAAATGACTTTATGACTTTTCAGGAGTGTCACACGTGTTAAAACAAAAGCAGGGAAGTATGTACGGAGCAGTAAGATTTATTCAGAAAAAGTGTGTTTCCCTTTAAAAGAGACAATAAACTGGTTTTATGTAAACAACCAGAAAAACCACCCCACCCCTAGAGAAAACAGGCACACAAATACTTTACTCCTTTCATAAATAATGTATTTTATTGCATATGGCTATTAAGGAGAGCATCCATGATCAATACAGACTAAATACAATACACTACTCTAGTTCCATTTACTCTGGTCTCCAGCAGCATCACATTTATCCTTATATACAGCGTGTACATTGGAAGACACAGCAAGATAAGTTAAGTCTCTTGTCATATCACAATAGCAAGAAATATATTTAACATCTTGATATCCAGAAACAATACGTACCCAAAAAGAAAACACTGCTTAATAACTGTTAAGGTTATATAGCAAAAAATATTTTAAATTTAAGGTAAGTAAGTCAGGCAAAATGTACAAAGACCCAATATACATTGTGAAGTTTTAGCAAACATAACATTTATACATTTTGGTTCCATTCTGTAAACTAAATTACGAATATAAGTATTGCATATGCCTTGGTGAAATATACAGGATAGAGAAGAATTGACTATATTGTCAAGTTGTTGTTTTGAAGTTGCTGTATGCATTTTAGCCATTTGTTTTAGTGGCATGATTTCTCAATTGGTACAGAGGGCTACTTCAAAATCGAAGTTCAGAACATTGAACTCAGCAGGCACCACACTCAGTGCTGGGGGGCGGGGGGATTTCAGACAGAAAATGGTTTGGGTTTTTTTTGTGGTTTGTTTGTTTGTTTGTTTTTTTAGTTCCAGACTTGAAGAAGCAGCATTTTAGAATGTCTTAGAACCATTTATAGTATTATTATTTAAAAAAAGAACCCTCAAACAGATCGATAAGGTATTTAAATTTACTTTAGATCTAATATTGTATTAGCCTATGCATTGCTGTGATTTAAGACCCCAAAAATTACACTGAAAAATAAAGTGTGTCATGGGGTAGGGAAGGAATTAGTTTACATTCATCTTTGTCTTGTAATACAATCCTCAGTTCTAAAAATTCAGCATGTAAGCAGGAAGACCGCATTGCCATTCATCATATTTGTAAGACATTGACTCTCGTCTTCCTCAGAAAAAAAAATTCCAAAAGATAATTCACTGTTAATAGCGAAGTACAGGTTCCACCTAGCACAATGATTTAAAAAAAGAAGAAAAAAACCAAAGTCTCACATAACTCAAATAACTTAGTAATACTTACACGTCTATCAGAGCAGGCACTGCGGAGGTACCCTTAAAAAGTACACAAACTCTTCAAAAAAATTTATCGAAGAAGCAAGGTGGCATGACATTCTGCTAGTCTGGTGCAACAGCTGTATGTGACACTTGTGACGGCAGCCGCCACATCACTTGGATTTTCCGGCTACAGGCAATGTGATGCACAAGTAGCCTTGGAAAGAACTCAGGACAAGTGACTGCTATGGTTCTGCTTCCCTGTAATAATGCCTGCAGCTGCAACGGTGCTTTCCTGGTAGAAGGCAAATCTCAGGACTTTCTAGATGGCAAGATAATACTGTGTTAATATTAGCGCTTGAATCTGCCCTATACCCATTATCATCCCTGCATTCCTAGCATACCTATGTGGATTTTTGGTTACAAGAAACGCAGCTAAGAAGAGGGTTAGCTGACAAAAGTGAGCTTGTAAATAGGAGAAAAGGCTTTTGCAATCTGAAGTACCTACATAAACACCTACATAGAGAGGATTAAACAAGTGTGTCAAAGGTAAAGAGAGATACCCCCAATACAGTTTGATGTTTCTAACTTACGTTGCTTCAGTTACACATCTTTATATATTTTTCTTTTTAAACTACTCCGTCCAAGTCCGATTCACAGAGTTTCATCCCATTTTAGACTTTCCAGTGCCCTGGTTCAGCTCCATCTGAGAACCAAACCCTGCGGCTAGTGATTCACAACCCAGCAGCAGCAGCAGCAGCTGTACGTGTTGCAAGTTCAGTAAGGCTGACGACCGTTCTTGAGAGAGACTCAGCATAGAGATAAAGGAGGTCCTGTCGTACACCAACACCGCAAATCCGGCTTTAGTTTGAACTGAGGTAGTACTGTGGTAGGCTTGAAGTTATGCCAGTAAATACCAGATCTTACTGCTTCAGCAGGTGTTACAGAAACCCCTAATATGCCGAAGAATAAATACAGTTTGTCTTGAAAAAGGAAACGAAGGCATTGGCCATTTGTTAAAGAGGCCGGCAGAAAAGTTCCTACGATCTAAAGAGCATCTCTAACTTCTGTCGAAACAGCAGGAAAATGATACTGTAGATGCCATGGACAGGTAACGAGTTAGGCAGGTTGCTTTCCCTTCCTCCCAGATTTGTTGCACAGTTTTGTCCACAACAGTTAAGTAACTGTCCGGACCAATAACAACAACAACAGCAAAAAGTAAACCTTAAGCAGCTTCAGTTACAAAAAAAAAAAAAACAAAAACAAAAACAAACCACCAACAAAAAAACTCAAAACAAGACAAAATGTATATGCCGAGCAGCTTCTTTGAATGTTGTACTCTGTTGTTTGAGGTCATGGTGAGAAAACTAACTCCTTCACTCTGAAAAGAAAAATGAAAGAAAGTCAATAAACGCTGCAAAAAATATACCATTTTTATGATTTAAACAACACAAAAGAGAGATTATTCAGAATGGGTTTTCATGGGAAAAAAGCTATGTAACAATTGCTTCTGTATTTGGATACATCATAAGGTATTGCAGAGGCAATACAGGGAGTACTCCCCAATCCAATACCACCTTCTCCTTGTAGAACTTTTTGGCTGTGGCTCTTCAGACCAGCAAACCACGGGAGACAGAACTGGATAGAAAACCCGACACAAAATCCCCCCACTTTGTTGTGACCATCACTGTTTGCATCAGTGGAAAGGAAAAGGGGTTGCAGAAATAGATACAACCTCAACTGGTTTTTTAGTCAGCTGGGTGTTACGAAAAGCTGTCCATTTCCAGACATTAAAAACAAGTTTCTTGAGACTATGCTGTCTTTAGTGAAAGAGTCTTCTAAAAGCTTAAGCAAAGTATAGAAAGCACCTTCTTCTTATTTAATTATCAGATTTACAAAGTAACTATTATTCCAGAAGTAAAAAAGTGGTTAGGTATGCAAATAGAAGGAATCTTCCCCAGATTACCAACTACAAAGCTGTTTTAAATAATCAAGGTGAATCATGCAGCAAAATACAAACTGATTACAATCCCAAATTTTAAAGAATTCAGCTGACTCCTTTCATCTTTTTTCGCTGCACAGAATTAATGGATAGTATGTGCCACTGCCATAAAGGGACTTCACAACATTAACTCACAACATTAAGATGATTTGTTAACATGGTCATTAAAAATCAAAATTGCCTTAGTATATTGCTTATTGTGTAGATTTTTCCTGTTTCCTATATTGGGAAAGCAGCAATACACAAACAGTAGTGATTAAAACACAGAGACATGACAAAACATTGACACCTCATTTTGAACGGCACCAACTAAGTGGTAAATCCCAATACAGCATCAGGCTACAAGATTAGATTCACACTAAGTGCTATTAATAGTGTTTAGCTCATTTAATAGTTTCTAGCAGGTTTTTATGTTGTATATGTTGTCCCCAAGTTTACAAGTTAGATGAAAATTTTAGTTTTAAGATGCACTATGCAAATTTTCCTGAAAATTGAAGTTATTTGGAACATTTGGGGAATTCACATTGTTACTTAGAAAATTCCATAAAGGACATAACCCATTAATTTTGACTGTACTGATACAAGAACTCAGTATTCCTGTGTATTTTTAATTCCTTTGTGACCATAAAACCAAAATCAATTATATATGGAACCTGAATGCTGAAGTAAGCACAGTGCTTATCTGTGCAAGTTTCAATCCACATAAGCCTCTGATAAACCAATACAAAAGTTTTTCCTTCAAGCTTACACAAAAGCAAAGGTTGACATATCTTGGCATGTAAGTGAGAACAGCTAAATTGCCACTGAACCTCTCAGAGCTAAGGTTTACTAAAGGAGTAAGTCCTGCTGAAGTCAATTCAAGCCGCTATACGATCAGATGCTTAGGATTTTATTTCATGACACAGCTTGAGATGAATTAATAGCTTACCCAGACCAGAAGGAAAGCATCTCATTGCCCCCACCCCTTGCCATTTATTTGCTCCCACTTTTAACTTAGTTTCTGACCAAAACTCTACCCATTCCATCTTCAGAAAATGAGCTTCTGTTGTTTGGGCTGGGAGGGTGCTTCAAATTAAGAACCTGAACTGGTTTACGATGCAATCAAGAGAGCCCCAAAACTGCCATCACCATCCAGTACAGCTGTGTGAGAGAACGCGTGGCAGGATGGATGGCTCTCCAAAGGGAGCCGAGACCCCTTGTTTGAGGAAGAGGCGCCCGACAAACCACCTGGTTCTGACTTTTGCTCAGGGAAGCAGGATGCATATGCATCACACAGGCAAACAAGTGTTTAAAAACACACGCTTACTCTGTGTTATTGCTTTCCTCCTCCAAATGGAAACAAACCTGACAACTAAACTTAGGTTCCCAAAAGCGGCCACATGACAGCAAAAGCCAGATAAAGTTAAAAAAAAAAAAAACCACCATGTGTTCATATAAGGAAATCAGAGGAAGATACTTTTGCACATGCAAAGAACACAAAGAAGTATGTTTCCAGAAGTATGTCAGCCTAGGGCGGTCATCAGGGAGGATTATTAGCAACTGAGTAAACCTGACATTCTTACAGCACAATGGGTACTTTCCAGGCAGAACTAAACTGGAGCAGGTGAAGTGGCCGATGCCTCAAAGCACTTCCAATCTTGGTTCACAGGGCTTTGTAGGCAGACGATGGGATTGTGGGCACAAGCCTAAGAGCCTATGATTCAATAAACACATCATCCAATGAGTCTCTAACGCCGACCTGTAACTCAAAAACTAACCCAAACATAGTCTTCAACAATGAAACAATTTCCTCTGAATCAGGTTTCGAATAAGCTTTGAATCAAGAAAGCAGAAATAACTACTGCTACCATTTGATCTACATAACAGCAATGTCAGATTCAGAGGAAGCTTACTTGCAAGAAGCAAGTTGCAAGTTCCATGCTAAAGTTAAAAAAAAAAAAAAAGAATTACATCAATATCACTGTTAATTTTTACTTCACTGATTAGTATCTTTTACTTATTTCAGGTCTCAGGTCAACATTCCACTTGCACAGCAAGTCACACCAGTATACATGGTCTTTATCCAGGAACTAAACAACATTCCTACAGGACACAAATGTATTCATTGACAACCTCATTCCCCATGGGCACACACAGATCAAAATACAAAGTCCCACACCGTGTCAATACCGAAGTTTCCTCTTGGTTTTGGGCTTTATTAAGAAAAGCATTCCCGATCGCCACTGAGTTTCCAAAACTAAAGCTTACTGATTCTTGGAGAATAAATCAGATAATAAACACACAGAGGAATTGCTAGGAAACTACCAAACACTCCAAGACTTGTTAAATACACTGTGAAGAGAATACAACAGCTAGTCAATTAAAGAAGATCTAGCCTGCTTATTAGTTTTCAAAGCCAGTATGCAATGAATAAAAACTTTCTTAATCCCTAAAAATAGTTCTCATCTGCTAACGAGCACACAGACAGAAACAGCTACTCATGTGGCTCACGGCAAAACACGTCGCTGGGTATCCAGCACCAGTAAACTCATTCCGCTGGCAGCGCAACCGCCGGAGCGGATCAGCTGTGGGACGCAGAGCCCCCAGCTCCGCCACGGGCTTCCGCGCCGACTCCAGGCAAATCGCTTGGTGGCTTTGTTTCCCCTCCCTGCACTGCCTGCCAAATTGATTAAGGCTCTGATCCCGCTAACTAATTTTTCCTGGAAGAGCAATCCTACCGATACAACCGAACCCGGAGGTGAAGGACACACAGGTCTGCGGGCACCAGGCCCGGCCATGAGATGGCACAGCCCAAGGCACCACGTCCCACCCACGGGGAGATGGCTTCGGCCTCCCCCGGCACTGGGATGAGACACGGGGCCCTGGGCAAGGCAGCCGGCCAGCCAGAGAAGGCAAGGGTCCCTCCCTGCCCTCCAGCCCCAGGCACCGCACCTAGCTGGGCACCCAGCTGGCGATAGGCTTACAGGCATTAGCACGGGTGGTAGCCATGCGCCTCGGCAGCACCTTCGCTCGGCCCAGGGCAGCCAGAGCCGGGTGGCAGGCGGCAGGGGCCGAGGGTGGGGAGGGACAGCATGGGTCCTCATGGGCACCAACAGCGATGGGAGATGGTCTGAACCGCGGTCTCCAAGGGCTTCTTCACGGGAGGGACTGTAGGATGCACACACACACACTCACACACACACACACACACATTGTAAGGTCACAAATTTGGGCCAGCATCCCAATGTGAATGCAGCCTGCCTGCTCCCCACGATGCCACCAGGGAGGTGCGCAGAAGGAGCCAAATCGTGACCTGGCTCTGTCTCTCATTAAGCAATTTAATTAATAGTACACTTCAGTATATAGGTAACCCGGCTAAAGATAACAGAACAACTCATGTGCCGAGCCATGGCTCTGCACAAGTAATTCCAGGGAATCTGAGCTCCACTCAGCAGGACTGCTCATACCAAATAAAGCCGAGCTCGGCCATTATCACAGGAAAAGGTTTCAGTCAGAGCTTAAGCATTCGCCTTACCAACACTTCGCAGGAAAACATAAAGTAGTATGCTCTGTTTACAAAGCTCATGAATAACATCCATCCAAAGCAAAACGCCTCCACATGTGATGGGAAAAAAGTTAAAGCATGAAGTTAAAAAGCCATGTTATTATTATTTTTTTAAAAACAAATCATGGTTGATCTTAACTGGAGACGTGCTGCCCCAAGTAACTCTACTCTTTTGGTATGTTAGTCCACTAAGAAACACTACATAGTGTTATTCAGATACATCTTTGTTGTTTCACGAACGTAGAAAAGCAAGCATCAGGTCAACAGATTTTTCACGAGTGATGACAAAAAAAAAATCCTTGTATTCCTTTTAAGTAGTAAAGTGGGGATTTTGCAGCCACAGTTATCTATATTAAAATGAACTTTACAGTACTTTCAACTCTTGTGTCAAATAGTTTAAAATCCTAACATCTTGAATTGCATTAAGATAACCACGGGGAAAGATATTATCTTCTACAGTGGGAACATAATACTAGATTATCTGGAAAAAGATGCTGCATGTCAGCACCTGCAAGAAGTACTTTTTTTTTGTCTTAGCATACACATGAGAGACTAAAATGTTCATCTGATGGCATGGACAAATCCCACCCAATTTATAATGAGTGTCAACTTTTATCCAAAGGTACTAAAATCACAGTAACCTGTATTTCATACCATAAATTTACATGAGTCTACAGTAGAAGTAACAGATGAAGATGAGAGCTACGCTTAGTTGATTTCAGAATTTGATGTAATTTGTGTTTCATACCATTTTGTCAAGGTTCTTAGAGATTCTGTAGTATGAATAACTAAACATTAAAATGTAATTATGTGGAAAATAAAGGATTACATTTACAAATGTCATTATAATGAATTTATAGCTAAAGTCCTGGTGCAGAAATATATTTCCCATACCAATTATAATAAAAATAGGCACCTCAAATTTAAAATTAAGAAACTAGACATGCTTATTTTTCTAGGATTAATTTAATGCAGTTGCTATTATACCTCTTAATTTCAGAGCTACAACCACTGCGTACTATTGAACAAGTTTGGATAGATGTGATTTAATCCCACGATTAGGGATAAATTAGACAAAAACCCTCAACACAGTACTATCTGAAACTTGTTCAATTATCCTCTCCTTGCAAGCTGGGTATGCAATCGTTCAAAAACATTACATGAAATCAAACAAAATCAACCTGCTTTCTCTGAGCAAATAAAATGCTAGAGGAAAAAAAAGTTTAGTCCTGTTGGACTTCCACTGGCAGTTTGTAAGCGGGACAGAAACACACACAGAGAAGCAGATGTGGAAACTGTATAGAAAATTTGTCTCTGCAAAGATTAGTCTGTGGCGGCCAGCCAAAGAGCCACTTGACAGTTCACATGTACAGAATTTAACCATCATGGAACAACAAGTCACGTTCTGGGCTGATGAGCATTACCGCGCAACTGTAATTGCCTCCCACCTTATAGCCATCACACCATTCCTCTACCAGCGCAGATTCAAAACCCAACACCGCAAACGTGGCCTCAGTTAGGCGGCTGGGCTTGGGTTTTACAGCTCCGTCCACTACGCCAATGAGAAAGCCCAGCTCTTCCCAGGAACAGGCTGACAGCCACACACTAACTCCAGCGACACTACTTTGCACACAAAGTTTCTTCAGAGACAGAATTTTTGCAAAACAACATGCTCACCTTAGAAGTGATGAAGGGCGAGGGAGGAAGGGACTGGTGACTAACACACTGGATTGCCTACCAACCCCACCTTCGGAGACACAACAAAACCCAGCTGAATTAGCATGTCTGCCCCTACAGAGCACACGAGGCAACACTCGGCTAGCTTCTGCCATCCCTGCGTGGCCCTCTGCGTCTCTGCCCTACTCACCCTATGAGGAGCTAGTCATTCGAGCTCCTTACAGTCAAGAAGGAACAAGCAATTCTAAGCAACAATTCTTCTGCCCAATTTCACGTTAGGCTCGGATGAATAGGAGTTATGAAAGACCTCCAAGTCTGTGAGGTGTATGACTCGGTATTCATTTTAGAAGCAGAGACCATCTCCTTTTAAACACCTTTACAACTGCTGGGAAGTTTGCTCAGCTGGGATGTCAAAGGCATATCTGTTCCTCTTCTAATTCCTATCAGTAGTCATTAACAATGGCAACAAGGTCTGACAAGAAAGAAGATCTCTCGTAAGCAGAGCTCGATATTCTCACACACTGCCAACTGAAATGCCATCAGTGTTTGTGGAACTGTTTCAGGCAGGTAATAGTGAGGGGACAAACAAAAGCATAATCAGACTTCTGGTTAGATCCACAAGCAAGAACCTGACTGCCATTCTAGGTATCAATGGCCAATACCAAAATCCAATAGCTTCTTCTAAGTCACTGAGTTACCTCCACCCACATGCCTGAACACACCATGTCAGAGTGCTCTCAAAGAGCTTAAAAGCATGCTTTTTTCTCTCTCTCACTTGGGAGAAAAAGCAATCTTTCCCAGTGATTAAACTGAAGAATTATTCATATTACAAATTTAAATATTCATGGCAACAGGGATAAGGACTCCTGTAAGTCGTGCGAAGTCATGTTCACTCTCCTTTTCCACTACAGTGGACATCTAATTATTCCACGAAAACAGCTTCACTAAGCAAGAACGAAAGCACTCTGCAAAGAATATATGGCTAAGATGCACGAGGGATTGGGGGGGGAGGTGTGAAGAGCGGAGAAGAGGACTGGGATTTTTTTTTCAGCCAGAATGGTACTGGATGCTGGTCGGTCCTTGGTGAGTGCTCTAGCCACGTAAATACCGCAGGCAGGGAAACACGAACACTTCACCCAGGCACTCTTTGAAAGACTGATCCTTGCCTCTATCACTGCCATAGACTTAGGCACCTAGTACCAAAAGAGGTTTGAGATTTACGAAGTCTTTATGGAGACTGGAGCATTCCTCCATCCTAGAGGAAGACATTTATCTTCCAGAGAGCACCATGTTTGAAAACACAAGGCTCTCCAACTTTCACAGTCAACTACCTGCCTGTTTTGCAAACTGACTTTAGGACTGCTTACCAAGGAGACTGAAACACCCTAGTACTACATATATTCATTTATGCACTTAACCTGGCATCTAAACGCACTGGGTGGTCACACAGTAAGCGTTAGGCTGGCTGCTGCAGCTTCTGGACTTTGAGGTCAGGAGATGTGCCCAAAGAGATGCTTCCCCTCACAGACGAGATATATGGGGAGAGAATGGAGAGAAAAGGGAAGCAGGGAAGGGCTAAGAGGAACAACCCGGCATGCACGGGAGGGCACTCTTTTCCCTACTGCTTTCTGTTGTTGTCACCTCCTCACTTACCATATCCTATGCGTCTGGTGGTAGGACAGAAAAATATTTTAAAGGAGGATTTGCAAATTTTGTCAATGATTTCCTAGAAATCTTGTGTTGACACCACTGTTGGTGTGAATCAGTCAGCAATAGAGGAATGAGGGAAATAAACCTAGGCAGGAAGTTGTAGACTTCACATTCCATGATGAAAAGACACCAGCCCCACCACCAAAGCCTCCAATTAGTGAAATGAGCAATACAGCACCTAACAGCTGTAGTAAAACAGGGTAAATACTCCTCTAGTCCAGCCTCCTCTCACTGACTGCTCAAAAGCAGCTGCTTAAGCAAATTTATAAAAAACATGACAAGCATACAGAGATACTTCCTGAAATTCTCACCTAGCATCTGATGATTTACCTATCAAGGACCTCCTGCAACTTGTTTCCCTTCCTGGAAACCTTCAGTACCCTGCAGCCTGGAGTTTGACACCCAAACTACAGGGTGCAAGAAGAACGGTTTCCTTCTGCGTGTTCTGAACCCGCCACATGTTAGCTTAATGCCCCCAGTAACGCTGAAGTCTTACTTCCCATGTACAGCCCATGTATCACCTCATGTTTTCCTTCCTTTACTCTCTATATTGAGAGATGCAGCAAGAGACGCTGCAATTCCCCCACAGGGGTGTTTCCTACCCACACCCTGAGAGTACAACGGAAGCGCTCAAAAGCACGATGCCCAAGCGTTTCTACACAACCCTACAAATTCGGATGAAAAGCTCCGTACAGCTGGCCAACGCTTTCTGCAGGATTCTCGGGAGAAGAAAAACTATGTTGTAGGTTACCTGACAAGGTTTCTAACACTTTGATGGGAAACCAGTTGTACCATATACATGGACTGAGGTAGAGGCAGGGGAAATGCAACTGCCTATGAGAAGAGAAAAACTCTCCACAGATGTCCAGTGTTTCTCAACAAAGCTCACTACTTTATTTTGGCCATTCACTTAAAATTTGCTTTTTAGGACAAGAAAAAAAAAAAAAAAGAGGAGAAAAAGACATATTCTCTTTTTACATAATTTCCCCTAATAGGTTCTTAGGATTTG
>Ga0065711_1040772_pt1 | contig 16691 bp, 16 predicted proteins | sample Hoacrofraction12_FD_59098 | JGI IMG/M metagenome (GOLD analysis project Ga0065711, IMG submission 59098) | Hoatzin crop microbial communities from Cojedes, Venezuela - Epithelial fraction 12 v2 (version 2) | ecosystem: Host-associated > Birds > Digestive system > Esophagus > Crop | place... | reverse complement strand
CTGGCTCAAGAAGTTATCCTCAATGCATTCTAGGAATCTCCTGGATTGCCTACAGGTCACCATGCTACTCTTCCAGCAGATGTTGGGGTGTTTGAAGTCCCCTAGCAGGACAAGAGCCAGCGAGCACGAAGCCTCCTGGAGTTGGAGGAAGAGGCTTCTTCAGTAGGCTCCCCTTGATCAGATGGCCTGTAGTAGGCACCAATCACAAGGTTCCCTTTGTTGCCTCTGTCTCTGCTTCTTACCCATAAGCTTTTGACCTGCTCGTGGCTGTTCTTCAGGGACAGCTCTTCACACTGTATTGATTTCTCGATCCAGAGGGCAACGCCTCCACCCCTCTTTCCCTCCCTGTCCCTTCTGAACAGCCTGTAGCCATCGATAGCCACGCTCCAGTCACGGGATTCTTTCCACCAAGTTTCAATAAGGGCAATCAGGTCATAGCTTTCTAGCAGCACAGTGGCTTCCAACTCTTCATGTTTGTTTCCCATGCTGCATGCATTTGTGCAGAGGCACTTCATCTGGGCTGTTGGCCGTGTCACCTTCATAGAGGAACACCCCTTGTTTGCCTTGGGGTGTTTCACAGAAATTTCCTTGTTGGCTCCTACTACCTCAGGAGCTCCCAGCTCATCTCTGCAAGACTTCAACTGTGCTGCAGTGTCCCCAGCACGCCTCTGGGCAACAGGTTGAGAGCCCATACTAGCACCCCGTCCCTCTAACCATTATGCATCATCCCACAGCTTGTCACAGATGAGCCTGATATGTTCCCTCCCCCCCTTCACATCTAGTTTAAAGCACTGTCAATGAGCCCTGCAAGCTCCTGAGCAAAGACCCTCTTTCCCCTTTGAGAAAGGTGGCTCCCATTTGACGCCAGCAAGCCTGGTGCTGTGTAGGCCATTCCATTGTCAAAAAACCCAAAGTGGTGATGGCAACACCAGCCACGGAGCCATGTATTAATAGATTGCGCCCAGCTGTTCCTTCCAATGTCATTGCCCACAACTGGAAGGAGGGCGGAAAAAATAACCTGTGCCCCAGATTCCCTCACTAGCTGTCCCAAAGCCCTGAAGTCTCTTTTAATCACCCTTGGGCTACGTACTGCAACTTCATCCCCTTCCACGTGGAAGAGCAGTAACGGGTAGTAGTCCGAGGGCTGCACCAGGCTAGGAAGTTTCCTAGTGATATCTCTCACTCGGGCTCCTGGGAGGCAGCAGACTTCCCTACAATGAGGGTCTGCCCAGCATATTGGATGCTCTGTTCACCTCGGAAGCGAGTCTGCTAGAGCTATGATCCATCTTTCATTCCTTGTGGAGGTGGTAGTAATATGTGGGGTGGGTCTTTCTGGTCTTGGCAACTCTTCTGGTGTAGGTGGATCGACACCCACATCGTCCACTGACTGGTCCTCCACAGCTAGAGCCTCATACCTACTACACAGAGGCACCTGGGGAGTCATGGTGGGCAAGGAGAGGGTTTGCTTGCTGCCCCAGTTGTGGACTTGTTTCCACTCACTGCTTCCCATGAAGCCCAGTGATTCATACACAGAATACAGGAATCAAACATTGCACATTAAATTCAACTTTGAGATATCTCTTGTCACAACTTCCTCCTCTCCTCAATCCAGCAGCTCACCCATTGCATCACTGAGGCACCTGTTGCTGGGGTGTCCCGGCTGTCCCTCTCCCACCCACTCCTGGGGTGCCCCAGCTGTCCCCCTCTTTCCCATGAGCTATGCGAGCGAGCCGCTGAGGGATGAACCTGGCCCTGCCCAGGGCGGGCAAGGGAGCTTTCTGTCCAAGCAGCCAGGAGGTCCGACCCACACTGTAGTCACAAAACCCTCGAGCCCCGTGCCAGGGACGCAGCGGCAGCACGCACCCACGGTGAAGGGAAAGGAGCGGTGCGGTGGAAGACCTCCCTCCCAGAGGCACGCCAGGCCAGCATGGAAACACATCTATCTGCCAGCTGACGAAAGCTAAGGGACAGCCATCAGGGAAAACGGCCTCCAGATCTGATTCAGGTTAACACTAACCCTTTTCTTGGCATTACTTTAACAGCATATCAATGCTATTACGGGTATCCAGAAGCCCGTAATTCAGAATCCAACTCCTTATGTTCATTTACCAGAACTGTAAGCTATTACCACAGTACTAACAATGTTCAGCTGGGAAGTCCCAGATGACTACAGAAATGAAGTGCTATACACTTAAAAATCCATCAAAACAGGAAAATCCACATGCTTTTGCTCAGCTTTTTTCTTCTGGCACAAATAATTATTAAACATTGTGACTCTAATGCAGTACTTTTGGTTTATTCCTTGGAGAAAGTATAGACTAATTACCTTGATATGTAACTCCTGGAACATACAGTAATGTGCAATAAGAATACTGTAATCACGCAATACCTGCAAAATCTGAATATATGTAGTAACAGGCAATCAGCCCAATACAACAGTATATTACGTGCAACGTGATACGGAAGCTTGCTCCCAAAAAGCACCAATAAAGCTGTTTGTACAGATAACCATTGGCAGAAGAGGCGACATAGGGTTACCTAAACACAGGCAAACTCTAACCAAAACTGAAAAGTCTGTGGATGACCCCTTACAGTTATCCAAATTGTCTGTGATTACAAGTACGCCTCAAACTGGATTATACTAGTGCTCCTGCACAAAGAGAAAATCATCGCAGAGATCATCCTTTTATTTATGTGCACTGCTGAAATCCATCAGGGAAACATTTACAAAATGTCAAAACAGGTAAGCCTGAAGCCACAGAGCTGGTATTCTCAGTGGGAGCAAATGGAAAAATTTGTACTCTCCAGCCTACTGGAGTATAAATACGTCTTGAACAACATACTGGATGAAAACAGGAGCAAGAAGAGTTACACAGACAGTGGTCTTCAAACCAAATGGGGCATTACTTATATTTTCTACCCAAGAATAAATGGAAATTAAAATGAATAATAAGAATTGAGAATGAAAGAGCAAAACACATCTCAAAATGGCAAGCTATGCAAATAAGTATACACTGTTGGCTAAACATTTTTCCATCAAAAGGACCATTGTCATCAAACTCAGATTAATAAAAGTGATACCTGTGCTCAAACTGTTTTCACAATAGAAAAGAAACCCTGTTTTATTTTCCCCTGACTGGTTTGGTAACTTGACCAATGTTTAATACACCACATGTATTTTCATTATTTCAGATTACTTAAATAAATTTGGTACAAAAATCCTAAGAGGACTTGTTATCTGTTTAAAAATGAAAAAGCTTTACATATCAGATCCCACCCCCATTCAATATCAGGTGTACCGTATTATCTTCAGAGGGAATATGGATGTGCCTATCGTTAGTTGTGATTTATTAACTTTTCTGTAAAGCTTTTCTAAATCCAACGTTCACTAGATGTCAGACTCCAGAACCACAAGACCAAGGCAGCAGTAACCTATCATGACTCTGGCCTCCATAAGCACAAAAGCATCAGTATTAATTAAACGCCTCCAGACCGTCGTTTCTCCTCTGACTGCGCTTGCTGTAGAGCTAATTGCTTCTCTCCTCCAGCACACGCTTACTGCGCCTGCCCTGCTGCACAGCAGTCAACTTCACGTTTGCTAAATGGGATGAACAGCCTGCAGACAGCAACTCTGATTGTTTCAGATCTTGTCAGGGTGCCTCGTAAGACGGCTGAAACGTTTTATGCAGACTAAGTGATCTTACAGTTTTTCGTCATCTGAATTTTTCATATTAGGAAATGAGCTTAATTATAAAACTCAAAATCTCTGTGGCCTTTTTAAAGCAAGTGCATCAATTACAAAGATTAATAGAAAGATCTTGATTGCTGCTGACATTACAACTGTGAAACATTAACATTTGCATCTGGAGAGGACTTAGTTAACATAAAGATTAAGAAGTACTAAAGAATCTAGGAGATACAAATGACAAATGTGTTTATCAAAAAACCAGCTCTGAACTGATGACATTGACTTGTGCTCTATTATTACTTGCTTCCCAATCCCACGTAAGAGGATTACTGTCTATTTTGGCACTATGTATAACAAGAGTATACAGCACATCACCAAGGGGTTGTACGAAGAGGCTGCCTTGTATCATCACACCCACGCGTATATTCTTCAAGTCAAATCTCCCACATCAGAAAATCACCAGCTGCCAGTTCCCTGAGCTCCACACCATTTTGCTACTCGAGAAAATGAGGGGGGAAAAGCAAAAAAGTCAACAAGTCTTTTGCTTTCAATTTAACAGGAGTGAAACACAGCCTAAATTAAGGGCAGAATTGTTGTATTATCTTTCAGTCCTCTGCACACAAAAATAACCACGCTGCTCCTGAAACTCAGTATCCTGATTGAGTAGAAAAGCAGCAGACAGCAGTCCCAAGAGCATCCAGGGACTCTCTGACACAGTCACAAGCGTTATGCTAGCGTGTCTTCTGATGCTACTCTACTAATTCTTCTAGTATCTCCAGACAGGCCACACAAACTGTGATTAATCCAGCACTAGCAGAGTTGCTCAGCCCAGCATCTGTACTTTGGAGAAATCCTAACGCTCAGACCACAAAATAACTGATCTGAGCATCTTACTAAACCAGACAAGGGAAATTCACTGCATTCCTAATACACTGCACCATTTTTTTCCTGTTAGGCACAACTCAAACAAAATGCAGCTAGATCACAGTGTATGATACCTATCTGCTAACATAAACCTCATGGCTACCAAACTATTCTACCATGACCATTCAGCAGCCCTCTCACTGTCTGGACCAGTTATATCTCTTCCTCCTACAGGAAAGTGGTCAACCTTGACCTAACAGTTAGCAAAATATTTCAGTATGCCGACTTGGGCAAACTATGAGATGTCATTTCTCACACACCCTGAAACTGTGACATATGATAGATCCCTTCTTCAGCCTTTGGAATACTCAAGGTGTGCACAAATACGCAGTACAACTCTGAGAATTAAAACATGGGGGTTTCTTGCAAGCATTACACTGCATCAGACCCACAGCAAGCTCTTCTTTTTGTAGGACTTAAATTTGGAGTGTGGAGATGCAGAGGCAGATGAAGAGGGGAATAAAGATGAAGGGAAGTTACTTATAGATCTATCCGATCATAAACAGCCCATTTTTACCTTATCCAAATACTTAAAATATTACTACCTACCGAAAGGAGTAATAGCTGCTCTAATGACTTCAGTGTAGGAACTCTTAAAATCATGTTAGTTTGTACATTCCTCTATTTTTCTCTGGTAAATTAAATCTTGTAACCTTATCATAGGCTGGAAAGGCACGTACGTGCCCAGGGCTTCTGACTCATCAGATTTAAAAGCTCTTTTCAACTCCTTTGGCATTAACTGACCTGGCAAATACTAGTCAAACAGCTTTACCTCCTTTCTTATAGGCAGCTGATCTTCACTTAATTATCACAAATGCTTGGGTGCAGTAGCCTTACCCAGTCTTATTATTTTTCCTTTCAAGGAGAAATGCCTCCCTACTTGCTGTCTTGTCCTACTTGCTTCTGAGTGTCCAAAGATGCAGCTTATTCAGTTCATGGGTTGTAAACATCCAAAACTGGAGCTCCAGCTTTGGACAGTCATAACCCATAAACTCAGTAAGCATAAAAAATGTCCTAATCAAACTAAAAATCAATTGCTAGCAAATATCAAGTAAGGCAAGGAGCAAAAGCTAATGAAGAAAAGTCTTTTTTTATACTTCTGCATAGTCTCAGGAACAGAGGTACTCCTAAATGCAGAGCATACTCTTCAGAAGTGCTCACCTTCCTTCTCCCAGCGCTTTTGGGGAAGCCATGAGAGTAGACATAGGGATATCATTGCTTACTTTTCTTCTGCAGCCAAAGGATTTCACACCAGCCAGCTACATCTTTTCCATTATAATCACTGTCCCGTTAAAATATTCAGTCACTGATGTCAATGAACATACAGAGCTTCCATATATCAGGAGAGTGCAATTGCTACTTGGGAACTATAATTTAGAGTACAGCTCTTCCTTCAAGCATCCATTCAGTCCTGAGCTCTGTCTTTGAAAAATTGTTTATGGTTATGGCATTACATGTCAATGACGCCATGCTGAGTTCAGAGCCTTTTTACTCTCTGTATAGAACAGGACCAATATTCCTCAAGTTACACAATGCAGGTGTGGTAACGAACTAACACCTACTTGTTTCAGACAACCCCAAAATCCCACTTCCTGCCCTCAGTCATGCTATTAGCAGAAGAAATTAATTTTCTGAAATTCCTGGTTTAGGTCAATTATATAACCTACCAGATAAATGCCTGGATTTGTGTGCATCAGGACTACCTATCGCAGACTCAAAAGCTCATATGTTATCCATATTCCCCCATGACTGCAAAATTTCCCTAGGGATCCCCTCACTATTTCTATCACTAGACAGCTGTATTAAATCAACTTGATATAAATTGCCCATCATGTTTACCAAAATCACAGATTCTAATATTATATAGTGGTCTTCTGCAAATTTTTTTACTTTTAGGAGTGGGAGGGTTATTACTGAAGCTACTTGCACTCCAAAAGGTTATACTCTCTATTAAACCTCTTCTTCACTCACTGGGATGAAGTAACAAACGGAAACGTAAATTCAGATTAAAAATCACAAAGGGGCAAGCTATTTTGCTATTATTTTTTAAACTCCAACTACTGAAGTGGCAGGGATTGACGGATGGCATGGAGAGGCATGTCGGGAAAAAGTGGGAAATGCCGGGCTGGAGGGAAGAAAAGTGTGGGCAGAAGCAAAGGTTCCCTGTTGTCTCCATCTCCAAAACTCCCTGGCCTTGCCACGGGCTTTGCTGGACTCCACAGACACTTAGAGCAGCATCTTCACTCCTTCCCATGGGCTCCACCTGGAAGCAGCCCCAGCAGGTGCCCCCAGGCCCAGAGTCGCTTCTTGCTGTGCCCCCCACCACTCTGGACCACACCAGAGAAGAGCACTGCTGGTCCCACACCGCTGGCACCAAACCTACCCTTCTCCTTCTCCTTTCCTGGTTTTTCTTCAGCTGAAAAATCCCACCTAGCCAACATCCTCAGGGTATTCTGCTCATGAATTGCACATGGTTTTGACCTCTGAGCCTATGAGCTGATTCCTTTGGGACCTCTGATGGTAGAGGTAGTGTTTTCAGCTGTCTTACACCTAGTAAAATCTGCTCAGTCAACTTTTCAGCTAAATACAGCAATTTCTCTCTAAGTACATGGAAAGCTTAACACACAGCAACATCAGATAATATCTTAGAGCATTTCCTTTAGATATATTTACACACAAATGAGGCTTGCTTAACATGTTCTGTTGGAGTAATTGCAGGTTAGCAGCCACCACAGAGTGCTCACAACTATTTCACTATCTACTTTGGTTTAAAAACGCATTTCTTAAAAGGACTGCCGGGGAGCTCAGGTACTTAGATTTTAATCTAACCAGGGCCTGAAAAACAGCAGTGGGAACCAAGGTGTCGTCCTTGAGGAGCTCACTGGCACCTTTGAGTACCAACATGATACCTGAAGTAAAGCACTGTGAACAAATCTGTGACAAACACTGGGGTAAAGTACAACTTGTGCATGAAACAGCAAATACCATGCTATGGCTAGCAACGCATCTATCAGAAGATACACGCAGCTAATACATGGATTATCTGAGATATTCTGACTCTAGATGATATCTTAATCTAGAAAGGAAAGGATACAACCACAGGAGAATCCATCAAGGATCTACTTTTTATCACTTAGAAGGAGCCATGTGAAACCAGACAGATAAATACGCAAAGTGGTTGCTAATTTACACAAGCTTACTAAATTCAAACAACTGAGGAGATGGTATCTGGTTTCAGGTCAGCACTGGACTTCACGAAAATCAATCCCGAGACACTATGGAGGCTTTCATTGTAATTCTATAAGCACCAAAAATAAAACGTGCAAAGGGTAACAGTCAGATTGAGGTCCTACTGTGCATGGCACAAGGCAAAGAAAGTGTTACTATCCTTATATGCAAGGAAAAAAATGGGAGCAACCAAAAAATATCCCAGCAAGCTAACGAAAAGAAAGCGAGCCTGTATTGAGAATGGAGAAGAGGATGAAAGACAAACAGCACAGGAGCATACAATTAGTGGACATGCAGTACTATTTTGCAAGTACTTCATGTGATACAGTTCATGTTTCTTTTCTTTGATTAATTTTCGTATTTGCTCATTCAAATTACAAGTAAAAATATACAAGTTTTTTCCAATTGCATCTCCTCCAAACTCACCATGAGACTAGTTAAAATGTAATTCATACCAGAGTACAATGTTTTCCACCAGTGTAATGTGTCTTTGCCGCCAAGTAAGCTGTTTGCCTACATGAGAATTGGTGCTTTCAGCTTATCAGGTGTAACAGCAGCATAAAATAACACTTGAGTTTCTGTGTTCACACTACCTGATTTCTCAAGGAAGAACAAATTCACTTCGGCAGAAGAGAAGGATGAAGAAAAGGAAAGAGGAAAGACCCGGGTTCGTTAGCTCTCTCACTAATGCCATGCAGCGTGTCTGAATTTCTGGCCATGTGACAGCACAACAGATGCCCAAACTCCCAACTGTTCAGCAGCAAAGCAGGACAGAGCCCATACTTCTCCATGTTGCCGGATGCTGACATTCTTTCCCGACATGGGAAATGTCCTGTTTTTTTCTGGGCACTTGGAAGGAGTTGGGGTACGGATGTGGCTGACTCAAGCAAAACTAGTTTGCATGCAACCAGAGTCATCTGCCGCTGTAGACTTTGCTAGCTCCAGCCCGCATGCCCAAATAGTCCCATTGAGCCGTGCTGCTTGAGTAAAAAGCATGGACACCAGGACTCAGAAGGCCAAGAGAGTCCCTTGCTTCTTGTCCAGAGTCCTCACTTCTAGAAGTCCCCCGGGCAAAACATTTCGAATGTGCCGCTTCAGCGCCTTCAGATTACAGCCCTAACACCTCCCAGCATCCTCCGTAGCTGCTGAGGGGTTTGAACGGGCACCCTTGGGCTTGGAGATGAAATTTTGACAGCTGTGGCAATGATTCACAGGAAGGCAGGCAGTGGGCTTGCCCTGCCTGCAGAGTCCATGTGGCAGCGTCCCACCCATCAGCAGCGCGAGACAGAGCTAACACTTACTTTGACCCCTACAGTCAACACAGGCAACAACTGCCAGAGGGGACCTGCTGAAATATGTGCCATTTTTGCACAGTAACTTCTCGATGATTTTCAAAAGAAGTAAGGAATGCATGTAAAAATGACAAAAAAGGAAAACTGAGTTCATGCTTCCCAAGTAATAAAGGTTTTAAGAGTACTATCAGGATGAAAAAAGACTTAAATTACGATTAAAAAGAGAGCGTGAGACTAAAGAGTCTAATATGATTGAGTTACTTTTCCGCTCTTTTAAAATCCATGGATGAAATCCATTCACCTACTTCAAAAATCAGAATTTTTAGACGCTGGCCTTCACGGGGAAACGGCAGGTTGAGCCTAGTTTATTTAACCACCCATGTTGCCTGCACAGCCGAGACACAAACCTATGTATCTTTGAATGCTGGTACAGAGAAATCCCATCTCCTCTCTTTTGACCGCATAAGTGCTTTCACAGCAATTAAGCCCTCCCAGGTGAGGCCGCCACCGAATGAGACTTAAGGGAAAACGCAAGAAACACAAAGCATCTCTAACCCACTTGCTACCGGAGTAGTTATGGCGACCCTTTACAAAATAGTCAGGGTATCCAGCAGACAGCTACAGTTTCCAGCCCCGAGGTAATCAGACACGAGATCCCAAGCCTTCGGCTCCTGGGAGAGGGACAAACAAGCTGTTACTTAAAGGCCACTTTCACATCTAAGTTTCCAAGCTTCTCCAGGGACTGAGGCAGGTTTAGACACTTGCCAGAGAAGAAACGAGCTGCTTCCCAAGAAAACACCATTCTCAAGCTCGAGCAGGTGAAAAGGGCACCATCAGTCTCAGAAACAAAATGCTAAGCATTTTGAGAAATGCTAAGCAAGGAAAACAACTGGGCCTGGGACTTCAGTGAGTTTCAGACCCCTGGATGCAACCCAGTTTCTCTCCTCTAATACAAAAGGAAAGAGACATGTGCGTAAGACTCTTCTTGCTCCTCAGACGGGCAAAGCTCATTTTGCCAGTTACTTCAAGTGACGCTTTCTCAATACAGCCGCTTGTGAACTATGCCGTAGCTCACGGCAAGGACACAACAGGAGAGATGCAGAAAGCATCCCCACGGGACACGACACTGGCAGAGCAAGTGAAGGTGTATCACTCAGACATTAAACCCCGCAGGCAGAAAACTTCTGAGGAAAGCCTGCCCCCACCTTTCATGGAACACATCATACGTACACATTGCTTACCCCGACACAGAACCCGCCTTCTCTAAATGCCTAAAAAAAAAACACATCTAGGATTTTACTATGAAAAAAAAAAATATCAGTACACCTATGGAGCAGGAGACTAAAGTGGAGAAGAAAAGTAAAATTTATCTTTTTATCTCCTCAGCTACAGGAAAGGGCAATAAAATTGCATAGTGCTACTTTAAATAATTATTAGGAACCATGCCTGCTGCCTGATCAGCGTTTTAACAAAAAAGATGCCACAGAAATGCCAGAGAAGCACAATACTGAACCGTCTGAGTGCTAACTCAGCTGTGTGGGAAAACAGTACAACCCATGTGCAGAAACAGACCTGCAGTCACTTCACCTGCATCCCAAGCTGCTCCGTACGCCCAGCCGGGAGCACAGTGCACTCAGTCTGCAGCCACCTCTGCCCAGCTCCGTGTGCAAACAAAGCAAGCGTGTATTTGTACAAAAAAGACTGCTGATGGGCCAAGTCCTACTGTTAGCCTATGGATAAACCAAGATGTGGCTTTCAGGCAGATAAACTAAAACCCTCTAATTGAGGAATAAGCTCAGCACACTGCTCTTTTACAAGAGAAATACAGCAAGCTGGCGAACATGCCCTTTTGCTTCAATTTTTTATTCATAAAATCCTGCCTCCTCACAGGCATGCTGTAAAAATAAATGTACTATGTCTGTAGGGTTTACCAACTCTAAGGATCAATGCTGAGAAAACCCTGTAGGAAACCAGCCTTCCAGATATCGGGTAGCAGGAGGCGTATTCAATGTAAACCACAAGTGGTCATACACTGAATGATGACAATAAAATGAAATGCTGGTCAGCCATTTCACTGCTTCCAGATGGTCCCTCCTGTTCAGCTAGAAAGTTGATCCCTCCTTGGAAAACCTCAGTGATCTTGCAGCATCCAAACAGAGGTCCCAAAGCCCTCTGCAGGCTCCAGCTCCTGTCCTCCAGCAGCATCTGTAACCCCAGAAGCGGCCAGACCACAACGAACCAATCAAAGCGGCACAAAAACCCAGTGCTTCCCGTGCCAACACGCAGGCAACACCACGTTATGGAGGCCCAGCTCATTCCACAGCTGGACTCTGCCCTGGGACCCAGAGGGCAGAGGCAGTGGGTTTCTGATGGAGTTCGTGAAGCTACTCCTCCTGCCCCTTCCTTCCAGGTGGGATGTGGATATAGGGGTAGATTTGATTAGAAATACAATAAATACAATCAACATATATACAGGCTTTGGAGAAGTCTGTAAAAGACAAGGGCTACACAAAGCATCCAACTGTAAAACACTGGTAAGCAGGCAATTTCCAAGTAGAATATAGTCACAGATAAATGGTTTACCTAACGCTAGAAACAGCAACCCACACATGATCCTCAGGAAAACAAAGCTAAAGTCCAAGATACTTTTGAAACTAGTCTAAATATTTACCCTTTTTCCAGGTTAGGAAAGGATTTTACTTCCCTGGCTCTCAAGTCATTATCTGCATCAACCCCATTTCCACAGGTTTATCCAATTTTTCAGCTCTTACCACATAAAAGCTTAATCTTTGGATTTTGTAATTCCGGTTTGTTCCCAGAACTATGGAGAGTCTGCATGAAATTAAACTGACTTAGACCCTTTTCTCATAACATACCCTAACCAGCCTATAGCATTCTGGAAACTGAAATAAAATATCCTTAGCCCAATGACTAATTCATCCACTAGTCATTTTTCTGGGGGTACTGGTGAAAGCCATTCCTGAATGCTTAAGTATTTTCATTAATGTAATATTTCTGTAAAACCTTACAGTGACTTTCTATCTGTGAATTTTCAAAATAAATTTTCAAATAAATTATAAGTAATTCAATTCAATTCAAATACTAATAAGTAAATTCCTTTTTTATCACAATATCCACTTGCAAAAGAAGCAAAATATTTAAAAATTATTCAGGCACTGTAATGCCACTAATAAAACTTCCTTTTCCAAGTGCCACAGTTAATTTTAAGGAACTGCTTTTAAAATTCGTGATACAAACACAAGGTAAACTCACATTCAAGACAAACTATTGGATCCCTACAAAAAAACCCACATTGTTTAGAAAAAATACACTGTGTTTAAGTGCTAGAATTTGACAAGTAGCAGAAACACCATCAAGAGTACAAAACAAAGATTCATGAAGTCCAATTTGACTCCAAATTAAATTGCAATTAATTTAATTAATTAATTAATTGAAAGGGGATCCTGTACACATCAGGGAGCTGTCGACAGACATGCTACCGTACAGCCGAGCACCGAAGGGAGAGACTTTAGGAGTGGACAAAGACAACTGAGTGGCCGCCCAGTTTTTACAGAAAGCGTGCAACTTCCATTTTGGATTATCTGTGATTAAGGGAGTCTGTTCTTACATTTCCTAGGCACCTGTTACAATCACAACTTGTTTCCAAGCCTGATGTCATACATTTTCTCAAAGCTAGCATCAGGGCATCAAAGCACCGCTGGGTTTAAGTGGCAGGACGACCCGGAGGTGCCACTGCCTTCGCAAGGAAGAAACATCCCGCTGAAGAGTGAGCTCGCACATTGCTATGCAGGCGGCCCAAACACACATCCTTGCTTGGCACCTTTGTCCGACTAAAAAATGACATACCACCTTGTCAACTGGCGCCGTGCCACCCTGACAGATGGACTTCAGTGTGGGCAGCCAAGAGACTATGTGTAAGCATCAAATATGTTTTTTGAGAGCAGGACTTCCAGCCAGGAATGTTAAAACAGCTGTCCGCGTTGAGCTTGCATGCCTACACTTAAGAGGATATGTCATTGCCACTCGAGCCCAGAGCTGGATTAACTTGGAAAATAAATAAAATAGCTTCCACAGCCACATAAGGTGAGTTTTTGCAGAATCAGGATTAGTGATACTCAGGGGGGCTTTACTGACCTACGATTAGCGGGCACGCTCGCAGGGTAGAAAAGCTCTTCGGTGCTGCAGCTCGGTGGAACTTATACCATGTGCAAGCTCGTCAAGAAATGTTTCTCATCTGAACACGTCTTTATATATGTTACATTTCTTTGGAAAAACAACGTAGAATGTAACACCAGCATGATTACGAATAAACACATTAGTGACCTTCCACTTTATGTTAGAGGATACTTTTTTTAAATTAACTGTCCTCACTCAGACACATAGATCTGTGTGAGTCGGATCTGTTTCACCGGGCTTTCTTCAAAGCTTCTCTACTCCCATGGCTTACTCCAAGACTTTTTGTTAGCTCATACCTACGTGCATACATACATTTATACATTTTTGGACATCACTTGCATACTTTGCCCAAGTAATACAACCACACTGCCTTGAGAAACAGCCACTGCACAACACAAGACGTGCAGCAGCCGGCAGAACCATGCCCTGGCCACCCCTATCCCATCCCCACGCCCGGCTGGGCTGTCCGCCACCCACAAATCCCTCTCCTTGAGGACATGAAACATTCCAAGCCACTGAGAAGCTCAAAAAAAGCATGCTTGCTCACATCAACGTCCCACACAATGCTCTTCCTCTTTTTTTCCATGGAACTCAGACTTCTTCCTGCCCCTCAAAAAGTCATTGGCCTAAGCCTAAAGCAAGGTAAATATTCAAACCTGAACAAGCTAAAAGCTTACTCAGAATTTCACACTATTTAAAAAAGATAATACCAAGCTTTCCAACGGCAAGCAACGCTGCTTCTCGCCCCGAGCAGCTTAAAGACTGAAAGGAGGTGATGCTACATTTCACTCGACGTTTAAACACGCTTTGTGTTCATTTTAATTCTTCTCCCCGTGGACACAATCAGATCGCAGGCATAAATTTTTCAGGTACAGTGTAGCTGGGTACCTCATCTTTACTCTCCCGAACCACTACATACAAACTCCAGCTCTGCGAGGATATTCCTAGCGTAGATCAAAGCCGCCTTCAGCGCCCGGCTTCAGGGTCACACACAGTCTTCCAACAGCTGCTGGCGTCTTTTACTTTTGTTAACCTTAAGGCTGATCTTTGCCGCAATTAAAAGCTACCTGAGTCACTTGATTACTATTTCCCGTGCTAGAAGCGCTGCAGCGGTGGGCATCGCTCCTCCTGCACAGCGAGGATTTCTGACCGCTGACCTTGCTTCCCCCTTTGGTGAAGACTTCTTCCTCCCCTCACGCTGTTCGTCTCTTCTGCCCTTCACTCCTCACCCACAGCCTTTCCATCTCCTTTTATTCCCACGTTTTTGAGGACTGTCTGAAATCATCTATATGCAAACGTCTCGGACCCCTCTCTGCCACTTCAAACTGTAGTTACTAACCTCAGCAACAAGATGCTTTGCTTTTTCACACTGCCAATAAACTTGATGCCAGGTTAATCTAGATTTCCATGCCACTTAACCTTTCTCAGAGGGGAGGGAGAGAGGGAAAACACTTTGTCAAATATTTCATCGGACAGACTAGCCATGCTGTGGAAACAACAGAAAAAACACAGACAATACCTCTCCCTCCTTCCAAACACCAGCAGTGCCTCAGGCTGGCTCAAGACGCTGCACACAGACTGTGCATGGCTTCAAAACGTTTCAGGGAACGGGCGAATTGCTGAGGAACAGGTCAAAACGAATAAAAATACTGATCCAGATCACTACTTTTGCTTAATAAAGTAATTGCACACCTCCCCCACGACTGCATTCCTTTCACGCACGCCTATTTGGCACGGAATTATTATCTCCACGGTTATCGTAAAGCCGAAGTAAATTGAACTGCAAATGGTAGCGCTGAGCATCCCAAGCCCCTTGGCAGCTCTCTCAGCCCCCTGAGTGCCTCTCCTTATTCGAAAGGAATTTGAAGCAGCACGTGAGGTTCATTTCTTACGGAATCACGTCAGATACTAATGCAGATTCAGAGAACAGTCTTCTCGCGCATCACACAAACTATCAGAAATGTATGGTGTTTGTTACCGCCTTCAAACTCCGCGCAAGTTCAGTACCCGGTTATCTGAGAAACCCCTCTCCCCCATCCGAAGAACGACCACCAGCAGACCCGTCGGTACCTGCCAAAAGCCAGGTGCCAGATCAGGCTCTCATTTGGCTCCTAAATGAGCAGAGATCCTAAACCTGCAGATTTTGCTTGCTATTTTATCAACTTTTTTTTAACCCACCCAGAGTTGCCAGATGATTCACCGATGCCGGCCAGAATTCATCGCTCGTTAAACGAATGCTGGCAAAGTAAAACGAAGCATGCCACAATCTATCAAAGTGCTCACAAAACACTAAAATCATGGAGACTCCAGGCTAAAGGCATGCTGACCAAAAGTTAGAAATATATGGCTTCGGTATTAGCAAAAAAGGAACTTGCAGGGGCATAGCAAACGTAGCATTGCTTTCTGAAAAAGTCACCGGCTAACGCCAAGTGCTGAAGAGCGTCAGGGAAGCCGGCCGCCTCTGCTGTCCCGTCCCCATGCGGGAGGGTGTGAGTACAGCCGCTGTTACGCACGCTGCCTTCGCTTCACCTCTCGCCACTGTTCACCACTCCACAAGAATGAGGAAAAAAAGTGTTTTAGAATCGGGAAGCACGGCAATTTTACTTCGGAAGCTCCCTTGAGAAGGAAAGCTTAGCGCAGAGGTTGTTCAGAAGGACCCGGGCAGAGGCAGCTGTAACTGGTCCCTTGGAGGGGGCTGGGGTTCAGCCTCCAAAGCCCCCGCGGTACTCAGATGCCTTACCTAGGTACAGAGACGCGTTCTCCTTCTTGACGTTGTCATCCAAGTAGGTTGGTCCCAAGGTATAGATGGGCGTCGAGCCCATGCCAATGAGGATCTGGGCACAAATGAACAAAGCTACGTAGAGAGAGTGGTCGTTCCCGCCAGAATCCTTGAGGCAGGCCGGCGAGTCCCAACGCTCCCTGGTGGTGCCGTTGCCAGCCACGCACAAGCCCTCGTTGCTGACAGAGGAGTTCAGTTCCTGGATCTGGTACGGCGGGGAGATGAAGTGAGGTAAGGAGAAGAGCGCGGCCCCCAGGGCGATGAAAAAGCCCCCTACGGCCAGCCAGAGAGGCCTCCGCCCGCGCCCCCCGAAGTAGCTGATGAAGACCACCACCACCAGGCTCCCGACGTCGAAGCAGCTGACCAGCAGCCCCGACTCCGAGCTCTTGAGGCTGTATCTCCGCTCGATGGTGGTGATGACGCTGCTCAGGTAGCCGGAGACCATGAGGGACTGGATGAAGGTCAGGAAGCACATGCACACCAAGAAGAACCGCGAGTCCGCCAGCACGGCCCGCAGGCACGCCCTGCCCGGGGGGCCCGCCAGCAGCAGCGCCGGCGGCCGCAGCGCCAGCGGGGGGCCCGG
>Ga0065711_1040771_pt1 | contig 16692 bp, 7 predicted proteins | sample Hoacrofraction12_FD_59098 | JGI IMG/M metagenome (GOLD analysis project Ga0065711, IMG submission 59098) | Hoatzin crop microbial communities from Cojedes, Venezuela - Epithelial fraction 12 v2 (version 2) | ecosystem: Host-associated > Birds > Digestive system > Esophagus > Crop | place... | reverse complement strand
GCTGCTGGAGAGAGTCCAGCAGAGGGCTACGAGGATGGTGAGGGGACTGGAGCATCTCTCCTATGAGGAGAGGCTGAGGGAGCTGGGCTTGTTCAGCCTGAAGAAGAGAAGGCTGCGAGGCGACGTAATCAGCTTACAAATATCTCAAGGGTGGGTGTCAGGAGGATGGGGCCAAACTCTTTTCAGTGGTGCCCAGTGGCAGGACAAGAGGCAACGGGCACAAACTGAAGCACAGGAAGTTCCGTCTGAACAAGAGGAAGAACTTCTTGACTCTGAGGATGACGGAGCCCTGGAACAGGCTGCCCAGGGAGGTTGTGGAGTCTCCTTCTCTGGAGGTATTCAAGACCCACCAGGACAAGGTCCTGTGCAGCCTGATGTAGGCAACCCTGCTTCAGGAGGAGGGTTGGACTAGATGACCCACAGAGGTCCCTTCCAACCCCTACCATTCTGTGATTCTGTGAAATACCATTCACATCTTTACTTTGCAATTGGCTGCATGCTATGTTTCTGGTGTGACTCTGTGAACATGTGCTTTCTTCACTCTTTTGAATGTCTGCCACAGACAGATCACAAGTTTGGAACCCTATAAATGTACAATACACAGTTGTACCTCCCCCAAAGGGACAAAGAACTAGAATTTGACAACTTTTTAAAAAGGTACAACATAGGAGAGAGGTAAGACGGTAGGCTGGGATGGCGGAACCCAAATGGGGCTACGAATAAATTTATGGGGAGTTGTTTTTTTTTTTAAATCCAGTCAATTGTATTGTTCCCCGTTAAACAGATGTCTTTGGTGGCTACTCAGGATTTATAAAGATGGCCGTCTATTGACGTGAGTATTGCTTAGGCTTCACTTCTCATCACCAGAGCTGTTAATGAAATGCTGGATGCTGATCACTCCAAGCAACACTGGTAGCTTCAATATTTGTTTGATAGCTCAAAGCAAATGAAAAAAAAATCTAGAATTGTTTCCAAACGTCTGTTTTTTTCCAGATTAAAACCTGAATTTTTAACTTGAGGAAGACATGTAGGCTTCAGAGAGGCTTTGATATTGAACGCGTGGTTCTAGGGAATCCTAGATCAAGTGATTCAAAACACCACTTTAATTCATTCTGAGGGAAAAGTGTCATCACTGCTAATTCTGTTGCCTCAACCACGAGAGTGCATGTCCTTGTTTGGTCATTGCCAGAACATTCTGTGTCTCTCCAGTTTATATATGTTTTTGGTAAACAAAACTGCTATTTGGTTGCAAAGTACTTCAGCTGACATGAAACATCACACTTTGAAAACTGCTCTGTCTACCTCTGCTGTTACAGCTGCAGAGTCAGTCATGTCAGTTTTGAGAATGCCATGTAATGGGCTTCTCACCAGCACTGGGTGTTTCCCAGGTGCCATGTGATCTCACAGCTGGAAGCTGGCAAATGTATTGTGTTTCTGACAAGCATCACTTTTCTTTCATGGCTACAGTGTGTATTACAAAACAGTGAGCCACAGAACGGTCCAGCTGGCTGTCCAGCAAATTTGTCTTTAGGAGCAATGAAAGTGGATACTTTGTGCAACTGCACAAAGTTTAAACATTTTCTGATTTTCCATGGTGCAAATCATGGAAATAATTGGTTTGGTGCCTGTTCAATCATCTCATTCAATGTTATGCAGCAAGAACTACAAGGGCTTTTCTTCCTTAACTTTTATGCCTGAAATACATGTAGCTTTCCTTTGTCTTAATCATTTATACCTTATTTGGTTAGACACATTTCCCGAACTGCTGTAAGACGAATCTACTTTTGGCTTAAATGACACGTACAGTCACTAAAGAAATAAGCATAAGACATAGGCTTAAAACACAGCATCAGACCTTTTAATTGTGTGGCTTCCAGTCACATCAATTTACAATATTACTGCTTTTAGTTCCAAATCAACCCAATTCTGAGAGGAGTCATCTTGGAGAGAACAGATTAACCAACCGTAAAGGCTGCATCAAGAGTTGTTTGCTGCTATTTCTTTTACCTTCTACAAAGCTTTTTCAACCCATGATGAGATTGCCTCCCAAAGCTCGTGAGGAAAGAAGAAATTAAGCTGTACCCCAGCTTTCTGCTGTGTATCCAAAACACTTGAATGGGCTGATGGATCTGGGATAAAAGCCTCCACTTGGCTACGGGGGAGAGGAGTTCAGACTCTCTGGGATATAGCTTCTTGCAGCTTCCAGCCTCTCTATGAGGAATGGAAGTTATCCATAGGACTTCTAGGAAGAAAACTGTCCACAAGGAAATAGGTGGACCAAAGGAAAAAGAAAAATAGAGGCTGGCTGTCTCTTCACATGCCTGGAAGTGAAGGATAGAGGCCTGTCAGTGGGTGCCAGACTGAAAAGGAAAAGGAAAGGGGAATGGCCCTCCCAAGCAGGCTGTGACAGAGAAGGAAACAGGTGACCTTGTCATTTAAATGGCTGTTACTGTGGCTGCTTCATAACTTTTAAAATATTAATTGACTACAGAACACACTGTAAAATGCTGTGATTTTTATTTTCAGAAAACTAAGAAGAAAAAAATATCAACAAAACGTATTTCACATTTGTTATTGCTATGTTGAATCTTACGGTAAATGCTAATATGTCCCAAATAACTCTCATGGGTGATACTGCAGTTTGAGAGCAAAGGGGATAGAGCTGCATTGTCACAGAGTCGGTGGCTGTGCTGATGGCCCAGAAACTTCTCTTTGGCAGGTAGAGTCTTACCACAGTGTAGTGGGGGAAAGAGAGTAACCACTTCATCTTCCGTATGGGTATGCTGGCACATTTCCCTTGCAGGCTAAAAGCAGGAAAAAAAATGAATTTATACTCAGGGTTTGAGACTGTCCAGCTTTTTAAAATAAATCAGCCTGTGTTACTGTTGCAGAGCATACACTCCCTTCAGCTGGGGTGGAAATGCATCCTGATTGCCTATGAAAAATGAAACTGCAGTGCCTGACCTTCATCTAAAGAAAGCAAGCTCAGAAGTCCATGCCCAGAGTTGTGCTGGCTATTTTTTTTTACATCTGTGTGTCAGGATGCAGAGTACTGGGGCATCCACAAATCATCAGCTTGGCTCCAGGAATGCTAGAGGAGGAGTTAAGCACTGGAATGAGTCTTAAGAAAGAAGGAGATTTCTGTGTATAATGATGAGGTTGACGGGTTGGGGTTTTGGAGTGTACTTGTCTGCCATATAGACTGAAACACTTATTTGAGACTCTGCTTCTTTCAATAAAACACAGGTAATGTGACAGCAGAGAGAACATGTAAACAGCTCCTTGATGAGACAGCCCTCTAATGAAGCAAACACTCTGGCAGTCTAGCCAACTTCTTTCTACAGCAGTCCCCTCTAAATACTGGGAGAAAACAGGCTGTATTGAGGAAGGAAGAGTGGGAAAGAGAATCTTGAAGTAGAAAAGAACACAGGGTGGGAAACAGAGGATGATACTTGTGAGAAAGAGTTCTAGTACTAACACCAGCAAGACGCTTTCCTGGAGTGTGAAGATAAGGCACAATACTATTCACTGGAGAATTAATCAGGGGAAAAATTGGTGCAATCATCAGAATTATTTAAATGCTAGAAAATCCCAAATTCAGATAACAAATAAAAACTACGTTTGTTATGAGCACTGCCATGAAGCTTTATGCTTTGAAAAAGTATTGTTTTAATCAAGTGGTTAGCCAGCTTAAATAGAAGACTGAACTACGTGGCTGTGACTCTATTCAGCAAGCGGTCTTCTGTTTTTGTACAGGTATCAGCCATGCTGTGTTCCTGTTGCATAGCTCACTCTCTGGACAGCAAAATAGAGGTTTGGTTTGCACTTTTTGATATATCAGTTTTATTCCACCAGATCAATACAGAGAAAATCTAAATTTACCCTGGTAGATATCGTATGACGCTTGCACTCAAAGAGGATTGCTAAGAAGCGCCTTGGAGGAGAGGAGATATTCCTGTCTTGCTTTATACTTTGCTGTGACCATGGAGTCTGCCAAAGCAGACTGGCACTTCTTCACTGCAGTCTTCTGTACGCAAGATTATTTCCACAATACCTGCTATACATCCATCTAACCCTGACACATTTTGTTACAAATCCAGCCTCTGTAACTCTTTTAAACATGGTTCTTCTTCATATGAAGAAGTGTGGGATATACTTGCATTCTTTAGTGCTCTTAATGGATCTGACTCTTCTTCACAGGCATGACTTTGCTTTGGGGACGTCACAGAGGGACTGAGCAAATTATTATACCTTTGATAAATGCTGTGCATGAATCTGAACAAATAATTCCAAAACCAAGCTACTGGTTTGGTCTCTGTTCAGTAAAAATGAGTGCACTGCAGGAATGAGAGCTTTTTAAATCTCTGAGTGGGTGGATATACTCTAAACACAGGTATCTCCAGATGCTATCCTTGAAACTGAGTATATAATTCTTTAGGTTTAAAGACTTTGTAAAAATCCTGGAGTACTCTTTCTCTAAGCAGCTGAGGAAGGTCAAAGAAGAAGCTGCTTGTTACAACCTGTCTGACCAGCAGTCTTGCAGGATGATCTGATAGTGGCATTGTCACGTCTGGCACTTCCATCTCTGCTTACTGGAGCTCTTGTAACTGTTCTTGGCCATTCAGTGGGTCATGCTGGAAAAGAGAATCAGTGCCTCCTGAGGTAAGAAGAGGAGATGGAGATCAGTGACAAGAGCATGAATGAGTTATTTTGATGATCCTGTGCAAAAGCAGAAGCATTTTAGAACAATTTCTTGTGGTTGTTATTCGCCAGTTTGTACTTCTGGAATCTATAACGTGTTCTTCTGCTGGATAAATCCTAGGTGCTCTGGGCACAATCATGTGTATGAAAGAAAATGATAAACATTGCTGCTGCTACTATGCTACATAATGCAATAATAAATAAAGATAGATATAAAGCCTGATGCATTTGTATCACACTATGCAAGCCAGATCAATCGATCATCTAAATGGTGTCTCACTCCTGAAATGCGGCCACCTCTAGGAAGGAACACCACAAGTGTTGTCACAGTGCAGAAGAGTTTGAGACAGGAAAGGTAAAAATACTAGCTACAACTGCTTCAGTGCATAAACTTATACAGTGGTTATAAATTTACCCACTAGATTTTCTTGCTTAGAAAATTCAGGAGCATATCTGATTAAAAAAAAGTCAGATCAGTGCATGATTATCCCCCTTTCCCGAATCAATACAATCACCCCAGCAGGGTAGCTTATTCAAAAGCACTCATCATATCTGCTTTGAGTGTAGAAAAACTCTTATCACTTCTCTGTGACTTTATAGTGGTGAGTATTTTTCTAATGCTGCTTCCATTTCAGGCACTGAGCTATGGATCAGGGTCACAGATGTGGCCAGAGAAAAACAAGCATAATCTACCATGTGTTTGTGAAACTGAAAACTTTGAAAGCTATTGTGCTCAAGGCTTACAGCTGTAAATTGAGCCTCCCTAATAAATCACAGGCCTGTGTTTGCAAGCTGGGGTGTATAACAGATCCTTGCCTATTGACTTGCTCTGGGGTAACTCACTCCTGCTCTCTTCAAAATACCCCATTTACATCTCTCTCAGTAAAAAGACTGTATTTCTCTCTCCTTTTCTTCTGTCAGGGGATCTCTCCTTTGTTATCTTTGTTTCTTTCAGGGGCTCTGCGTTCATCGTTGTGTGGCAGACATACTTGTGTAAAAAATATCCACTAGCAGAGCAGGGTAAGAATACATGTGTACTGTTACTTAAACATGCACCCAGTCCCACTGCCAAAACCAGATTTGATATCCACTCACACTGTTACATTTCAAGCCTACATTTCAAGAGTTTTTTCTGAACTCTAAGTCACTTATGCATAGTCAGAGTCCAGACATTGTTGGTGCTTTAGTGAGAGTCTTAACTTTATGTTGCAGACAGACAGCTGCTTGTAGCTTGGACATATTAGTGCTTAATGTGAATCAAAAGACATGGACTCTGAGTGTGGTGAAACTGCTTTTCATATCTCATTCTGTAAGAATTCCCACTCTTCCTTATTTTTTGCCCTGGCTGAGAGCAAATCACTGAAGAGCAAACTCAGTGCCTTCCTGCACAGCTGCAGTGCTTGCCCCGAGTGTAATCAAGGTGGTTTGTAACCAGCTCAGTAAAAGTTCTGAGCAGCCTGATCTGATCTCACAGCTGATCCCACTTTGAGCAGGAGATTGCACTAGAGACCTCCTGAGGTCCCTTTCATACCAGATGATCATCCCATGATCCTATGATCCTATACCATGGTTGTAGCATGCTATGTGTCTGCGCCAGCCACTGTAGCTTTACCACTGCAATACTCTCAGTCCAGGGTAGAGGAACTTAAATAAGACATACATATATTTTTGGTGTAGATTAGGTGCACTCTAAAGCCTCCGCTGGGCTACTCAAGCTTTGCTAGTAGGGCCCCTAAGTCTTGCAAGGACTTTGAAGATAGGAGAGTAACAGTGCAGTTACTGGAGCTGCTATGATTTTTTTTTCCTTGCTACATTTTAGGCCATCTCACTTGGTTCTCCAAGCTTGAAGGCAGATCTATAAGAAGTCATTAGACAGCTACTTGTATCTGAGTGGTACAGCCAGCATGCTCACCCCAAAATCAGCCATAGTGAAATGACAAACTGAAATTTAGTCCAGAATGTCTTATGTCTTGGTTTCCTAAAAAGCAATTTCTCTATTATTCATTTAACCCACCAACAGTCTGAAATTTCATTAGCTCAATGTCTTACAATCCTCGGATGTTCTGAAGGGCTGTGGTGGCCAGGTCATCTGATGGTAGCCTAATGACACTTTGCCAATTCCAACTCAAGAGCCAGGATTGCTCAAAAATATATTGCATGTTTATCAGCAAGGGAAATATTTTGTTTTCTTGCTTTTTCTGTGGCACACATTTTATGATTGAATTCTGTTGATAATTCCTTTTTTAATATAATCGAATAGCTAAAAAATATTCTCTGTGGTCACTTCTGAGCTGTGATATCCTTACTGCTGCTGAAGTTATTTGAAAACAATGCTTCACCGTATTTCATTATTTGCCTGTGGCTGTCTCTAGGGTGAACTGAAAGTAACAGCCACCTTACCTCTAGAGACTGGCTTAGCCAACCTGAAATCTAAATCCAAGCATTGATTGCTTTCTCTGGCAAAAATAATTCAACACCACAGGTATTGACTAACAAATTAGGGAAGGCAAAGAGACATAAGAAGTGATTAAAAAAAAAAAAAAGATTTAAAAAATAATTCCATAAAGTGCCTTTTTATATACACTCAACACTGAATGAGCATTTATCAATGGTTTTAAAAATCCCTCTTTCAGGTGTTCCTGTTAATGAACATAGGGTCAAAACTAATTGTCAGTAGGCCAGCACTGCAGTTCTTCCTATGCAGTCTGTGGTCTGGACAAATCGTCATTTTAAAATATGCCTTTTCTATCACAGCGGCAGCCAGATACTTTAGCGATCACATGGAACTACACCAAGAATAATAATGACTATTTGTTTTTCATTATGAATTTAATACTGTTGAAATGCTTATCTGACAAGTACATTTCCAACTCCACATGCAGTGAAATCCATTTTCATCAGCCTCTGCTTTGGGAGATCTGTGCACTGTAATACCACCTATTAGAATCTATGTGCTGTATCATTGCACATTATGGATAAACTTACAGATTTTCACCTAATGTTTGGGGGGTTGTAAAGAAGGAATAGAAATACAGAAAATGCTATAATCTCTTTAGCTCTTTTATGCACTTCATTTACAAAAAATCATAGAATGGATAGTAAAATATTTACTAGTACTTTGCAGTTCTCAAATGCCAAAAATTGAATTGTATAGTGTCTCACTTCTGCAGAAGACAGCTTGAGTCCCAAAAAGGCAGCCACTGAAAGAAATTAACTTTTTAACTGGTGTGCTGTGAGGACTAATACAAACCTCGCAGCTGTCCCTGCATCACTGGAATAGGGACTTTAGGTATTTGCCGTAGCTCCAGAGAAGTCAAACGTGGGGATTGTTTGGTCAACTCAGGTGAGAGACTAAGTGTATGTTTCAATAGCTGCAAGTGATCTAATTGAAGTGATATAGAAGAAAAAGTAAATAACAGAAAGTTTCAGCTAAGCTATTTGATTTTATATTGTAGTAGACAGTTAGTTCACATATTTTGCAGCTCAGCTGAGGAATAGTAAACTTTTGATTCCATGTAAGCATATATCACAAAATATATGTTGTACTAGGAAAGGCTTTGATTCAATAAAGCTCTTGAATCTTATCGGAGTGACATATTTAACTGAGGTGTGTGTTTCAAGTTCCAGATCAGAAACATCTCCCAGCCTTATAGTTCTACAAAAGGAAAGAATCTAACGGATTTTGGATCTTATTATAATGTAACATGCTGGAAACATAACATTACTGTCATCAGTCTGCAAAATGCTATTTCAGAGACATTAGAGTTTCCATCTTTCAGATCAGCCTGTTTCTGATTTCACCTCTACCTTACGTGAACCAGTCTGTCCAGTCTAAGCTGTTTTCATTTCAGCTTGTTGAAAAGCAACTGCTGCCTTGATTGTACCATCCACAATAGCAATGCAGGGATAATCCTCTTTCCAGTGCAAATCATAATCTGAACATAGTTAACTCATGCAATCTGTGTGGATTTTATGGATTTTTTCATCCATTTGATGACACTTAAAGATGACTCAATACAGACTTAAGCGCATCCCATTGTTCTACTATTTTATAATTTGTTTTCTATATCCCTAGGCAGAAAATCTTTCCTATTGTTGTTTCAGAGGGCTTAAAAATTCTGTGCATTTCATACTATCGTCTTTCACATGTATTATATTTTCTCTGTTATCTTTTTGCCACCATACAATATGTTCTTTAGGAATGTAAATGTATACATCCTGACGTTTCATGTCTGGGATAATAGTCCAGTATTCTCATTCTAGAATCCAAGTCCTTACTCATAAAAGTGTAGAAAGCCACAAATAGAAATGAAGTTGAAATATACAACATGGAATTGCCTCCAGAATGCAAAATAGAGAAAGACTTTATTAATTTAATCTTTAATAAGACTTTCTCTGGCAAACAAGTTTGTCTTTTTTCGCTGAGGGAGAAGAGCCTTCATTAGCTGCACCTCCTTCTCATTGTGTATTGGTCTAATTTTTGTACTAATTTTTGACTAGCCATCACCACTCTAGCTAACTTGTGCACTTAGTCCTAATGCATGAATGCATCCTTGTAAGAAGAGAGAAACAATATCTCTTTTTACCAATAGAGGGTTCTGTTCATCAAGGGGTTTCCCTGTTACACTGCCCATTGTTGGCACTTCCATTTCCAGTGTTTCACCGATGGATCCCCAGGAATCCTGCTGTTGGTGAAGGAGGTCGCAACCCTGTCCTGGTGGGAGAGGTGGGGACCTCTACTAGCCAGACAAATACTGGAAAGGATGGAGAGTCCTAAATCTTGTTCCCTTTGTGGGAATTAGTTACCTAAATCAGGTGGGGATGTATGGCTCAGAAGACACCCCTGAACCTGCAGAGCTAAACACTTCCTTTAAAGAACTGCATCCACAGGGAGGACCCTAAACACCTGAGTGCAATCCAGTCTAAAGGAGATGCATTTTCTGTCCCTCGTGTTCAGACTGTGACACTGTGCAAAGAAGAAAATCAGGCCTTCCTGAGCCAAAGAAGAGGCTGTGAGAGCGATGCTCACTTCACTAGTTCTGGCTCACCACACCGAGCATAAGACGTACTTTTCTCATTTAAGACCCAGGACCCAGGCTGGCCTCTGCTTACCTACTGCCAGTCAGGAAACCGGCAGTGCTGAAGTCTCATCTGTAAAGTCATAGTCTTGGTGCAGTTCCTTTTGCTGAACATTGAGTGTTCAACTGCCCTGGACATGGTCAGGCTCTCTGGAATGCAGATTTACTTACATAGCACCTGAATCTCATCTGACTTTCTCACATTGTCAGTTTGTTTTGGGCTTTATTGATGGTCACTTGGAGGTCAATCATTATTTTTACATACAATATATAATTATAAATAAATATTTGTCCATAAAGAAATTTACCATTCCTGTAAGACATGAATATGCAACAGCTTAGAGATTTTTTTTTGTATTATTATTAGTCTTGCAGTTCTGAAGGCATGCACGTGAGCTCATAGAAACTCTGCTATTCTGTAAATACAAATAATAAAAACATGTTGTAGCTGGCAGCTGTGGAGTGGCCACAGTAGAGCTAGCAAAATAACTCACAAGAGTTTATTGCTCTTTTATGAATTAGAAGGTGGAAAGCAAAATGGGATGAAGAGATTTCCTAGCTACTTTGTCTTATTGATAGGAACCCTGTTGAAATTCTTTGAGTTCGTGGCATAATGCCAGATAAATATATATATATACACCTGTGCAAACACAGATATCTCAAAACTGAGATGTTAATTGTGCTTCTTCAACTAAATCTTCTCCTTCCACACACTGATTGTTCTAGATGAGGGTTTAAGAACTCAAGAGGAGCCTGCAGTAAGACTACGCATTGGTTGTTATTTACCTACAGCAACATCAGGTTTTTAATTTTTTGTTTGCTATGTATTTTAATCCCACTGACATAAGAAGAAAGTTTTTCATTGATTCTTTTGGAGATAGAGTTTTTACCCATTTTTGCTACATATGTTGAATATTGCCAGATCTAGATGGTGGACTGGGGCAGGTGATTGACTTCAAAAGGGTGTTTGAACTAAGCTGGCTGAGTTTGCACTGAGGCAGATGAAAAGTGCTCATAAGACCTGTTCTGCTGTTTGAGCTCTACATGGTGTGGTTTGGTTTGCAAGGTGGCAATGGACAGCAGCAGGGGGACGGGCTGTGCAGGATAACACCTGCGTTGCTGCAGAGGTCTTGTCTGACCTTCTCCCCAGGAGTGTTGCAGGAGCAGTTAGCAAACCAGGAAAGCCAAAGCTGAGACCCTCTTGCTGCAGTTACCTGTTGGTCTGGGTCTTTCAGTTCCTCCATGTGTTCAGCAATGTCTAACAGGGCAGAAAGTCTGGCAAAAATGGGCATAGAAATATATTTAGATCTACTTTGTATTGATGCAAATGAGAGACTACGTTCAGATAACTACAAGAGTATATCCTTTTTGGAAACGGGATCAGTGATACTTTGTGTTACATTCCCTAAGGAAACAGGGTATTTACTTGTAAATGACTTTCCTGTTATCAGCCTCTTAAGATATCCAAAGTTTATGAAGTCATATAGCAGGTGGGACAATTGCTTGAACTCCTGTTACCAAAAAAGAGCTAAATTGCTGATTTATCATTTGTCTGCTTCTCTCAGTTGTCAATCTAATTTTCCTGCCTCCACTGATCATATTTTTGCTGTCTGTTCCTTAACAGATTTTGTTTTGATTGCTTCTGTTCAGATTCTGTCTGTCATCACAGTGTCTAAGCCGACCATATGTTAGCTTGACCCACTACCAAAAAAACTTTGTTCGGAGTTCACTTGAGAAGTTACTTGTGTTATTATTTGAAGATTTATTAATTAGTCAATGGCATCTGGTGCTTTACCACCTGCCCTGAAATCTGGTCTTGTTTTTTCACTGCTGGGAAAGAAAGAATAATAATAATTTCTGCATTCAAATGTATTCACAAATAACAACTCTTCCAGCCTTTCTTCCTGCCATAAGGTATATAATAACAAAACAGCATCTTTGCACTACTAAAATGCTTTCTATCTGAAATACACGGTGGGGAGATAGTACTATTGCCATTATGTTGCTTCAGAAAATGAGGCACAGATGAACAGTTGGATTCAGCTGATGTCAGTCAAAAGGATGGTGATAGAATGAAGACTGCTTCCAAGTTTATCATCGATGTTGGAGAAAGAATTAAACTTCCTCCTTAATCTTTGGGGCTGCAGAAATCAACCAGAGAGAAAGTATAGCCAGTCTTTGAACCCTGGCCCCTCTGACGCTCTGTCTACTGTTGGCAGAACTCACCACTTCCCTTGCCTCTCCTGCAAAAGCAAGAGAGCAGATGCTGAGCAAGGTCTGGAGACCCTGCCACTGGCGATTTTGCTTATCTGTCCCTGGCAATGGCCTTGCATGGAATGATGAACTGAGCCACTACCTCCTGACTTCCCAGCTCATGGCATAACGACAGGACTGTTCACTCTCGCTGAACAATAGAGACACCCAGGAATGAGTCTGTGAACAAGGGGGTGCTTCCTTTCTGCTGCCTCAGCAATGCTCCAAGCTTTGCATTTTTAGTCATTCCGTGTTCTCATAGTAAATCCCTCAAAGCTTACATCTGAGCCTTGTCTTTGTGCATGAAAATGAGACCTCTGCAGCTTGTGCCCAAAGCTGGTTTCTTTATAATGCATTGTCCATCTTCTCTCTTTCATTCCCTGCTGAAATACAGCTAAATATTGTGTTGCATTGAGCTTAGTCTTTCAAAGCAGAGTGATATATGAGAGTCATAAATGCTGAAAGATACCCACGGGAACACAATGAAGATACCCCTGGGGAGGCAGAAGGAGAATACTGTGCTAGAAATGGGTTGTTATTATTTGAATAACGCAGAGATGTAATCTGAAATTTCAGTCTCACTGTAGTGTTGACCTGGAGAGAAGTCAGGCCATATATCTCTCTCTTGATCGGGGTTCAATATTCATTCCTGGTTTTTTACGTGACTTTATAATTCCTACCTTTTCCCTTCAACTAACCAGATGATAAGCAGTGCATTTGCTAAACTGTTGTGTTGTTTGTGTTATCTCTCCACTCTCTCAGAACTATAGCAGCATGTTTATCTACAGAGGAAAAATCTGCCTCTCATTTACTCTGCAAAGCACTCCACTGCCTTCACGGTAACTGTAGCTGCAATTATCATTGTTGGCATCCAGAGATAGTGATTTTTCTATTTACACTTCATGCCTGGCCCTTGTGAAGTTTAATAAGTGAAGTCAGCAGTTACATTATCATTTGATAGACTTATCACCTGATAGTAGCTGTTGAAATATGCAATAAATAAAGGTCCTAGAGGGAAGGAAAGGGGTTAGAAAAAAAAACATTGTATTTTTTTTCAAAGAGAATTGCATTTTTTCTTTTACCCTGTGTGAAGAAATTTAATTGCAGTTTTTCTGTTTTGTTTAGTCTTTACTTTCTTTTGTTATTTTGTAAGAAGTCACCTTCAGGAATTCATTAGTCCAAGCAAAATTTAACTCAAGATGAGGGACACAAAGCAAAAAACAATAATAAGGAGACTGACCTGGAATTTTGCTGGGATCTTCACTGGCAGTAGTTGGGTAGGGCTTGTGGTTTGTCTATAGAGACACATTAGTTCAAAACATGCCTCCTGCAGCCTCCACTAGTAGGGATGTTGTGATGCTCCTTTAATGGGCCTTAAAACCAGCCTCTCCACGGAGCTGGAAACAGCACTGTCTAGATGAGATAGATAAGATTCAGCCTTAACAGCAAACACAACCAGATCCTCTGGAGGCAGCTAAGTCTTGATGGTGGAGCAGTCCTTTCTGTTGCAAAATCAATGGCACAAAATCCCATTTCTTCACAAGGCTGAAAACATCTGAATTTTACCAATCAGACCAAGGATTTACCTTAGTGGTTTTGCTCCTTGAGCCAGACAGCAAACACTGTTGTGACTAGCAGTGTTTGCCTGGTAATGAGAGCTGAGTATAAACTCAAATAGACTATTCACCACTAAGAAAATAGTAATACCCACCTACACATGCGTGTGTTTATCCTGCTACTCCTCTCATTAAATTTTTTAAGTAGACAAGTGACAAAGTCATTGAAAGAGTTTAACTCATGGATTGTGCAATAGGTTCTCGGTGGCGGGAATTCAGAAAATACTAGTTTGAGTCACTGCAGAATCTTAACAAGAAATGCACATAAGCTGAATGAAAATTGGTGAAAAAAAAAAGTTGGTCTGTTTCACTATGAGCAACTGGAATGGCCACTGCAAGTACCAAACACACACGCTTTTAGAAGAAGTACAATGCATAGGCACCACTGTTATTAAAGCCACTAATAATGAGGAAGCATCTAAAATGGTTGTGCAGTTTAATTCTAAATAGTCTCCTTCTCAGAGCTGCTTGATCTTTACCCTCTGTAACATGCATTCTGTCTCCTGGAGATTCCTGGATTATTTGATGGGGTCTTTGCAAAGCTTTCATTTGCGGAGAAACATGGGTGGATGTGAGTTCTTCCTCTCAGTTTCCTACTCCAAGCACAAGGAGAAGAGTTTAGGTGTATGCGGACTGGGATTTAATGTGGTTTCTATTCCTCTCCTTTTGAGATTTTATGTTTGTTTTTCTTCTTCATGGTGTTAAGCTTATTAATTTCTTTTTCTGCGTGCTTCAAGGGTATAATGTTGAGCACCTATCCAATATTTTGGTCATTCTTTCTTCAGTCTCAGGCAGCAGCAGCCTTTGCCAGAGAGCAGGGGTGTTTGGTTCTGAACCCAGGGTCTCCTCTGCCAGAGGTGCTTCTGCTGGAGAAGCTTTGCTTCTTCAGTGCTCTGAGGATAAGAGCTGCAACTGTGGGCTTAAGCCGAGAGCTTATTAATAATTAGTAACAATATTATTTAATATTATCATTAATATTATTAATAATATAATAATATAAATAATATTGTTTCTTCTTCTTCTTTATTATTAAGAAATAATAAATCCTAGGAAAAGTTGTATCCCTTTTCCGAACAATACACTCAGAGATGGTGCCAAGACCGTCTTTGCAGATGGGGCTAGTAATAAATAAAGCAGTGATTGCCTGTCCCTCGAATTTGTTCTGATTCTTGAAAACATTTAGGAACCTGCTCTTTATTTGGATTTCTAATTCTCAGTCAACTAGTTAACCTTCCTTCAGTTGGACCTTCCTGAGTCCCTCCTTCACCAAAGCAATGCACTAGATGCCAGTGACTACACATATGACCTATAAATTTAAATATATTAAAAATATACATATTTATAGATAATTTGTATACAAATATATAAAGATGTAAAATAATACTAAATATAAAAATGGTCCTGCCAGCATGGGCTTATCATGCAGTTGTTTCCAAACTGTGAAGTATTTCTGCTTTCATTTTTCTCCTTAATGAAATGGAAAAAAGGTGGAGGGGCTCAGAAAATAAATAAACAGTGACATGCAAGGCATCACCAAATCATCCACAATTTTGTGCAAATTGAGTGACCCGTTAATAAAAAAAACAGTGGTCTGTGTAAGTTTAGATAGCCAGAACTCAAAATACACTTAAATAATAAGAATTTAAAAAATCAGCTAAGCCAAAATGTTCACAGCCTAACTTGAGTGAAATGTATTATGCTTCCAGTTCTGCTAAAACAATTTGTTTTTTAAATATGCTTTTTAACCAGTGATCCCCACAAGGCATTCCCCAATAATCATTGTGCTCATCTCAGATGAGCTGGGAGCTGACACAAGCCCACAGGTGAAGGCAGAGAGCATGTGGAAGGGCTGATCTCACACGTTAGGCAGCTGGATATCACTGCTGCTTCTGGCCCCGCAAGCTGCCAGGCTGCCTCACCAGCTGTGCTGGGCCGTCGTGCAGAATGGTTAATGGCAGGACAAAGGCCACTGGTCTGTGTTGGTGTATGCCCCTCTGAAGCCATGATTAAAGCCTTCCCATGCTACAATATATGCAGAATTTAGTATTTTCAAATCCAATCCTTTCTACTGTTTCGCAATGGAAAACCTGGTCAGACCAAATAATGCTTGAAAAGATCATAATTACAAAAAGATACCTTTTTTTTACTGCTATGAAATCAGGCTACAATATCTCGTGATCACGGAATAACTACTAAACATGTTTCTCTGTGGAATGAAGTAAATATTGTGTCATTTATTAAAGGGAGCTGAACTGTTAGGAAGAAGCAGTATAATTCTGAATATTGGCCATCCTGAATATTGTCAAAGTCATCGGAAATCTACAAGAGCCTGTTGTTTTCCTTACATGAGTCTCTTCTTTTTCTTCTGTGAGTTATGGATCAAGTCCATTATGAAACATTGTCTACTGACACCTCCCCTTTCCACAGAGAAATGGGCTTGCTGATTAAACAGTCATTTTCTGCCTCTGAAATGAAACTTATACATTATGGATGATCTGATTGTAAGTTTTAACACAAGATCCTAGTCACTTTTATATCAACGCTAAAGCTGCCATTAAACTCAATAGGGTTAAAATTTGTCTCTGGACCCTTCAGGGAACTTTGGATCAGATCAGAATGTTAAATTTAGCCCATTTCCAAAACAGATAGAAAAAACTTGAGAACACACGCGTGCCAGGAAATTCAAAGTTAACATAACTTTGATGCTTAACTTACCTTGGGAATTTATATTTTTAGAAACAAGCAAGATAAGGAAAAGGTGGTGCCTGTTAACTTTAACAGCTTTTGTCATTTTGCATTGCGAAGTTACTTAGATCTTAGGATTTATATTGATCTGTGAATATCAGTTCCAGGTTTCCAGTTCTAAATACTACAGAGCATGAAAAGCTGCTGAAATATCTCCTGTCTTTATGGTACTGAAACATGCAAGCGTGTTTCTGAGATGTCACAAGAAACTCAAACAATACACCAAATCCTAATCAACGAAGTCATCATAGGTTTTTTTTTTTTTTTTTATTGCCTCTACATCAGCTTGTTTTCATAAC
>Ga0065711_1040770_pt1 | contig 16692 bp, 7 predicted proteins | sample Hoacrofraction12_FD_59098 | JGI IMG/M metagenome (GOLD analysis project Ga0065711, IMG submission 59098) | Hoatzin crop microbial communities from Cojedes, Venezuela - Epithelial fraction 12 v2 (version 2) | ecosystem: Host-associated > Birds > Digestive system > Esophagus > Crop | place... | reverse complement strand
GAAACAGAGCATCCCACTCACTACAGTCCTTTTCTGAAGCTGTTTTATAAATTTGTTACACACCACAAACAGCGCCAATCTTCCCGGTCTCATATGTCACTGTCAACATTTTTGGTAGGGATTTTTTTTTTTTACCAATTCATATCCTGAAGACGACTTTGAAGGAAACTCGTAGCTTCTCAAAACGTAGTACACCATACCTGACTCCAAAGGACAATAACATTGTAAAAATGAACCATGTCCTAGGAAGCTAAATCCCTAAAGTACCCTTTACTGAATATGAAAACCAATCATTTTTCTTAGAGCCAAAAAAGTCCCTTTTTCATGTTTTAATTCCAGGATGCACATTTGAATACTACAAAAAATACTTTTTCCACTCACCCACCAGACTGAAAAAAAGCTCTTTTTTATTCACCTGAAGAAGTATAGTCAAGTAGTTAAGTGACCTGGTCGAGGGTTATTTTTTTCACCAGTTTGCCTATATATTCCACAATTCAGCAAGTTTTTTTACTCTGGGAGCACCTCACCTTTAACATTAACTGCACTCCCTCAGCAGTGTTGGGAAGTTTTCCTTTTAAGAGGATACAAAGATATGTCAATAAAAATCAGTCAGAATGTGTTACAGGCAGTCTCAAGAGAAGTTCACCAACTAGGGACAGACACAGATCCGTGACTACCAGCAACAGATTAGTAAATCCCTAAATCAAGAGATTTACACTGCTGGTGGTGGGGCATGGACTTGCAGATGTGCAGTGAGGCCCATTCTCTTCCTCACCTTCTACCACAGGAGTCCTCCCAAAGCTTCTCACTTGCGCTGTTTATACCTAATTTTCTGGCACGCTTACAGGCCTGCACTTTTCCTACAGTGGGTTTCCTAACACTACAGTTAGGAGAAGAGCCTTTTATATTGTTTGTTCCCTAGGTCTGAGTGACACAGTCATTTTATCAATTCTTCAACATTAAACATAGATATCAGCAGAGTTTTACTTTTTTTATAATATCAGATCAATCAAGTAATTGACAAGTTAACAAATCTGTTTGCTTTTCACGGTGCTTTGCTTTGATTTTTCGTAACTAAATAAAAAACCATTTGGATCCTGCATCTTCCCTCAAAATGGCACGCTGCCCATACAGGCACTTTAACTCTGTATTTACTTTCTAAAGCATCATATTCTCTCTTCTCCCTCCCCATGACAAACCACAGTCCTGGGACATCTGGAGGTTGTGGTTTGAATGAATCCCTTCCAGCCACGAACAAAAGCTATCATCTTTATTGAATTAATAAATATTTAAGATCTGTTAGTATTTCTGAATTGCAAAACTCCGTGGTTGCAAAGGCTATACAGAAAATAGCTCTCCTGCAAAAGGTTACTAAAAAGAAAATCAAAAGCTCCATGTTAGTTGTCTTAACTGCGCAAGATCAGAAAACACATCTGCCCTGTGTCTTTAGTAATTGATATACAGCAGCTCCTTTACTATTCCTCGCTTCTCTTGAATTCACATAATCATGGTTTTAGTTTCCCAGGGATTTTTTGTGAATGTTGGGGGGAAAAAAAAAAAAAAAGGCTAGAGATAATGATATGGTTTTGGTAAAGATACAGTGAACACAGCCAGCAAGAAAATGCAAGTATCCTCATTCTGAACAGTAACTGATGCCAAGACAGCAGAACCCAGCCTTGAACTGGAAATGTTTTTAAATTCTTTACCATTTGTGCCAGCAAGACAAGGAAGGGGTTAAAGTGAACCCAGGACATCTTAATAGACCTAGAAAAAGCAAGGAGTCTGTCCAGAGAGCGTGCGTCCACCGAAGCCCCTCTCTCCACGGGGTGAGGGGCAGCGTGGCATCTGTGTGGCTAAACCATCTCACCAAAGCTGCGCCTTCTTAAAAGTCAGCCTGGGTGTGCGCTTCTGGCAGAAAGGCTGCCTGGGCAGCCGAGGGGAGGAGCAGGCAAGGAGAAACAGATTCACTTTCTACCAGGATTTTGTTTCCTACGTGTTCGACTCGACTCCAACGCTCGCCTTCACAAACACACAGGCGTTGCATTGTTCAAATTACATATAATCTTGTGTTGCTCATTTATGACAGCACAACCAGCAGCAAAGAAACGAACTTAAAAGTGCTCAGCTCCCTTCAAACAGGAAGAAAGCCTGTGGTGACAGCCTACAGAATGCGTGACTTGTTTTTCCACCACCCCATGATACATGCATACCATGCTGAGTTTGGGAAGCTCCAGCGAAACTCTGCGCACAGGCTCTGAGCAGTTGTCTGCAAGAGCATGAAATCTTCAGCTACCCCTCCCCGAGTTAGGAGTACAAATCATGAAAAGCAGAACCTCTTTGGAACATCTCTCTTGCAAATTGTTGTCATTTCCCATCCATCTTCAGCTTGGATGACTGTGCCGGGGCCACAGGGGACAATTTACAGCATTCATTTTGGATTAAGGGTTCCTAAACTGTGACTCAGGAGACAGAGCAAATGATCTGCAGCTGCCTCCCAGAGCCATGTTAAATGGGGACAGTGCCAAACCCATGTGGCTGCGCTAGTGGGTCCTAAACGAGTTTGAGTCCAGCAGTTACCATTTGATCTAAAATTTTAGGAATCAATAACTGCGTCAAGTTGATTTGCAGACTGATAAAAACATGAAAGATTTGTGGGATAACCTCTATGGAAAAGGACGTGGTTTGTTCAGGTCTTTTTTTGTTTTAACAAGTGAAGTTGTTGGCTGAACAAACCAACACATCTTTTTCTACCAGTGAAATCTGTTGTTTGTCACTTGCTTTTGTGTTGAAAACGACTTCTAACACCACACCTTGCTTTGCGTGCAAACACTATTACAAACAGTTGTGTTTGGCTTGACATCTAGTCTAACTGCAGTGTGACTCCACGGCAGCTAGTGAAGGCAAGCAGACAGAGTAAGAACTGCACCCTCTGGATCAAGAAAGGTTTTTCAGAAGCATGCATTCATCTGCTCATTATTTCTCTGGCAACTTCTGAATTTGGAAATTTCTGGATTTTTCAGTATGCATAAAGTCCTTTTCTAGTAAATAGGAAAGGCATGTTTGTCTTTTATGATGGCATTTTCTGTATATTCACTGAAAGGTAATCATAAAGCACCATAATAATGTGTTACTTTACCTTCCCCTCAATTTTCAGTTTCCATACTGTCACATTTTAGTCAATCAGCTGTTGCTAAGTTGTCTCCAGTGCTAAATGAACTTTCCTGTATCATATCACTCACAAGTGGAGGCTAGACTGTGAGAGTCACCTTGAAATGTTTTGCTCTTTAAGCATCCCCTTTTTGCAGAGCAGATCCAACCTTACAGGTGGATGCTGCCAGCCAGTACTGGGTAATTAACTGCAGCCCGCTAGAAAAATTGCATTAGTATAGCCAAGCCTAACATCGATCTACTAGATCAGTGCAAATCTGCAATGCAGATGCAGAAGTCTGTTTAGCCAGTTCAGTATTTTAAGTTCAATAACTGAAGCAACTCTACTAGTTAGCTGCTCAGCACCTTCCACACTGTGGACGATTCTTCATAATCTACCATAATTTTCAGTCACTGGGTGGTCTGTGTGTTGAAATGCTGTTGTTTGAAACAATGAAAGCAGTCATGCCAGTGTTTGCAGACTGCTGAGACACTCACAACACAGGGACTAAATAAGCATAAAGAAACACAGAGCTGTCGGTATTATAATCCTTCAGTGCTACCTCATCTCCTACCATTTCAGCTGTGTAAGAAGGAAATGGTTCAAATGAAGATACCTGCTCAGCTTCCAGGTACTCCCAGTTACGCTCTATCTTAATGTGGCTGCCAACTCCGGCCATTCAAAGCTTTTGCAACCTATAGCTGCAACTCCACTGTGTCAGGCTCTAGGTCTATTCCACGTTTACATTTAAGCCAAATCACAACACTAATATAAAATATAAAACAGACTAACAGACCAACATCTCTACCTAAGCACACAGGAAGACAGATTTTCCTGTATATTAGTGTGTTTCTTCCTTCTGAACAGAGATCTCACATGAACAGGATTATTCCCAAGCACAGGGAATCAAAAAACGACCTGGCAGCACAGCTGGAATTGAGCAGCAGCTGGAGCCAGCCTCGACCTTGGTCAAAAGGGAAGACAGCAGCCTCAAAACTTTGCTTTCTAGAGAAGGTGGCGAGCAACACTATCGCCAGCACATTGCTGTAGCAGATGGCCCCTTCTGCAGAGCAGCACATGGAAAGGAAAGCAGGACTTCTACAGCTTTTCCTTCAACACCCAGTTGCATCAAGGACTGAACTAGTTAAATCACTGCTCCATGCCAGCTGATAAATTCTGTTCAGAAACCAAGTGAGCATTTTGAAAAAGGTTTGATTAGAGCTGCCTGGGGGCCTGGCAAGATGCAGGAACCTTCTGTGACCCACTTACACCGCTGATCAGAAGCCTCTTCCTGCAGACGGTGGGACGGTGCATGAGAACAGCCAGTGAAATTTCACGGGAAAGCTCTCCACAGAAACATTCTCTAGTTCAGCGTTTCCAACTGTCCTTACCACCACCATGTTGCATCACAACTTTTTTGGTCTCTTGTCTACCAAGAATACTAAAGCTATCTCAAAGCAATTCCTCTAACTTTTGCTTTGAACTTGTTTCCTCCAGTGGAGCTTTTTTGTAACTCCAGAAGAATTTGCATACTATTCATGTGTCAGAAATACTCCCTGTGCATAAAGAATTTACACACTATCCAGCAGGGATCTTTTAAAATTTTTCGCTTTTGACCAGAAAGCAAGCACAGAAAGAAGCCCCTGATGGGAGCATAAGTGGCAGTGATGGCAAAGTAGGAGTAAAGTGCTGTAGCCATGAAAGAGAAAAATAATTTAGTTGGATCATGAAGTAAATGCTTGGAACATATATCAAGGCCAGATCAAAACAGCCAATTGTTGCTGTTATCTACTTAATCTTCTGTTGTGTGGAAAAGGGAGTTAGGAAATTCTGTTCAGCCAACGCGACTGTCTAAGCCAATGCCCAAGGCAAATAATGCTCTAAACAATAAGGCATTTTGTTTAACTCTGCAATAAATACTAAATTTGCAAAGACAGCTGTTTGGTTGCAGTCTCCTCCTGCAATTTCCAGTCAATACTTCATATTTACATAAATGTATAACCATGCTTAATCCCCCCACCCTCAAGTCTCAGCATCCTGAGAGTAGGCATGAGGTGGGAAATGGGGGCTTAAAAATTTAATCCTTGAAACTGAAAGTTAGGCCACTTCCTTCAGAACTGCCACATGGTGTCTGTTTGAAAAAGTGATGTTCAACAGGGGCACTGTAGCACACAAGATCCATTTGTGGATTTTTACTTTCAAGTTATTGAAATCTTTTCACAAGATTATCAATCATAGAGCAGTTTCATATCAGAAGGATCTCTAGCAGAAGAAAGAATTGACAGAAGCAGCTCCTGTAAAACGGGCATTAAGAACCACCGCCAAGTCAAGGCAGCAATCTGAAATCTTTGCTTTCAAGGGAACTCAGCCTTGACAAACTAGCACCAGCATCTGGCTGCACCATGCAAGCATCCTTGATCTTTTAGCAGCTATATTATTCATATAGTAGATTAAATGATTATTGTTTGCCCTACCTATTGATTGTGAAAAGCTAATAAAATACATCTTTGACTGAAAATGGTACATGCAAATTTGTGCCTTTATGTTGAAAATATCAGTAAAACGAGTCACATCCACAAACAGAAATCCTAATTTAAAGGAACATCATCCTGAAGGTACACTTCTCTTCCTGTATGTAAAGTTCTATCATCTGTCTTTGGCAGCACAGACCACCAGGAGCTTAATATTCTATGCGTTACAATACAGACTGTAGAAAGAAGGGAGTATATTCATTTAAGTTTTAAAATATTTAATAACCCTCAAAATGAAGGCTTCTGGAAGCTCACATATCCTACTTTGCCAAGCATAGAGGTATTCATTCTTGCACTCACACCAAACTCTGCTAAGCTTTCCATTCCAAGACCACAGAAGTCCCTTGAATGAAGATGAATGAGCATGGTTGTTTGCAGATACAGGAGCTGACAGACAAAGCCTGCCTTCTTCTCCACCACAAGCACTCCTACCTATGACCAGATTTCTGCATGATGGCATAGCACACTAGGGATGTTCATCAGTCACTGCTGCAGTCTCTGACAATAAAAAAGTTTTGAATCTAGCATCATCCCTCTGAAAAAAAGAGACTTTTTTCCCTATATGATTCAATACAAAGCACAAACTCTTGCAGTCATGTTCAGTAGGATGAGTACAAATTTTTAACTTGATCTGGATCTACTACCATCTCCTTTCAGAAGCCAACTTGCATATGGCCAGTCTAAAGCTAAAATAAATACACCCTAATGTAACCACAGACCATTAATAGATTGGATCTATAGCTTGAAAACTCAGGTAATGACATGCTATGGAAAATGCGTATGCTTGAAAAGTGTAAGAAAAAAAAGAACGTGAGCCCCAGTATAACACTCATACCCAGGTGCATCTCGCTTCCTCTTCCCTAACTCTTCACCAGGCACATGGCCCATTCATTGACAAGTATGTTTTCCCGGCTTGGTTTCCTGGGAGTCTCTACTGGCTGCACATCAAGCCAAATGTTCATTTTGCTATCAACATAGCCAGGGGGCTTAGAGATGCTAGCCAACCCTTGTTCAACTAGTGTTACTGTTTTATAACATGTCATGCTTGGCATTATTGAAAGGAAAAGCTAATAGAAGGAAAAATTAATCTTGTGATTAAACACAACACTTCGGATTGCTGGCTGCTGACACTGGCACCGTGCCACCCTCTCCAAGGACAGAATAGAACCTGTCTGCTGTCTTCACCAACAAAAGCATTTTTACAAAATACGGGTCTCTTGCTATGAATGATCAAAATGAGCACCTTGGCCAAGAGACCTGGCCAACCATCAATTAAAGCTTTGTTCTACCCCAGCTTAAAGCTGATATTGTCCCATTCCAGGCTGAGACGACTGAAGTCCTGCTCTTACAGAATTTCTGCATGCCATGTAAGCTGCAGCTAAATTCACAATATATAGAATTTACAGCAAATTTATAAGAGAATAAGAGTTAGAAAATTTGTTTTCGAGAAATTCACATGCGTCAATGCAGAGTAAAGATTGTTTTGAAATCTGAATCCTCAGAGCTTGCTAAGCACCTGCTCCCTCAAAAGCAGGCTTATGTGCCATTGAAAGATTTGCGCTCGTCCTTTGGAAAGGGATTAATTCCTTTTCAACTATGAATATTTGCATAGGATACTGTATTAGTTATGCCAAAGTCCTCTTTGATACTTGCACTCAAGCATAAACTGTAGTTTTTGTGATCAGTTATACAATGTTCATTTTTATTCTGGTAAATGTTAAAGTTTAAATTCAACTCTGCTTAGAAGGTCTCCCTTAGGGAAATTCAGATATGCAAATATACTTCGTGAAAATAAGAAAGCTCGTAAGTATGGTCAAATCAGAACACACTTCTGAATGACTTCTCACCATCATTGTGTTAGAGGAATATGACAGAAACTCTGTACTATAAACAGTAGGGTCTGGCTTCTATGTTATTGCAAATGGAATCTTCCCTCTTCCAGCCCTGCTCTCCGTCTTTCCACACATTCTCCAGTTGACCACAAAATCTCATCATTTTATACACGCTGTATTTTCTTAAAGTTTTTTAACAGCATAAGCACTGGATAGCATTTTGGACCAGGAAAGACTATCATCCACAGTAAATCATGCGAACGATTAATATAAGTACCATCACCACCAAAAACATCAACAACACATTCACACAAGAACATTTTAAATACAAAGAAACACAAACCCAAAAGACTTTAATTTCTTATTTCAGTATGGGTGCTGATGTTACAGTATACACCCATTAGTTTTGGCAGCATCAAGGCTGATCAGTGGATCAGTGTGATGAATGATGCTGTTTATAAAATAGCTTTCTAAAAATCAGTTCTGTTCAGCAGCTGTATATGGCTCTCTCCCAAGAAGCGTGATGACATAGCTTCTTCCCAGTAATAAATGCTAAAGATACCACTGCTTCCTAAAATAAATGCTATTTTTATGAAAAACTCTCCATTTGTATGTTTTATTACTTTCAGCCATTCCTAAACTGCATTAAAGGGGACACTGGGAAGTCTCACTAAGAGAGCTGTGAAGACACAATTATTTTGATCAGAAGAAACCTTTGACCAAACCTTTGATGATGAATAGCAAAATCACAGTTTGTGGAATCAATGTCTCAAGCTTAAAATGGTTGTGGCAGACAGAAATGGTTCCAAAACATAAATCACAATCTGAAACAGAGTATAACCTCCTCGTTTGTGTGCTTCCCCTGCTGAAATAACCATTAAGAAGCCGTTCTTCAGCTCACCAGGCAGGAAAAACCAGGTGTTGATAGAAAAGTTGTGTTACCTAATGCTATGAATCTATAAAAGTGATGAATAGCTCTAACGTTGATGCAGCCAGTGAGAAGATGCTGTCAGATCACTAAGCACAGCCAGGTGATTTGTCAGTGTTTAAAGACATTGAATTTTCTATCTTCCACTTCCTCCCTCTGACTCCTTGCACATGCACGTGTCCTCCAAAGCCACTTTCCACTACAGCCTGAAAATCATATTTTTCCCCCTCTTCCCCCCTGCACCCTAAAATCCTCCAGATTTCCAGGGATGATTTTCACCTCAGTCTCTCGTTTCTCAGAGAGGCTGGGTTTGTGCACAAACATTTACTAGCAAGGCCAGGCTAACACACTGGACTGTGATTGTCACATTCAGTGTTCCCAGGAAATTCTTTGCTGCTGCAGTAGCTGAATGCAGCCATCCTACATGTGGGCTTCCCCCCCCGCCTTGTGGCTACAGACAATAAATATTGCTTATGTATGCTTTTTATAGACCAGATTGGTGTTAGATGAATTCTAAAACTTATTTTATCAGGTGGTCTGATTAGTTCAGATTTCAGATCTGTTCTGCAAGACACTGTAAAATCTCTCTCCAGTTAAAATTCCAAGAGAAAAAGCAGTGAATTCTCAAATGTATCATAATGAGAAAAAAAGCTCCTACTAAAATCAAGGCCATGACAAATGGAAATAGTAAAAGCACAAAGAAGCATGAGGAAAGCTCCTCCAGTAAGACTCTGCCATGACCAACGTGCCTACAACTTTGGTAAGTAGCATTATGAGATCACATTGAGCTTTTTGACTTCTGTAAGCAGTTCTGCTCAGGCTGGAATGACTGCGCATATGAGTAACCTGCCAGGGATGTTTTCGGCTGAAGAGTTCCTGGGCTATTCCCACAGATACTGGTAAGGGGGCAATAGGAGCATTCTTGGATTCTTCAAATTGTTCACAGAGTGAATGCTCTTCTGATTTAATCGTAATGATTGAATGGAAACATCTTACAGGAGACAAGAGGAATAGATACAGAGATTGTAGTGTAAGCAAAGGATTTTCAAAAACACAATACAGAGAAAGCATTTTTCGCACTTGTGCAACTAAGAATTTCCACCTGAAAAATCCACTCCTGCTGTAGGCTAATATTGTGCATACAATGAACCTAACCCTGACCAAGGAGATCTCAACTATGACACACAGAAAAGCAGATACCTTTACATTCTCAAATAAAGCTAGCTTTTCACCTACTAGGGGAGGGGTGGAGACACAGAAACCTCATTTTTGTCTCAAGTCACTGCTTTCCTGCAGTGTATTAACCTTACTGTGAAAATGCTCCATAACATGGACTGGCTGGGCTTCAGGACAGTCAAAAAAACTCAAGCGGAAACTGCCTATGTTTGGTTGACACCTCATTTTCAGGCCACTTGTCATCTTGGTATTAACAATGCAATGGCAGTTCTACCATGGAACAAATTCCTTATAAATATGGATTTACAAAACTGAAATGCCCAGGTAATAAAGACAGCTGAGAGACACAATCTCACAAGTAGGATCATATTCAAGACTGGATGCAAAATGTGACCAGACTGACAGCATAGAACTCTTCTTAACATCTTTATAAATCTCAAATATGAGAAATATGCATTTAAACAATACAGCAAAGGATAAAAGGAGCATTAGAAGACTCAAACAAATGCAAGTCGCAGATACGTAAATACAGTATTTTATTATCGCACTACATTTTCAGGCTGCTTAATAATTGTACATACATTCTGTGGCTGTACTAAGCCACTGTGACAACTACGACCTTATTGTGGCAACAAAATGCCAGGAAATCCCCTGAGATTCAGCAATATTTTGACACCACAATCCTGCAGCTATCTCCATAAGCTATTAAATGAAGATGCTGCTCTGCCTCCTGCTACATTCCAGAGAGCTGTATCAGGCAATTCAGCCTGCCTAAGAAAAACATTGAAGATGTGTAACCAGTGACTGACAACTGCCAATCAGCTCTAACATACTCACTGCAACTTGAAGTGGTTCAGATAGGCTTGCAAGAGAAATAATACACTGCATTCCCCTGAAGATGTGAAAAATATCTTCCAAACAGGTTAATCTTCCTGAAAAGGAAACCTATATTCTTCATGAGGAAAAAAAATTGCAGCTGTGGAAGATGCCAGACTGCTTTGCATTTTCTATGCCAACCCTTCCTGCCACCCCCACCACACAGAGAGAAACTGGGCCATGCTGCATTGAGCGTGGCAGTAGCCACCAAGAATACCCCAAAGGGGAGACATTCAGCTGCGTCCAGTCAGGCGCCCCGTCCATTGCTATCGACTGTCTGCTTGGCTGGAGGAGCAGGGAGCCTTGAAGCTGGCTAAGACATGCCAGTGCTGGCATAGGAAAAAGCCCTGGGAAGGGAACAGAAAGGATGTGGATGCTTCCCAGAGATTAAATGCAAAAAAAAAAAAAAAAGCAGTTGGAACTGACTGCCTCAGATCAAATGTGTAAAGGAGTAATACATGAAAATAGAGGGAGATATTGAATGTAGGAGGGAGCAGCAAGGAAAAACTAAGGACGACAGAAAGGAAAACAAGAGTAAAGGAGGTAGCAGAAAGTGTTGCAAGAGAACAGTAAGTCTGTTTTCCATGGCGCTACAGTAGTGACATATTGAAGTCAGAGGGGGTATTTTTTGTTCCTGGAATGGCTTCAAGGGAGACCATTCTTGCACCTTCATTCCCTCTAGCGTGATTCTTACTTCATCGGTCCACAGTAAAAATCTCTGCCTCAGAAGGACTGCTGACAACCAGCTAAGCTTGTCCTTCGATTAAAGCAGGGTGCTGAACATGGAAAGGCTTGGCAACACACCAAGATTGGTCACCGAATGCTGCTAGGAAGAAACCTAGTACATCCTCGAGCTCAAAGCTACCAAGGGCACTTCCACAGTAAACTTACCAGTGCTTCAGTGGTCAAGGTCAGAATCACAGACGAGTCTCCAAATTATCAATATAGTCTTTAGCTCTTATAGGTTATTCATACAAAAAAAGACAAGGAGTAACTAGTTACAAATTTTGGCTTTTCTTTTTTTCGGGGGTTTCTTGCATGGTTTTGGCTCCTTGTCCACTAAGAGTCTGACTAAGCTTAAATAGCTGATAGCTATTCTTTGTCATTCCTGAGCTGGAACAGAGAGATATGCAGCCTGTATACAGTATCTGTGCGACAGCCTCTTCCTCAGGTTGTTCAGACAGCTACTGTGTCCACCAAAGGACATGCTATGCAGGAATCTGACACACAGGAATTGATTTCAACATATTATTCAGGATTTTGCCTGTTTTCATCATGCTTCTGTATTACAAGCAAAATCACTTTCTGAAACTATTAAAGGACTTGGCATCAAATAAAGCAGAGCCTTAAATTCCTGCCTGGAAGATCTATGCTACCGCATTTGTAGACTCCATCAAAAGGCAAAGTTTGCTGATAGACAGCCAGACTTTTAAACATCACTTGCTCAGGCTGCACCAGAAGCATCCAGCACTAACACAATCCTAGCAAACACAGTAATCATTTGTTCTGCTTGACAAAGGTCACCAGACATCAGCTTGAATCTCCCACTGAAGTCCGTTCACTGAATTCTGCTTTCAGCGCCAGAACCAAGGACTAACTTCACAACGAGCTGGGCCTCGTTTTTTGTAACGAGCAGTCAGGAACATTACGCCTTTCTTATAGTCCACAATTTTAAATCTGCAGGGTATAATCCTGAAAACCAGGATCAAATTTAATATGCTTTGAATTCATACGATCTCATTTACAGGATGAGACGACTCTAGACAGACTATGTGCAACTGCATGCTAAATGTATTCAGAGCCCCAGTATGTGACAACTATGCACATAACCTCACAATTCTGCCTGGAAAGCAGTATTTGTATAATCTTACTCAAAAAACTTTTTTTATTTCAGTCTTAGTCAAAATCCAAACCAAGTGTCAAATTCTGAACGCTGAAGTAGCCTGCCATTTAATGGCAACTCCTCTTAAAACTACTCAATTTTATTCTGGGCACAGAAAATACGCACAGTTTTAAAGAACCTTAAGCTGGTCTCTTTTACTATAGCAAGGTATCAACTTGCTGTTACCTTGCAGTAGGATTTGCAAGGTAAGAGCAAGTTGATACCTTAACTAAATCTGCAAGTGCAGAGGTATGTGGCTTGTGTATCTAATTTATACATGGACATTTCCACTTCCAAAGGGGAAAATGTGATTTAAGTACAAGATTGTCTGCCAAATTCCTCAAACAATTACAGAGGTTTCTTACATGTCTGACCTAAGAGGGCTGACTGCTGACTTACCCAAACCACTACAATTTCCTCTACAAGCCATTTGTCTACAGTAAAAGGACAAGAGGAGATCTAGATTTATGGGATATGACACAAACTTGTAACTCTCTGCTCTTAGTTTACGATTTAAAGAACATTTAAGCATGGAGTTTGTCAGCTGAAGTAGCTTTTGGGCCTTTAATCATGTGTTCCAGTTTAATGGAGCAGAAGCAGCACTTGTGTTTCCCTGCTTTAACATACACTTACTGTTTTTGTTGAATGCCAGTATCTGCAGCAAGAAAGCATGTAACCACACTTGCAGAATATTGGAAACGCAGCTGCTAACTCCACAGTGGGGAATAGCCCAGATGTGGTACCTTTTCCTCCCAGCCTTAACACTTTTCATGCTTATAGGGTTCACCACACACCAGCAGGCATCGCTGCTGGCACACCAACTATCGCTTCTCCAACCTCATCAAGAGATTGCCTGGCATGGCAGGAACAGAATGGCTATTCACAACCTACCTGTCCAACACAGAGTCTGCAGTGTGTATCAGTGTCACTCAGAATAGAGGTCGGGTTTTGGTTTTCTGACCAACTTTTCTTGATAGGGCAAAGCAAGCCCAGAACTGATCTAATGCTCAGTTTCTTACTCTGGAGCAAGTTGTCCCCAGATTACTGGTGCTTGGCAATTCCAAGATAAAGAACCTGTCCTCAGCTGCGTATGATTTACCAAACTCAACCATTCTGGGTGCCTACTCTGACCATATAATTTTCAATCTCTATCAAATGAATTTTTCAGCTATATTTTTTAAACAAACTAAAGAAAAACACTTCTTGCCCAATTAAATTCCGGTAACTTTATCTTTGTGATATTAATGGTGATGAGGTTTTGGGCCTAAAATTTGGCAGGGTGTTGCCACTGACATTTCTTCAAACGAAAACTTTTAATCATATATTATCCCATTTTTTAAATAGCTTTAGCTGGTTCAAAACACCATTTTTTCTGTAAATGAGCTATTCAAAAATCCTAATCAGGGACCTATTTTACTAGGAGCTGTATAAACACAGCTGCTAGGAAAGGGTCTAGTGCAGATTGTAACATAACCATTTGAATTCTGTTTGGAGAAGAACATCACAGTGGCAACTTAAACATGCCAAACATTCTTCTGTGACCCCAAAAAGAAACATGATGTGGCTTGACTAAAAAGAAGTGAAATTTAATACTCAAATACAAAGAGCGGAAGGTGGAACCAGAGCAACCATGATTTAAGTTACGTTTATTTGTACAGAAGAGCAACACCACATGAGTAAGAGAGGAAGAATAGCTGAGGAGGAAAGACAGCTCTGAGGAAAGAGGAGTGAAAACAACCTGAGGCAAAACCAGAGCCAAGGAGGCCACCTGAGACCCACTCTGCCCTCGGGAGCACTGCTAGCCCCAAAGCAACCAAGGAACCACCAACCCTGAAGGCAGTCTTCCAGGATTTAGCAGTAACATGTGGAGGACTCTTCAAATTGTGTTCTGCTTCAGTTGGGTCATTTTCCTTCAAAACTATTCACTGCTTTCAGGGTCCAGGAGAAATCCAGTGTGGAGCCAAAAACAGATGGGAAAATGTTTAACAACAAGAAGACTCATTCAGTGCCAGGAGAAAGCCCAAACGCAGTGATTCAGAGATCAGGCACATGAGGCTACAGGTGGAAAGCACTGAGAGGACAGTTTCAGGCGGTTGCTTCCGCAGGCTTCTCCGGATGCTGCAGAAAAAGATCGAATACTGGTTACACACACTTTCCAGTGGTTTTAGCAAGGGGGGTGGGGAATGGGAAGGTTGGATGGTTTATTTGCTCAGTGCTGAAACAGGTCTCAGTTCCAGCTACAGACAGCTGTAATCCCAGCAATCATTTTGCTGTGTCACAGAAACATACATTTGAGATACTTTGGCTTCAGTTTATTCAGTATATATAACGGTGGCAAGGAGTTTTCAAAAAGGGTTTGTGGTTGGATTGATGGACTTGTAATCATTTTGGAAGGCAAGATGAATCACTCAAACTAGTGAGGTAAAGCAAAAATACACACTGAATTCTCCTTAGCCAAGGAAACAAAAGAATAAATTATCATGTTCTATGTGTAATTTAAGGTATTACAGAGAAAAAAAAAAAAAAACAGACCAGAAAATTTTGCAAGAGAATTAACTTGAAAGAACATCTGAATTTCAGACTGAAAGGATTTCTAGGAAAAAAATCTTTTTTAAATGGATGTGGAATTTGTTATAACTAACTACATAGCTTACCTTCTTGCTGGATCTTGAATTCTCATCCCTAGGAGAGAAGAGGAACATATCAGTGTTGTGTTGTCAGGCTGAAGCTGAGGGGTGCTGATAAAGAGAAATTGCAAAAATATCTACTTACCTAACTCTGTGCCTCTCAGGTGAGAAGGTCCCTATATATGTTTCTTTTGGTCATCTTCAAAAAAAAAAAAAAAGAAAAAAGGGGGCTGCATCTCAGATCGCAAATGCTGGACTTGAACAATCAGTGTTTGCTGCTGCAGCCGAAATTTGCTACGGCAAAACCAAATCACCTTGCATAGCAGATTGACTTAAATCTATTGCCAGTCCCACCGATACAACACAAAAAGAGGGCAACATTCATTCAATAACCAGGTTAGGTTGCCTGAGTTTCTCTTTGTGTATTTCTGTTTGTTTCTTAAACTACCAGTTCTGTAGACTGGACAATTTTGTACAGGATAAATAGTTCCTTTCAAAAATCCCATTATAGACTATGGATCTCTCCCAAAAAATTCTACTTCCACTAAAATTTGCAGTCTTCTCTTGGACCTTCCCTGCTGGCAAGGCAACACACCATTGCCTATTCTTTGGATCATTCTTGCTTGCTTATGAGAAGCAGTCTGGCCTTCCTAAGAGATTGCACCTGCGAGGGATTTGCCCAAGCAGCAAAATCACTCCCAGGGAAATAGTTTTTAACCACATTTCTTCATAATGATCTCTGGGATGTACTGCCTGGACTGTGGATTTTAGCATGTTGCTGACTGACAAAATCTTTCCGTGAAATGGAGCCTTTAGTCTCATTATGAGGATCCTTCTTGCTGGGATTGATCTTGATGCTCAGTTTCTTTATGCAGAGACTGCTAATTTGGAGAGGGAGATCAGGATAGCCAACGAGAACACTGGGGTCAAATCAAGGACAGGAGACAGGCCGCTTGGTAGGGTAACTACAGATCCCTGTATTTTGCTGCAGTATATGATTTGTACATCATGCATTGCATTAAGAAATACGACACAAAGGCCACAAACTGTATATCATGTTCAGTTCTGGCAACCTAAGTGATCTACAAAGTCCAAGCCCATTAGGAGGAAGCCTATACCCCGTGTTTGACATATGTTTATTCTTACACAGCCTCTGCTTGTAATTTTAACCATACACTCCAGTGTTTGACTGTATGGCTCACTGAGTTCAGTTTTGAAAGGTAATAACAATCCTGACAGAGGATATATTATTTCTATCAAAACAATTATCCAGATTCTGCCGGAAAGCAGCTCTGCAGAGAGGGACCTGGGTGTGCTGGTGGATGACAAGTTGACCATGAGCCAGCAGTGTGCCCTGGTTGCCAAGAAGGCCAATGGGATCCTGGGGTGCGTTAAGAAGAGTGCGGCCAGCAGGTCGAGGGAGGTTGTCCTCCCCCTCTTCTCTGCCCTGGTGAGGCCCCATCTGGAGCACTGTGTCCAGTTCTGGGCTCCCCAGTTCAAGAAAGATGAAGAGCTACTGGAGAGAGTCCAGCAGAGGGTGTCAAGAGGATGGGGCCAGACTCTTTTCAGTGGTGCCTAGCGACAGGACAAGGGGCAATGGGCACAAACTGAGGCACAGGAAGTTCCGTCTGAACACGAGGAAGAACTTCTTCCCTCTGAGGGTGACGGAGCACTGGAACAGGCTGCCCAGGG
>Ga0065711_1040768_pt1 | contig 16694 bp, 25 predicted proteins | sample Hoacrofraction12_FD_59098 | JGI IMG/M metagenome (GOLD analysis project Ga0065711, IMG submission 59098) | Hoatzin crop microbial communities from Cojedes, Venezuela - Epithelial fraction 12 v2 (version 2) | ecosystem: Host-associated > Birds > Digestive system > Esophagus > Crop | place... | reverse complement strand
GCCGAAGCAGGGTCACCTACAGTAGGCTGTAGAGGACCTTGTCCAGGCGGGTCTGGAATATCTCCAGAGAAGGAGACTCCACAACCTCCCTGGGCAGCCTGGGCCTGGGCTCCGTCACCCTCAGAGGGAAGAAGTTCTTCCTCATGTTCAGATGGAACTTCCTCTGCTTCAGTTTGTGCCCATTGCCCCTTGTCCTGTAGGACAGGGACACCGTCTGCTTGCCACAACGCCCAGGGGACGTTGCCTGTGGGAATCCCCATCACTGGGCTCAGGGCACCTTCCTACTTTGAGAAGTTTTGAATTAAACCCCGCTAAATCCCCAAATCCTCCTGGCTGGGCTACAGACCAGGGTGGCTCTGGGCAACGGGATCTGGAGCATCCCAGGGGGGCCAGCCAGGTGTAACGTCCCCCCTGCATCCTCCTGGGCCGGGTACCGGTGAGAAGATGCTCTGGACGTGGGCTGGGGATGCCGAGGGTTGGGGACACCGGTCTGGGAGCCCCTGGACACCCCGATTCTCCCCACCAGCCAGCTGCAGAGGGGCTGGCGGCGGCGGCTGCTGCTGCGAGCCGGGACTGCCGGGAAGAGGAGATGCCAGAAGGCCAAGAAGAGGAGAATTGATGAGTCTCCTTCAGCGAAGCAGCTCGTTGCTCCTGCCGTTTATCTGAAAGCAACCCTCCCTGACGGCAGGAGCCCAGTCACGCCCCGATAAAACCTTTCTCAAGGTGGCTAAGCGGCTGGGGGTTTTACCCAGTGGATTAATTGTCTTGTGGATGCCTTAAAGGCTGTGGGGATTAGCGCGCGCGGGGCTGTTAACAGGGGCGATATTTCCATCAAAACTGTAGTAATTACAGCTGAAAGGGTCTAGCTTTTTTTTTTCCCCCTCCCCGAGGTACAACTTTAGCACAAGAATAAAGAAGTAATTAAGGGATTGTATTGAACTAAGTGAGAGCTGGTTACTTAGACTTAGTTTTATCTTTTATTTTGAGCGTGAGCTCTGCCCTCTTGTCAAGAATGAGTTTCCTTGAAAGATAAAAAGATTTTCCCACATTTTTCCTCTTTCTTGTTTCTGCTGCCCTCCGCTGAGCCTGAGAGGCTCACAGATGATCCGGAGCGTTATTGCCATCGCTGCTTCCCCCTGGGGATTTGGGGATCAGTGACAGCAAGAGGAAAAGATCTTTTAAAGAAGACAGAAATGTGAAATTAAAGCGTGTGTGAGGGCGGTGCGGATTGGGGTACTGAGGCTGGCAGTGTGTGCTCGCTGAAGCCTGAGAGACTGTGGCAATAATTAATATTAGATGCATGGTCGTCTCGTGCAAAGGGAGATGGAGCAGCAGACCGCTCTCCGTAGCACCATCCACACCCCAGGAAATGCACCCCAAATATTTCGGATTCATCTCAAAGAGGGAAGGTGAAAAATTAAGCCCTGAACTCCCAATTAGAAACTTGAGTTTAACTGCATTTGAGTGCATTGAGGCACCTTCAAGATCCCTGCTCCTGCCTGAGCATCTTGTTCTGTGCCACCGGGACCTGCCCCTCTCCAGCCCCTGATTCCGCTGCACCCGCAGCCCCAGTGGGCATCTCACATTATTCAGATTTTTGGAGATTTACAGCTGTGCATATATTTCCAGAATCAGGAGAGCTGATTTCCAAAATCAGGGAGCCGCTCTATCTGAGAGCGATCTTTCATCTGTTGGACCCCTCCAGCAGATTTGTCCACCCTAATGCCGTTTTAACCCCGTTTCTTGCTGCTTTAACCGGCCGTGACTGCACCCCTTGAAGTGAACCGCAGGTCCAGGGAATTTGCCTTGGAAATCGAGGCCAGCACTGCGGGAGTCGGGGCTCATCCAGCCTCCGGGTGCCGGAAGACGAGGATGCACAGCTCCCTGGTGGTAGCGGGGGTGGAGGACCGCAGGGGCGGCCATCAGCTCGGCCAGAGTCGCCCTGGTTTTGGGATATTCCCTTGGATTTGGGAGTCCTCATGCAAAGGAGGGCTTGGCTTAGCGATAAGAGCGATGCAGCGGCAGATGGCTGTGGGTTCACCTATGCCATCACCTGGTGAGGGTGCCAGGGCTGGTTCATGCCGTGGCTTGGACAGCTTTTTGTGGCCTGGAGTACTTTTTGCAGAAGAAAAAGGGGAGAAGTCAGAGTGAAAGTGAATGCTTTGGCTCGTCCTTCCCCGGTGCTCGCTGCCCCGCACCGGGGAGCAGGCGGCAGAGTTAGAAACACCAGCCTGGCAGCTGGACCACGTATTTACCCCCTGCACCGTCTATGAAGCTGCTCCACGGGCAGCGGGGCGAAGCGATATTGCAGCCCGGCAGGAGATTCCCACTTGATGTAACAGGGTGGCTGGTGGCTCTGCCTGTGCTGCCCATCAACCTCCATCCTCCTATCCACCGGCCAGGTTCTTCCCTGGTGTAACCTGGGGGCTGAAGAAGTCTGGTGGCTTGCTCTCGGTCAAGTCAACAGCCTCAGTTTCCCCATCTGGAAAATGGGAGGGGTGATATCTCTGTCATGAGGGCTGAGCTCCTCTGGTGGAGTATCTGGGATGAAGCATCTCCTGGATGTGGATTATTCTGGAGCAGGGAGAGGTAGTGGATGTAGGTGCAGTGGCCAGATGTCCCCCCCAGGGATGCTTCCCCGTCCCCTGACCCCCGCTGTCTCCTAACAGCACCATCTGGTACGAGCTGCACGCGCGGGAATGGCCCTTCAAGACGCAGCCAGCGGAGGCAATAATCTGGCAGGTGGGAAGAGGGATGAAGCCCAACCTCAGCCAGATCGGGATGGGCAAGGAGATCTCGGTAGGTGGTGTGGGGCAGGCGCTGGAGCCTCGGGTGGGTGTGCATGGAGGGGGAACGTGCCCCGCTGGCACACGTCCTGGGTTGGAGGATCCCTTTGAAAAACACTCTCTGCTGCCCAGGATCTGCCAGCAGAAAAGCGAAAGGTCCCCCCCTCCCCAGCCAGTGAGGCTCGGTCCTGCTGCTGTGGCACAAATATCGGCTCAGCTTGCACATCCCCTCCGCCCCAGCCCTTCACCAGGGTGGGGTGATGGAGACAGGGTCCTCATGGGATGGACGCATGCCCTCCGCCCCAGCCCTTCACCGGGATGGGGTGATGGAGACGGGGTCCTCATGGGATGAACGCATGCCCTTTGCCCCCGTCCTTCACCGGCATGGGGTGATGGAGACGGGGTCCTCATGGGATGGATGCATGCCCTCTGCCCCAGCCCTTCACTGGGGTGGGGTGATGGAGACGGAGTCCTCGTGGGATGGATGCATCCCCTTCGCCCCAGCCCTTCACTGGGATGGGATGATGGAGATGGGGTCCTCATGGGATGGACACATCCCCTCCACCCCAGCCCTTCACTGGGATGGGGTGATGGAGACGGGGTCCTCACAGGGTGAACGATAGGCGCGGAGGTTGTGGTGGGAGAGGGCCTGGCTGTTTGCTCATGCGCTCACCCTGTGTGGCTGCAGGACATCCTCCTCTTCTGCTGGGCCTACGAGCAAGAGGAGAGACCCACCTTCACCAAGCTCATGGACATGCTGGAGAAACTGCCAAAGCGCAACCGTCGCCTTTCCCACCCCGGGCACTTCTGGAAGTCAGCGGAGTAAGTCCCTGCCCCTGCCTGTCCTTTCCCATGCTGGCAGGCAGCTCTGGCTGCACCGCTCAAGACCCCGCTGTCACAGCTGGACAGCTGGCATTGGTGGTGGGGGAGGACGGGGACAAGCTGTGGGTATATCGATGCCATGTCGGGGGACAATGATGGGTAGGAAGGGTGGTTGCAGGGTGCTGAGCCCATGCCAGCTGTCACTGCAGTGCTGGCTGTCCTTGGTGGGGTGGGAAAGCCTGTGGAAGTAGTGGGAGAAGATCAGGAGGAGCCTGGTGATGTGCTCCACTGACGCTGGGAGGAAGAAACAGGGGTAGGTCCAGGGGCAGGCTGGAGCCAGGACTTTGAGGACATCTTTGGGGACGTCGGCCAGGGCTCCAGCACCTGCCTGTGCACCACGCTCAGAGCAGCTTTCCCTCCTGGGAAGGTGTTTTTTCCTTCTTTTACCCAAATTTAGCCGACTGGGGGGCTGCCTTGCCTGGGGTTCCTCCCCAGACCTGCATCCTGCCCCAGCCATCACAACTTCCAGGGAGAAGAGCATGATCTCTCCTTCCCGGCAGACAGCTCGTGGCCGAGTCCTGCTCCATCTCATTGCTTTGGCTGAGTGGCATCTCTCTGCTTCAGCAGATGCAGCATGGATGGGTCCCCAGTCAGGGTTTCAGGATCCGGCCTGCTGGTTATAGCAGGGAAAACGCAGAAGGATCACTTAGAAACTATGAATTTGTCATAATATGACAAATGGGACCAAAAGCCTAACCCATGCGGAAGCTGCGTTCGTGTGGGGTGGTGGGGGTGGGATTTCTCCTTCTCTCGGCGTACATCGCCAGACCGTGGAAGCTGGAAATGGGGGTGGAGGGAGGGAGGCAAAGGTGAGCTAAGAGGGAGAAGCGAGGGCACTCCAGACTGCCTCAAGCATCCCTCTTGGACCCCTCTGAAGGTTGGAGATGCCGGTTTCTCCTCCTGCATCTGATAACCAAACCTCCTCGCTTCCTCATCCATGAGGCAAGTACGGGTGTCCCTAAGGTTACGAGTGCAGCGAAAGCTGCTGGAGTGTCCCCTGTGCCACCTCCCATCTCTGTGTGCTTGGGGCTCCTGGGAACGGTACCAAGCCAGCAGTCAGATGGCCCCCAAATCACCCGGAACGTAAGCTGTTAATCAGGAGGGAAGTTAATTACCAATCCGTGCTCTGAGCAGGCACCAGGGTGGCTCCGGCAGCCGGGCAAGGAAAGCTGCAGGTTGATGAACCCCAAAGCAGCAGGCTGTGTAATTGCTCGGCTGGGTTTGGGAAGGTTTTTGCAATCACCGAGCCACGCTCTGCCTGCCACCGGCTTTGGCTGCCCGGCGGCTTCCCCTTAATTACCGGCCCCCTCTTCTGCTAAGCGCGAGGGGAGGGAGGATGCTTCAGCTCGGCACTCGCGTTCCATCTGAGCTACCCCGTTCCTTAGGGATTTGGCTCCTGACACCGTTCCCAGCATTCCTGTGCTAGTTCCTGGCTGCCCCGCGGGGTTCCTGCTCGCCCAGGAGCCCGGCTGCGGTACCCGGGGACTCGGCCGTCCCTGCGCGGAGGGGACGGGAGAGAAAAACCCCTCAGGGGTCCTGCTGCTGGGAGAGCCTGGGTGCGCGGGGATGGGGCGAGGTGTGCGGTACCCAACGAGCCCTTTTCCCTCTAGACGTTGCCAAACCTGAGAGCTGCCCACTCTGGGGACACCCAGTCTGGGCGGGCGGGGAGGGATGCACATGGCTTCCCACGTTTGGGAGCAGCTCCGTGGCAAAGCCATTTGGGGAGGCTTTCAGCTGCCCAGCAGAACCCCACGGTGCCATGGGATGAGGCATCCAACGCTGACTCTGCCTTGTGTCCCCTCCAGGCTGTGACGGGAGAAGTTAAGGGACGGTGCCTTCCTCCCCCTGCAGCTCTCCTCTTCCTCTCCGCTTCCCAACCGGCACGACGGAGGAGCAGCGGGCGCTGCGGGCCAACAGCGGGACAGGAATGATGCTGCAGTGTTTCACCCCCTGAAGCCTCTCTGCAAGGGCTGGAGGAGCTGAGCCCCGGGGACGCCCGACGGTGGTGGGACTGGGGTGGCGGGCACCTCGCTGTCATTTGGGGTCAGGTCTCGGGTCGGTTCCCTGCCAAACAGGGGCAACCCACGGGGCAGATGGCTGCAGTTTAGCCTCGGGGTTCCTCTGATCACAGTCAGCATGGTCAGTGCTGTGATGCTCGGTTGGGGAGGGGTTGCTTCTTGGTTCTCGGTAGATTTATTTAATTACTTTTTTTTTTTTTTTTAATTAATGGAAAAAAAAGGGGAAACATGCTGATTCACGAGTTTAGCGCTGGAGCCTGCCAGGGCCGGGGACTGCTGATGCTATTAGCTGCGCCCCGCGGGGAGATGCATCTGCAGAGCTGGAGCTGGAGGAGTCCTGCTCCCCCCTGCCTCTGCGGCCCCGCGATGGGCAGCGGTGACCTTTCACAAGTGGCTTCTCTACCTCCCGGCCATGCCCACTTACGGTCCCCCCCCAGGTCTCCCTCTCGGCAGGGTGCGTGTCCACATCCCTGTCCATTTAGCTGTTTGCCCCAGCGCATCTCTCGTCAGCGAGCCTCGCCCTCTCGCCCTCCCTGGTGCTGCTCTGCTCTCGCCTTCGACCCTCGCTCCCGAAGGCGCTGCCGAAGCCCCGGCTTTGGGGATGCTCCGGGGCCGGGCAGAGTGGGAGCGGCCGGGGTTGGGGTCCTTCCCCGCCGCTGTTGCCTTCCCTGGGTTTGGCGCCAGAACCGGGGAGGTGGACGGGCTCTGGTTGTACAGAGCGAGGGTCTCCCGTCCCAGCCCCACGCCCGGGAGCCGCGGCCGTCTCCGCATCCTTCCCCAGCCAGACAGCCACGCCCAGGACCGTTTTTCCCTGCACGTTCATCTTCCGTCAGCCAAATCCCGGCCCTCTCCGAAGAGATGCTCTTTGGGCAGCATCTTGGAGCTGGTGTTGCCATCTGAACGCTGTGGGCCGGCATTTCCCTCTGCCCGTCGGCTCGGATGGGCACTCGAGCCCGTTAGATGAGCTGTCAAGTGACGGATGATACCAAATTGCGTTTTCAGGCCTTTATTGAGCGTAATTGCTTGACAGGAACCATCCTGAATAATTCAATCGTGGTCTTAAGTTAGCTTTAATTTGGAGACATGACGAGGCTCTGCAAACTAACCAGCCCTGGTTTCTTTGCTTCTCCTCTAACTCCCCCTTGCCGGTGTTTGAACCACTTTAGCATAAGTAAATGAAGATTAGAAATCTAATTGCAGCTAGGAAGAGACGTTGCTTGAAGTGTGGGGGCGTGTAAGATGGTGCTTTTATTTCTTAAAATTTGCACACGTGCAGATGTGGGAAGTCTGAGGCGGGCAGGAGCTGGGGGGGTGAATCCGGCCTCCGAGTGCGCTGGTGGAGGCTCGGTTGGGAGGCATCTCCTGGTGAGGCTTTTGGGGCATTTGCTGTGCCCTGCGGTCGCATCTCGCTCTCAGACGTTTTGCACAAAGTAGGGGTGAGACAGGATCACCCGCGCCTGCCTTCGATGCTGAGGCCGAGTGGGTAAGTGAGCAAGGGCAGGAGGAATCCTCGTTTGTGCTAATTGCCTCCAGCTGCGGGCAGCACAGGGGGTTCGTGGTCCCCTGGGCAGGATGCTGCAGAGCTCGGCGCGTCTGGCTGAGCGTCACCTCGTCCCAAAGGATGCTCCGTGGCTGCTCACCCTCTGCCTCCGCTGCATCCCACCTCTTCCCTTGCTGACACCCGCCAGCTTCTTCACCCCCTGCCCCGGACCGCAGCAGTGATGTCCTCTGCCGTTCGCCCTCCCCATCCCAACCCTTCCCTGCTGCCTCCCGCCCTCTCCATCCTCTGTGCGTGTGCGCACGTGTGCCATAAACGTTGCACTATTCCTCAGAGTCTCTCTGAGTTTTCACCAATGCCTTCACCCACGGTGGTCCCGGGGTCTGTGAGAGGGTGCACACCCCCGTCGCTGGAGGTCTCTGCTGCCGGGGGTGGGGGGGAACAGGGAGGTCTCACCGTGAAATCACCGGTCCCCCAAACCACGTTCAGATGTAGCGGTGGCTGTAGGAAGGTGGGGTCCTTCTCACTTGGTGGTTTTAGTTTCTACGTAGGCGTGAGGTTCCTACGCGCGCAGCAGCCCGTGGAGCTTGTTGGAAAGATGCAGGAGGTGACGCCACGGGTGACGCTCAGCGCTGCGGGTGGCAAAGGGCCGCAGCCTCGTAGACGTTGTGCAGATTGGTGGTGGAAGGTACAACACCCGTCTTGAAAGGCTTACTCTGGGTTTGCTCTCTCTGCCCCAAGCCCTCTGCTTGCCCAGAAAGTCTCACCTTGACGTAGCCCCCCATGGGGTCTCAACAGCCGTTGGCAGATGCCTGCTTTCTTTTACTGGCTGAGGCTCAAGGAAACAAGCAAACTGTTGAGCATCTTGGTTTGGTTACTCCACGGCATAAGGTCCTCACCGGGAGCACAGGGCTCTCTGCAGCAGCCTCAGCCAAGCGTTTCTCCTCTGGATTTGGGGCATCCGAAAGGAGCTACACGCTCCTATAGCCAACAGATCTCACCAACTCTTCCCTCATTTCCCTCCTCTTTCTCCCCAACCCTTCCCTCACCGTAACGTCTCAGCCGGGCCACGAGCAGAGCACAATAGCATCGATGGAAAAATAGCTGCCCTGTATTTATCATAAATTAGCTGAGAAGAGCAGCTCCTTCCCTTCCATTCAGTGCAGCAACGGTTGTTTATGCAGCCGTGTTATTTGCATCATGCCGTCTTATTTTTGAAAGTCTTAATTATTAAAAAAAACCCAAACCAACAAATCTTACTTTTTGTTGTTGTTGTTGTTCTTTGTTTTTTGACTCCAGCTTTGTGCGGGGTTTTTTTTTCCCCAGTTTAAAAATATCCAGCCCTTCAGCAGGGAGAGAATGTAGGAGAAACTCTCCACAATGCCCTCTAATAGGAGATCTGAAGGAGCGAGGAGGCCCATCCGGTGGCTCAGTTTAGCTGTGTGAAGCAGAGGAGGGACAGGGGTTATTTCCAGATGAGCCGGGCGCGAGCAGAGCCCGTTTTAGCACGGTGGTGTTTTGGGCAGCAGCTTGAGAAGTAAGGAACCATCCCCAGCCCTGGGGTACACCCCTGGGCTCTTGCAGCGGAGCAGCCCCAGTGATGCTCTCCTGCTCCAGTTCCTCCAGCTCCCAGTCACCCTCTGAGGCTCTTCCCCGAGCTCCCCGGTCCCTGACCTCGCTGCTGGCGGGGTTTTTTTTTCCCGGCCTTTCAATGCTCATGAGGAACACCATGTTTGGGGCTAGGTAGCAAAGCCACTACCGGTGATGGAAGTGGTGACGCTGCATGGCCCCAAAGCACCATGCCCTCCTTTGGCTGCTAAATTGCGTCCCCCGGTCCCTGCTGCTTCTTCTGCCCACCTTTCCCCCTGTGTCACCCGAATCCTCTCCGAGCCTTGACTGGGCGGTTTCTGGGGAGGATGAGCTCAGAGTCTGGCCCCGGTGTCTTTTAGCCAGTACTTGACTGTGGCAGGAGCCGAGAAGATGAAGACTTAAGGCAGGCGGTAGGCAGAAACGAGTGTCTTGAAGGTGGAGGAGCTGCTCAGCCTTTGCTAGATGCTATGGAAGAGTTGGTGCCTACGGCTTGGTCTCTTTGGCTGTGCTAAGGAGAAGGGTGATGCGTTGGGGGGTGCCATGAGACGTTGTCTGCACCCCCCAGGTGCCGTGGGGAGCCTGGGGTCGAGCCCGCCGGTGGCTGGCACTCTGCTGGGCACCTTTCCTTTCCGTCCTCCTTTCTTCGCCATTTATTTATTTTAATTTATTTTAATTTATTTTCTTTATTTTTGCAAATAGTGATTCTTCAGGAACCTTGGCTAGCTCCAAAAGCCGTCTTTGATTTCCAGTCCCTGTAAAGTACGCTGTTACATTTTCTTGTACATAAGGTATATATAAATATATATACATATCTCTATATGTATGTATATAGATATATACATATATAATGAGCTCTAAATCCTGTACAGGTTCACACTGAACTCGATGGCCTGCTTTGTTTTCTCTGTGTTAGTTCTGACCGTTGCAGAATGAGCTGACTTTCGTTCCCCTTTTCCTCTTTCCCTTTTCTTTTTATAAAAATATACATAAATATATATATATATATTTTGTTGTCGTTGTTGCAAGACTCTCATCACTGGAAAAGAACAGTTGATTCTGGTGCAAAAAAAATATCACCCCACAAACCACCAACAAAAAAATCTCCGAGACAGGCACGATGGATCTCCCCGATGTAAATTTGTACAGTAACATTTATAACGTTTTCTACACTTGAAGAAAGTATTTATAATTTCAGCTGTCTGACTGGGTGCGAATCTCTGTGACCTGCAGAAATGGATAGCCATTTGTGCCAGTGGTTTCTTGTGCAGTGTTTGGTGAGGTGACAGTGTATGAATTATTTATGCCAATAAAAAGAAAAAAAAAGAAAAATCCGAAACCTTTGAAAACCGTTGCACCCCTGTGCTGCTCCGTGTCCACGCGCCGCTCCCTGCCCTCTCCTTGCTCCGCGGCAGCCTCGCATCCTGGTGATGGGCTTGGGGATATTTTTCCGCGGCAGGGTCTCGACTGCTCTCCTCCATCAGACCCCTGGGAGCATCCCGGGGCCAAGCTCTGGTCCAGCGATGCCTGGGGGGAGACGTGGCACTGCCGAACCCCCTTCTTCCTCTCTCCAACCTCTTCGGCTTGCGGCCCAGCCCTTCAGGGACGATAATTCACCGCAAACATGGGAAAATTATGGGATAGTCAGCAGATAAATCTCTGCTCAATGGAGGGGCTGGGGCTGGGGTGGGGTGTGGGCCAGGGGGATGCTCCTCCCCAGCCGGACCCCCGTGGGGACGGCTGAGCCCGGTGATGAAGCTCTAGAGGCTCCTCGCATCTGCTGCTTTGTTTGCTTCTCCCATGCCGTTTTACTGGGAGGCCACCATAAATCTGCAAAACAGCCCGCCGGAAAGCAGCAGCAGTGTTCGCTTGTGGGGCTGATGCGGGCGCTGCCCGACGGCAGGAGACAGAGAAGAAAATCACGGAGGGTTCGTGTTGCTTTCCCCCTCTCCTTCCCTCCTCGCTGTCACCCGAGCGCTTGAAAGGTAACATAATGATGGCTCACCATTAATAAACCATGAACGCTCAACACTTCTCCTGTCGAGGGCTTTTCATCTTTCAAAGCCTGCAGGAGCCCGTAACCAATTAGACCAGGCACAGCCCAGGCAGGGAGTGGTGGTGGGGCTGGCCGGCAGGATTTTCCTGGGAAGGATGGGGAAGGCGAGGCTGGGTGGAAGCGTGCTGCTGCGGCCGGGCGCGGATGTCCCAGAGGAGAGAGAAACAGGAGATTCAGGGGTAAAGAGCCACCACTCGGTGACCTCACCATGCTGGGGACCTTGCCACCCCCAAGTCCCTTGCAGGCTAAATGGGATGCTGGCTGCATCATGGTGTCACCACCTTTTGCATATATACAACAAACAGGGGATTAAACCCTGCTGGTGGTTCCCCTGGTGTAAATCCAGAGGGTTCCCACCAGTCTGGAGTGTAACTGCTTGGCACTGGGGTGTAACTGGGGACCCAGGGCCCTGGTGGCTCCCGCGCTCTGGGGACGGAGCTGCTAATCGAGCAGCGCCAAGCCCCTGCTGAGCCCAGCACAGGGGTGCTGAGCTTGCTCCTGGCCGATGAGATGCCAGCGCCGGGACGGGATAAACGTGCGATATATCCCCAAAACAGCCTTCACAATGACGTTGGCGGAGTAGAGGCGTCTCTGAATATATCTCTGTGTGTGTGTGTGTGTATCGGAGAGCCACATGAATGCGCGCACGTGTCCGTAATCTCCTTGCCGTTGATGAATCACGAGCCATTAATATTTCACAGGCAACGAATAAACGCAGGAAGTGAAAGAGAAGCCAACTCCCCAGGATGCCAGCTCTAGCCCTCCTGCTGCCACTGCTGGGTGAGCCCACGGTGATGCTGTGGGACCCTGGGTCGGGGCTCAGGGTGGGCATCGGTCCCGCTTGGGTGCTGGTGGCACTGGCGGAATGGGGTGCAGCCAGCCTGGCCGGTGTGAGAGGGTGCCATCGTCACATGGAGTTGCTTGCTTTGGGCTGGTAGCCCTGCCGGGGTCAGCGATGCCGAGGGAGAAGGAGGAGAGCAGGGGGCATCTGTGTTTGCACTGGGGACGGTGGCTTCAGAGACGTCCCCATGCATCCCGAGTGCTGCTCGGTTGACCCACCCTTCTGCCAGGGGTTTTAGACACACGTATCTTCCTTGACTGCCCCCAAAATTAAGCATACACTGAAGCTTTTTATTGACCTGAACTTAAAAAATGAGATACAGGGGTACCAAGATGATGCACCTGGATGCCGGCCACAAGCCACTGCTCACCGTGGGGACCACGCTGTCACTGCAGGGACGGCTCCAGGTGCCGTGCCTGCTGCCGGAGGGTTTGGGTTCCCCTTTCCGCTCTGTATCGTCAGAAATCAGAGAAAAAAAAAGGCTGGGGAGGAGCCGAGCCCTGAGCCCAAAGGGTGAGAACTGGCAGTGGCCCATGGCCAGCGCTCTCATCCATCCCAGCCCGGCACTTGGGGAGGCTCGGGGGGGCCGGGGCTGCGCGGAGTTGGCGGAGCAGGAAAACGGCTGTGGAAGAACGCAACGCTCGTGCTGCAGCCGGAGCCAGGATGGGGCTAGCGGGGGTACCGCATCGCTGACCCAGGCCCGGACCATCCTGCCGGTGCCGGTCCTCCCCGGGACGGGTGCAGCCCCAGCACGGGTGGGGTGGTGGCAGTGCCCAACAATGGGGTATTGTTCACCCGTTATTGTTGTAATTTATGTACAGTTATTGTTGTAATTTATGTTTCCTCCCCAAGGCTTTCTCAGGAGCCTCAATGAGCCCTGGTTGCTGGAGCAGAGGGCTGGTCCCTTCCTGGGGGGAGGCCAGGGGGTGGGCTGAGCTCCCAGCAGCCACCCCAGCAGGGTCTGGGGGGGGTCCTGCCTGGATGATGCATGTGTGGGCACGGGCTGCGGGATAAAGCACAGCTCCAGCCCTTCATTAGGGCTTGATTATCTCGTCAAGGGCTGTCCTGGCCCAGGAGCAGGACACGCTGGGACAGCCCAAGCCTGCTCCACCGTGGATGACCTGGAGAGCATCGTGGGGGCTGCAGGGAGCCCCAAGCAGGCAGCTAATGATGCCTGGACTAGTTGGCTGCTTCTGTCGTGGCCACCCGCCTTGAACAGGATTGCTGCTCTGAGCCAGAGCGGAGCTGATCCTGCTTTCCGGAAAGCCCCGGCTCGTTAACAGGATCAGTGCCGGACAGGGCGTACAAGAGAGCTGCCTGGCATCCTCCTGGGGTTCCCGTCCTCTCCTGCCCGGCTGCTGGGGAAGGGGCTGCCCTGCCTGAGGTCCCAAGGGTGCTGCCGTCCTATTGCTCAGCAGATTCCCTTTCCTCACCTCTATTTTTACGCTGCCCTCTGGGACAGAAACCCGACCCCTGGCCGCCTTGCCCCATGCCTGGAGACCTGACGTGAGCTCCGGCTTGGCTCCTGGCGCAGGACCCTTCCCTCCCTGCAGCGCTGGGAAGGAGGAGCGATTCTCCGCGCCCAGCTTTTTGCCCTAAACTTCGCACCTGCAGCTTTCTCCAAGGGTTAAAGAGCCGCGCTTGGCAGCACCAGGTAGAAAAACTGGCTGTGTAGCCTTGCAGCTAGTTATTTATTCCTTGTTTTGTTGCGACAGGGTGGCTTTCTGTGTCCCTACAGCAAATCCTGGACCAGGTGGTGGGGAAGAGGGGGCGTCAAGGCACCCTCTTGCTGTTGGGTGTGCTGTGAGGTCCCCATGGGGTGGAGATGGGTGTGCTGAAGGTCCCCTTGGTAAATAAACCTGCAGCTCAGCCTCTGTACCTGGGGACCTGGAGGGCTGGGTGGCATTTGGGCAGCCGGTACCGAGAGCTGTGGCCAGAGGAGAGGTTGTCCCCCCGGGGCTGAGTTTTGGGGCATGTTGGGGTGCTGTGGGTCTCTGGAGGGCACAAGGAAGACCCTGTGCGCCCCATGCTAGGAACAGCCATGGCTGTCTGTGGTACCCGCTGGCTCCACTTCCCTATTTCCAGCTGATGGAGAGAAACAGCCCAGCAACCCGGCTGGTACCAAGTACCATGGGTGAGCCTTCGGCCTCTCCTCCCTTCATCCTCATCCAGCAGCCTCTGTGGGGAGAGCTCAGCCTGGTACTGTCCCCGCCATCCCCCTCCATCCCCCTCCAGCCCCACGGCGATGGGCAGGGCGAGGGCACTGTCCTGCGCAGCCGGACCTGGGCAGAGCCTGCCAGCCCCTGCCAGCACACCCTGCCCCTGTGGCTTTGCTTTCTGGGAACGCTGGGGTGCTGCGGGAGGGCCCAGAGACCTTTTTTTCCTGTGTGTGTGAAAGCAAGCACTCCCGTCCGCATCTCCCTCCATGCACCGCTCCTACCGTGATCACAGCCAGGCGTGCAGCAGCTCTAGAAGCTCGGGGGGGGTGGGTTTGTGAAGGTCTCTTGGAAAACCGTCCTCCAGAAATAGCTCTTTATCTCGGGGGCTTTTGCAGCACTGGGTTTGCTGGCTGCCGTGGCCACGGGTGCTCAGGGATGCCCCAAGCTCGGGGACTGGCTGTCCCCCTGCGTCTGCCGGCACCGGCGAGCTGACGTTGCGCAAAAAGGCTCTCCTGACCTTGGCCGCTGCCCCACGGCTGGGGGGACGCGGGAGGGGACGCGGGAGGGGATGGCCACCCCCAAGCGCCGGGACACTGAGCTTAGAGCGGTGCCGCTGCGGCGGCTGAGCCCCGGCTTGTGTTTCGCTCGCTGGTGGCTATTTTCAGGCCTGCAAAGCGGGTGATAACGCTTGTGACTGCGTGCGTGGTAAAGTCGTCCTCGGAGCGATGGGTCCATCCTCAGCCTGGCTACGCTGCTGTCTTTTTTAGGATCTAACAAATATACTTTTATTTTCAGCTGCTTGCTCCATGCAACCCCTTTTCCAGCATCCTGGGTGAGGACGGCTCCGTGCTTACCCCTTGCCCAGGGGGTTTGCTGCTCAGATTGGCACATGGCACCCTACCACGTGGTGATGGGTGCCCGCTCCCTGCCCAGAGCCCCCCAAAAACCGACACGTTGGGCTACTTCTGGATTCGTTTTGCGTTTCCAGCAGTGCATCCACACCGGTGGAGCACCTAAACCGCGGCTCTGCTGTGTCACTGGCTCTGCGTTGGCTTGGCAGCCTGCACGACAGGAATCCCGCTCGCATCCGCGGGGATGTGAGGAGGCTCCGGGCAGCCACCGTGCTGGGAAGGGGAAGGTTTTGTCCGTGGGGAACCCTTGCTCTGCGGCTGGGCAAACAGTCTCGGTGGTTTCCCCCCAGGTCCTGCCCCTGGGCTTGGCTGGGAGCAAACCTGCCTCAGGTGCCGGGAGGAAAATGGATTGCCCCATTATCAGGACTTTCTCCCACACCTTAAATACAATGCACCTGGCAGGAGAAGGACGTCTGGGTGCTGCTCACCCACAGCCTCCTGGGGAGCACCCATAGGACTCCTTTTTCCCAGGGGAACAACGCTGCAGCCGTCCCCAGACCCACTGGTGAGTGAAATCTGGGCTGGGCTGGGGGGGTCGAGACCCCCTTGGGCTGTGTGCCAGGGCTGGCAGAGGGGCTTGGGGCGATGCTGGAAGGGGTCCTTCTGCTGGGATGAGTGCTGGGGTGCCTGCTGTGCTTGGGGAGGGGGAATTTGAGGGCTCAGTGGCTGGGAAGGTCATACTCGACTCCTGAAGGGGCAGATGAAAACTGTTGTGGAGGCTCCAACCATGCTTGCCTGGGGAAATAAGGAGGGGAAGGCAAAGGGCTTGCCTGTGAGTGCTTAGCAAGCTGAGAAAATAGCAATTTTATGCTATTTATTTTATGCTGCTTATTCCTGGGTGGCCGCAGCCCCAGGGCATCCCTCCAGGGCTTCCTCCTGCTGGAGGTGTCCAGGCCCCTGCTTGAAAATAAAAATTTCCTGGAAATAGGCATGCAGTGTGTTTTTTCACCTGCTGCTGCCTCCTCCTTTCCGTGAAGTCGGTTGATGCGTGGGGATGGATCCTGGGAATCCAGGGCTGGGAAGCTGCAGCTGGGGGTTTAACGGCAGAGACACGGAGCTGCCCCAGTGCCTCTGCTGCGAGGTGGTTGCCCAAAAGTCTTTCTCGTTGGCGAAATGGCCCCAGCGTGGAGCCGTGGGGACTGACTCTGGCTTTGGAAGAGGAAAATGCCGGGGTGAGTTGCTTGCAGCTGGATAAAAGGGGGGTTTGCAGTCAAAAGGTGTGCAACTGGAGGGCGTGTGGGAGAACATTCCCGCTCTCAGGAGCAGCATCCGAGTCGCCCTGGGACAGGAAGGGCTCGTAGGAAGTGTGGCAGGGACCTGGTCTCTAGGTGTGGAGAGCGATCGGGGCAGGACGTGACTTCTGAAAGCTATTTTTATTTTACAAGACTTGGGTTTGTTGAGGTTGAGCTGAGGTTTCTGGGCAAGAGAGCCACGTCCGTGCCGGTGCAATATGCGGGTCTAGAGCATCCCTCCTGCGTGGGGCTGGAGGGCTCTCGCTTGGGGGTGAAGTCACTTAAATTTAAAGAAGCAAATTGACCCTGCACCAACTGGGGAAGCTCAGGGGCTTTGCAGCAGCCGGACCCGACACTGAATTACGGTGCCGTTCGCCTATTGCAGGGTGGATGCTGGGTGGGGCGATTGGAGGGGAGAGGAGACATCAGGGTCTCTGGTGATGGTCTAACCTCAAAGCATTGGTTTGTTGGGTCCTGGGAACCTTATAAATGCTTATGGGGACCTTATAAATGCTTATAAATATCTGCAGGGTGGGGGTTAGGAGTACAGGGCCAGACTCTTTCCAGTGGTGCCCAGTGACAGGACAAGGGGCAACGGGCACAAACTGAAGCAGAGGAAGCTCCATCTGAACACGAGGAAGAACTTCTTCCCTCTGAGGGTGACGGAGCCCTGGCCCAGGCTGCCCAGGGAGGTTGTGGAGTCTCCTTCTCTGGAGATATTCCA
>Ga0065711_1040767_pt1 | contig 16694 bp, 4 predicted proteins | sample Hoacrofraction12_FD_59098 | JGI IMG/M metagenome (GOLD analysis project Ga0065711, IMG submission 59098) | Hoatzin crop microbial communities from Cojedes, Venezuela - Epithelial fraction 12 v2 (version 2) | ecosystem: Host-associated > Birds > Digestive system > Esophagus > Crop | place... | reverse complement strand
TGGTGGAGTCTCCTTCTCTGGAGATATTCAAGACCCGCCTGGACAAGGTCCTGTGCAGCTTGCTGTAGGTGACCCTGCTTCGGCAGGAGGGTTAAACTAGATGACCCACAGAGGTCCCTTCCAACCCCTACTATTCTGTGATTCTGTGATTCTGTGCAGGAGCTGGGAGGGACATAGCCAGACAGACAGCCAAGGTGGGCAGTGGAAATACTCCATACCATAGACATCATGCTCAGTTTATTAATTGGGTCTGGCCAGGGAGCAGGATTGTGGTCTTCTCTTTTCTGTGAGTTTGAATCCTCTCTTGGCCAGGAGTTCGAACTTATCTGGGAGTTCAGTCTTTTTCAGAAGTTTCGTGAAATTTGTGAAAGCCACAATTTCCAGGTTCCGCGATCGCCGCTCAGGGACTGGATGCAAATTAGTCACTGGGTGGTGAGAAAAAATGTAGTGTGTATAGTTTTTTTGCATATTCATGATTATCATAATTACTATCATTATTAGTAGTAGCAGTACTGTTAGTATTAATATTTTCCTTGTTGTCTTTATCTCAACCCACAAGTTTTACCTTTTGTCCATTTGTCCTCTCCATCTCACTTGGGGGGAAGGGGAGGGGTGAGTTGAGTGGCTGTCAGGTCGTAGTTGCTGTCTTATGGGTTAAACCATGACACAATATTATTAACATGCAGTTGATTGTATTTAAATAATATGTTTGTGGAAGAATCCAAATACTGGTTTCTGTTTTCTTTATAGCTTCTTTCTTGAGAAAGCTTCTGCTTCTGGGGTACCTTGTCTCAGTTTGGCACAGTATTTGTTTTACTTATCTCAGACATGTTTGTTTATCATAGTCAATGCTGAGAGTTGGAAGAAAGACAGAGAATCCAGTAAGTGACCCATAAGAGCAAAATAAAGTACACAGAAATGAGAGACAAAGTCATTACTATGTCCTTACATCAGCTACAGTTACTGCAGTACCTGTAGCTTCCATCCCCAAAGCTTCTAATACATGGTGCTCTACATGGAGTTCAAGGCAGATGTCCTCTTGTAGTGATATTTTTTATTTTCATATTGGATCACAGCTTAGATAGAGATATTCTGCAGTCACTTTTTATGTGCTGTTTTTCCCGCTGCCTCTTGAAAGACTGCATAGCTATCACCAAGATGTGAACAGTTGTTCAGATACAGTACTGGAACCTGTAGGGAGGCATTTTTCACCATTAAGAAGTAATCTACAAAGATATGTATTTTTCTTCATCATTTTTGACACACATCTTTTTGCATTAAGATACCAGAAGTATAGATGTACAAAGGATATTACTGAGAATCTCTAAGGTTTTATGTTGGGATTCACCAGCTTGCCTTATATGTGTTGTATTGAAATGTACATCTCTATACGTAGTTGTCACCCATTACTGTGTGAGAATTAGCATTTTCCCCTGAAATTTAGGAGATCACTGTGAGTTATTTGAATGGAATAGATGAGATTCTAGTAAGTTCTTCTGGACACGTGCATTGTAAGGCATATAAACCAGCTTCCTTCACTTTCAAAAAGAATGGCAAAAAAAGCAATACTAATCTAAACAAGTGAAAACTATTTAATTCATACAGTCCCTCACATCTCTAATAGCTTAGTTACTTAATGAGAGCTTTAGGTAGGAACAATTTAAAAGTGTTTAATCATTGTTAACTTCAATGCAGTCATTCAAAATGTATTTTTTCTATCTCCTCACATTGTTCTAATCTGTGTAGAATAGTTAATTTTATCAAAAAACAGCTGATCAAAACTCTGGGGCAACACATTGTAAATAGGCCTAAATACTATATCAGTAGTTTAAAAGACTCTGCGTTTTTAGTAGTAGTAGTAGTAGTAGTACTATTAGTAGTAATTTATCCCTCTGCAAATGACTTTGCAATTTATCCTACATACAGACTCACTGGATCCAGTGTTCCTGATCTTATTGTGAGCATGAGTAACCAGATGTGGCTTCATTTACAATCTGATGACAGCATTGGCTCACCAGGATTCAAAGCTGTTTATCAAGGTATGCACTAAATTAACTTTTTTAAACTCATGTTGTAACTTCCTTCGTGACAGCCCAACAAATTTATTTCAAATAGGCATTTAGTCCTTTCATGAATTTAGAGTTTTGATACTGTTTCTATTATTAATTAATGTCTAATGGATATACAGATTTGCAAAAACCCATAAAATAACTGAAAAGAATCTGAAGTAAAAATGAAAGCTATTATTTTAGTGCTTTTTGCTTGAAGGTCAATACAAACTAAAATTTCTATTGTATTTGAAAAATTGTAAGTGTCACATTCTGCTAACCTGTGTAATTCCTTATATTGGATATTATTTGAAAATTACAGTTAGTTTTCTCAGACTTTATAGGGGTAGTTGCAAAACTTGTTTTCATGCCTCACCAAGAATCTTCACAGACTGAAGTCAAAATTAGTGTGTAACAAAACCAACAGAACAGATATATTGTGTATGGTTGTGGAAATTAAGATGTATAAGACTGTGGAAATTTAACCCCAAAAAAAGTGATTTAAATTACCCTAGCCTCCTTTGTGTTGCTTCTGTCTCAAAGAGATGAGAACCTTGGCAACAAGAGCATCTTCAGTGTTTCTTGTTTGTAAGCTTCAGTTTTGATACTTTCTGAAGTTGATTCATTATGGTAAAAAATACCTGGTATCTGTTAGTGTGTAAGCATGTATTGATATTTTGCATTTTAATAGGTTGCATAGACCTGCAGCTATAAAGAGCTCTTGCTTATTACCATATGATATCACTTTTGGTTAATTTCCATGTTAATTAGTTCACCTTAAGGGTAAGGACAAAAACAGTTAATACTATTTTTCATAGTTTGTTATGGGCACATATGGTGAAAATGATTTGATAGTAATTTTGTCAAAATTAGTTCCATACAAAAGGTGCTGCAAAACATTGAGAGACGATGCACTGTTCAGTAAGTGAGAGAAACTTAAAGAGTGGGAGTTCTCCCTAAACATTTTCCATAAACTGAAGCACCGTATCTAAGTGTTTTGTTTCAGCTGTAGTTACCTTACTGTTTCAACACCAAAAAAGGGAAAACAAGGAGTGAAAAGTTATGTAGATATTAGCTTCAAACTATACCTTTATTGCACAAAGGACATTAAGACAGGCTTGCCCATGCAGGTTTTTAGAAATGGTGTCTGTGGCTGATGGCTTATTGTGAACTTTATGTTGAAAGGAACAAGAAGGGAAAATGCTCCCCAGTGGTCAGCCAGGAAACCGAGTATTGGTTCTCCACATCAGTATCCTTCTACTCTCTGCATTGATGGAGGTGGGGATGATCACAGTGGTTAGGATTGTATTTTCACCAGGATATTTCCCTAGTACAGTATACTTTTCCTTGGGACTCATTCAAACTCACTATTGGTTGTTCCCATTCACAGTACTGATTGGAGTGTGCTAATTAGATCAGGTGTTATGCGTTCATAGGTTGTTAAGTTTCTCTGTGTATATTGTTAGATAATATTTATTGAGTATTTAAATCACTATTATCTACTTTTTTATGCACCTTGTTTTGGTTTTCTTTAATGTGAACTGAAATCTTTGAAACAAAAAGTAAGGAGAGGGGGAGAGAGAAAGGGTGATTCTTATGATGGTGGCAATTGCTTTCCATGAGAATCCTCCATAGCAACACTACTGGGATTTGCAGGTCCATGGCCATGAGAAGAACAGTATGAGAACAATAAGGAAAAAAAAGAATTGCAGAGGCTCTTGAAGCACTATCACAAATGCTGAAGTGAGGTGTTACAGAGCTGTGGGTAAAAAAGCAGACGCAGGCCCATAGCATTACTATGGCTAAGACGTGAAGGTATTTTAAGACATTGTGCAATGTGTTCAGCCTATACAGTTACACAGCTCAAGTATGTTGTGTTTCCTGAGGGCAGTGGCGTATTTTTTATTTAAGTTAACCCACACCTTCTCATCCCTTCTTTCACGGTTTCCTGTTTTTTACTTGTGTCATTTCTAGGGACCATGTTTATTAAGACTATTTTCTTTGCAGAATCCATTTGTACATTACATAAAATGGAAATAGTGTATAGTGGAAAGAGAGTATTGGCACACATTATGTATCTGACACTTTGCATTTTTTCTTCTATCCAAAGTTACAGACTTTATCTCATTGTACCTGTATGAAAAAGTTAAAAAATGTAAATCTATCTGCTGAGTTATTTTCCTGCTATCATTTCTCTTTTGGATATTTCTAATGTAATGGCCTCTGTTTTCAGTTCTGTATTTTTCTAACTTACTGAAGAAATCTTACTTAATTTCTGGAGTTCAGCCTCTTACTTCTGGGGTCTTTCTGAAAACACCTGAAGTATACACTGTGAATTTTGTAGTAGTAGTGGCATCTCTGTTATGAAGTATATTGTGATCATTTGACAGCTGATTTCTGGCTTTCAGTCTCAATTTAGAACTGATTGTGCGTAATTCTGTGTTTTTCTAGTTTTGGCAATTAATTTCAAAATAGTAAAATGTGAAATGTTTGCAATGTCAGAAATGTAGTAAATGTCCTAATATGAAAGTGAATTATAACTTTTTTCTGTTTTACCTCAATGCTCTCATTAAGTTTATTAGAAATTTCTCATTTTCCTTTACTGTTAACAAAACTTTATCCATCTGCATTCTCAACATACATGCTGTTTTAGGCTAAGCGTAAAATCTGAAACCTCTGTACTGTCACAAGTTACTTCAATGATTCTGACTCCCCTTTGTTTAACAGTCAAAGAGCCTGTCCAAAAATAGAATCTCATTTTAATGATGAGAAAGTTAATGGATTGCGACATGTGACCTCAAAGACACTTTCTCTGTTACTGCAGTTAGCTAAAAAGAAAGCAAACTGCCAGCTTTGATGGTCTGTAGAGACAAAGTAGAGGGCATTCTTATTTGAACCTTTTAACCAAAAAGTCAAAGTTTTGCTTAGGATTAGAACTTGACTCCTCAGTCTCTTGGGCAATATTTTACAACTGACTGACTGCATCTTGACTTTGTATCTATTACAGTAAAATCAATTTTTATATTAATATTGACAAAGTGTCATAGACTGATTGCAGTTTGTAGAAAATTATTACTTTAGCTGAGCATTGTCTCACTTTAATTATGAATAGAGAAGCACTGTGATGATGCAGTTGAGCTATCCTACATTAGTATGTCCACCTAAAAATGACAAGAAATGACACCTGTAAGTGAACTGATACGCATCACAGATTTTGTATATAAGTAGGAAACTTAACCCTCTTTACAGTTTGCCTAAGGGATTAAAGGAGGAACAATTTTTTCTGTATTATTATGCCTCCACTTTGGCTCACCTTCAGAAACATCTTAATGTCAGAAATATGAAGTGCTGTCTATATTCTTGTTACTCAGATTTCTTGATTTTGAATTGATTTCTTGATTATGAATGGATATTTAAGATATTTGATATTTACTTTAAGAAAAGTTCTGTAGTCTGCCTAATTAGTCAGGCTGCTTGGACTGCACAACGCAGCTCTCCCATAGTTGGATGCACGAGAAAGATTTCAGACATAGGTCCTCAAGAAATAGTTACCAGTAATAGTTTTTGATACAGAGGAATACCACTGTAGCTGTATCACTGTATGCAATGGAAGTTGAGCTATAGAAACACAGATAATAAAAATAATGTTGAGATTAGCTTGTTAACTTGACAAAGCTGATAAACTGCTACTGTGTTAAATTGTTCTGTCCTTGAAGAAAGAGACATGTTGTAATACCACACCCAAGTATATCAAAGGATCTGTATGGAAATTCTCTTTCCATTATAATCTATCACAATTTTCCTTACTGAAGCCAGCATGACCTGGTGTCACTCCACACCTTTTCATTAAGTAAAGAGAAGGAAGACAAAATGTGCTATTATACATAGTTAATGTCACTAAAATGGATATTGTCTTCTGCCACAGACATAGAGAAATTAGTGACACTGTGTATTTCACAGCTGAGAATTTATGATTAAAAACTCTAACATTTCTCTGTGAATACTTGTGTATGTAGCTACTTGTGTAGAGAGGGCTGTGTTAAAGTTGTTGAGCTCTGTTAAAGAACGATAAAAATGAGAAGGAAATTTATTCAGAGCAAAAAATAACAGATTTAGGCTGTCATTAAGACTGTATTCAGAATTTCAGTGATGACGTGTTTAGAAAGTAAAGGATTTAAGAGACTGGATTGTAAGTTCTGGTTATGTCTCTAATTTAATTTTTACTTTCACGTGTGTATTTAGTAAGGTTTTGAAAGACTTCAGCGTATTTCTCCATACAAAGGAGACATATCTGTAATCCTCATATGTCACCTCCTGGAGAAATAACATAAACATGCTGAATGGTAATCTTGTTGAAGGTTGTTGCCAGTCTCCCTTGTTGAAGTTGCTTCAGTCCAAATAAATTTTAAACATGCATTAGAACAGGGCCTGGTGTCTTCCGAGCACTCTGATTGTATTGATTTAGGTTGACCATGAGTACTTAGTTTAGATGAGTAAACTGTTTATAGGAAGAAATTTTTCTGAGCTCTAACTTAAACAGCAGTCCTGGCATGCAATGACACTAAAACCTCATAGATTTTTTTTTTTTGTATTACTGTATATATAAAGAACAACATGAAACATACACTTAAATAGAGATAGAGTGCATAAAGTGTAATCCTAAAGATGAAAACAATATTAGTATCAGGATACCACCATTCTGAGGTCACGGGTTAATCTTGTAACAGCAACAGACAAAGTGTATTTCTACCAATGACATGCTAAGACTGTATTTGTATGAGGAAACCTTTCTTGCAGTTTGTTGCTGGTCATAGCATAAAGCAGGGACTTTTTTATATGCAATAGGTAAAGAAATTTCATTGAAGTAATTTTTAAATCATACGCTTATTTTTTTGTTTTAATTTGTTTTCCTCTTGGGCTGCATTTCAATTGTGTTTTGACCACAAGTGAAGACCACCCATGCCCAACCTTGCCCAGCAACTTGTGATCTGATGTAGTATTTATGCAGATTTGAATCAGGAGAAAGATTTGGTTTATGTTATTTCTTAATATAGGTCCAAGCATACATTTACCTGTTATGTGGGTGAGATAGACATAGTCATTGCCATGCATATCCAGGTCAGGATAATGTAATATGGTAAGATGACGTTATACATTGTAGCAAGGTGAATAAAGTGCCTGAGTTCGGTTTATTCCACTTCTGTCATGGGTGTGCCACATCTAACAATAGCTGCTTTATGGCTGTTAAGGTCCAAGGTAAATCGTGCAGCCAGCTGATAATTAGGCTCCTTCCATGCTTGTGTTCCCATCAGCTGTACCATGCTAACATAGGAGCAGATGACAGTCAACTTGAACTTTTAGAATTTTTTTAATCCTGAGATTTTTCTTCCCTTCAAGCCTGTAGACCTGTAAATCTGATAAAAATATTTAATCTTTTACTTCCAGACTTCTTGATAACCAGTATAACAGTTTCGTAGCCTGTTTAGAACTCGCATTTATTCCTGTTTTTACATGATTATATAAACTAATGAAGTTATTTCACCAGCCTATCCTCTAGTTCATAACAGTGTTATAAAAGAAATCTGGTGACTCAGTGATATAATCCTGAACATTTCATATAATTTGAAGTTATTAAGAATTCTTGTAGATGTCAAGAAGTATATCAGCCCCTGCAAGCAGCTGAAAATGTCAAGTTTACGACCTTAATTTGTACTGATGCTCAACTGAGCAGTAAAGCTTTAAGCTTTTCATATGATGCTCTTTGGAAGAAGATACTTCTTTCCTCCTGAGACTAGTAGAAAAATACTTTCAAAAATGTATTTCAGTTGCTCAAATAAATGTCAGTTGTCTGTTTGCATACAGCTATAGTACTTAGTAAACCTTAAATCAGTGCAGTTTTTTACCAGCATACAACTAGCTTATAAATGTCATTGCACTACCAATATTGATATAAAACTTTGTTACTGCTTGGAGATTTGATAAAACCTGTGCTGAAAGAAATTAATGAAATTAGGCTTTTTTAAGACTCTCACAATGAGACCTTCATTCTGAGAAATCATTATGTACAGTGTAATGCTTGGAAACTCATAAGTTATTCAAGGAAAACTTTGAGCTTCCTATTTTGCTCTAAACTTTTCCCTTTCTTTCATCATTTTCATGTATATTATATTATCTTTTTATATTTCATTCCTATGTATTATAATTTAGACATTATTCAGGTGTGTGCTTTTGGATGACAGGCAGTAAATATATTTCATGTTTTATGTGAATATTTTCATATGGTAAAGCTATTTGGTTCTGTGGAGAACTGTCATAGAGTTTCACCGTTTTGTTGTATGAATAAATCTGTTTGTAGTGCCATACAATGCATGTTAGTTTTGTGAATGGGCAAATGTTAGTCACTTAATTTCCAGCAAAATATATTATCAGTCATTTTCAGATAAGGAAGTTTTCTTGTATTGTTACCTGACCTTTTAGAGTATATTGTTCAGGTAAACCTACAGCAGGCAGTTTTCAGTTTCAACATCTTTGAGTTTTCTTTCAAGGAACAAAAGGTATCATCAGTAGGTTACTAACAGAGTGAAAAGAGGCATGCTAAGTTACTAATAATTACCACAACAGTTTCAAAGTCATTTTTATTAGTGGACAATAACTTTGCCTGAGTTTTGTACAATGGTTGGGGTGGCAGACAGAACCCACTTTCCATCTAGAAAATACACATGGTCTTGAGGAACATAACATCAAGGTGATGTGCTTTAATTGGCTGAGTATGTTACTTATGAATATATTACCAGGCTGTAGCAGGTAAGATCGAATTTGCATCTATGCCACTATCATTTATTAAACAGTTGCAAACAACAGAGGTTCAGTGAAGAGTATAAAAAGGAGCAAGCATCTAACACCACATAACTCTTCTTCTCCCTCCTAAATTAACATAATAACAAATCATAAAAGTCCACATTGTTCGAATATAAATTTGTTAAGTAAATGCATTTTATGCCTTTTTTATTTTTATGTTAATTGCATAACTCTGCTTCTAATGTCTTTTTCTTATTTTATAAGGGCAGGTTTCAGAGTCTTCAACCAGGTCTTGATACCATTATGCTCAATTATGCTCCACAGACATACAATCAGTATCTGTTATTCTTCTCAATCTGTTTACAGATTAACATATCAGTTCAGTTATACTGTTTAAGCAATGTATTAGCTTCTTCCACTCTAACTTTTAATGTAATGCATTCTTTTGTGCTAATAATGGAGATTCCCAATATGCTGGAAAAGAACATGTATGTTAAAAATAATATGGTTTGCAGACCTGATATCTGTGTCTAGTTTTAATTTTCTGATTTAATTGAGGAATGTTTTTCTTAATACGCTGCATTATTTAAACTTTAGAATTTAAAAATTAAAAAATCCATATGCTCTCAAGTTTTAAAATTTGGTTAGGTAAAGCCAGTATGCAGCAGGTGTATTTGTTCTTATTTATATGACATGACTGTGGCTGGGAAGCTTCTCTCTCCATTCCCCTCCAGATTGCAGCTGTGTCTGACTGGTTAGGTACATGTGCATTCATATCTTTTCAGTGATTAACTCTAAAGTTAAAACTTAACACAAGTTGAAAGCCTTTTCTTGCCTCTTTGCATAAAAATATTATACATTGGAACAATAACATCTTCCTCTGAATAAGAGAGAATTGTTATGTTTTAGCTCAGCCAGTGAAGATTATTCTTCTAGTCAAACTTCTTTGGAAAGTAGTTTTACATCATGATTAAACACATTCCATATAGAAAACAGCTCAGACATTTTTGTTGTATTATAGAAAAGTAAAATGTTATACAGCTTTTTATCTAGGTTAATTATTAAGTCTGTTTAATTTTAACATAAATATCATTTCCAGATTCTAATTTAACTGCAATTGGAAGTTTACCATGGCCATATGTTCTGAAAAACATTATTAACATTTGGTGATTTTTCTTAAAAACTAGATAGTAACAAATTTTATAAACATAACTGTTATTTTCTAAGAAGATGCTAATAAGATATACAGGAGAATTAAGTGTAAGGATTAACTGACCTTTTGGAGGTTTTGTTCTTTTTGTTTGTTTGTTTGTATTTTACTTCTGATAGGGTTTTTTTTTGTACTTTGTTACTTCCACTGAAAACAACCCTCAGCAATGGAAATGGATAGAGATAAATAGAAGTTTCAGAAACATAAATCCATCTTTGCTTCTTAGCAGATACAGCTCAATTGAAGGTTTCCTAGAACAACTTCGTCATTTTAAGTAAATGGAAATCTGCAATAGCTTTTTACCAGTTAAAACTTTCTCTCTTTCCTGTCTTTCTGATATTCATTTTTAAAATAAAGAAAGCCACAGTGTATGCACAGTGTCCATCTACATTACCTAGGAAGATAGTCCTCTTGCTCTTTAAAGCCTAAATAATTCTAGTTTACTAATTTGCCTTATATATTTCAGAAAGTGGTGAAACACTCAGAATGTCATGTTAAAATCTACAGCTCAGATTGTTTGGCATTTTAAGCATCCTCCATCATTTGTAAAGTTTCTGCAGATGGTGGTCTGAAAGAAAGATATATCATAGCTAGACAGCAACAGATAGGAAGTTATGAGTTTTTATTTTGATAGATACTATGATAAATTCTTATAAAAGTATTTGATTTTTATGACAGTTTTCTGTATCTGACTGGAAAGATCAAACTATGAGAATTATGTTGCCCTTTAGTTTTTAACCCTTTTATGTGTGACACCTGCACTCTGGTTACAAGAATCAAACACTTGACTTTAAATGAGCAGTAAGTCAGTCTTTCATTTTGCCTCCCAAGTGGTGCCACTTAGGTGAAGTTTTATTTTCTTGTCTGTTACTTTAAGTAACCGTCCTTTTTGCAGCAGTAATGAAAGTGTTATTTAAATGATGTGAAGGCTGATACACCTTCGACTATATTCATAAAATCATAGAATAATTTTTGTTGAAAATGACCCTTAAGATATTTTCTTTAAATACATCCTTCTGAAGAAATGTGTGAATGAGCTTTTAAAAGTGATGTTACCGGTGAATTCAATAAACTCTAAATAAAGCATTGTTTTAAAGATCTTGCTAAATATTTGATTTTCTTCTGTAATATTGTTGTCATTTTTCTCGAAGCAAATATCTATCTAGAACTTCACCAAAAAAAAGATATTGTTTCCAAGCCACAAAAATTCAAAACATGAATAAAATGCTTCGTATTTAGGATGCGAATGATCGAAGATTATCTTGTACTAAGAGTCAGACTTTGACTGTCACAGAATTCTCTATGTATATATATGCATAGTGTCACTGTACTACTAGTTCTTTTTATGAAACAACACAGGATAATTTGATAAATAGAAAAAATTAAACCTATATTCTTATGACAAGCTGAAGGCACATGTTTGTTTGACCTTAAAAAGACACTGTACACAAAATCTTGTTTCCAGTAAGTCCTTCTGGCAGTCCTTTTTAGTTTTAAAAAATGCATATATATACATTTATAGCTATATGAAGTGCATTTCATGTATTAATATAATTTCAAAGGATTTAATATTCTCTCACCTCAAAATTCACTGAAAATTTTTTATATAGTGGTTTTCTTGTACATGTATTAGAATACATTGCATAATATACAATGAATTCTGTACATTTTTCTGACATTTAGTAGGAAATGGATCTTCTAAAAAGTGCAGTCTTGGTGTTTTCTCAACATAGTTCATAGAACATTGTACAGTGAAGATTTCTAAGTGCAAAGAGTAATGAATTACATTAAATGGGGTATTTGTGCAGATGAAGCCGTATAAATATGTGCTGACTGTGGATGAAAAACATATTAATGCAGTCAATAATGTAATATATTTTCAGAAGGAAATGACATTTGGAGAGCAGTACAAGCAGCCTTCATTGCCTACAGATTTGGTCTGTAATATAATATTGCAGCCTTAAATAAATGTACTTTGTGGCATTTTTAATAACTTTGGGTTTAATTACAGACCAGTCTTCTATTCCCTTGTACCTTCCCCTCTCCTCTGACCTTTACAGGCCAGCATAGCCATGGCCAATCCTCTCTTGAGTAGAAAATTATGCACTCTTCATGGAAAAATTTTAAAAAAACAGTGTCTTTACGATTCACTTGTAGGCTTGGTAATAGTATAGCTTTTTCAAAGGATCTTTGTTTTTCCTTTTAGTGTCCAAAGAATGGCTTAGTGCTTAAGGAAATTTCAGAAAGCAAAGTACTATTTACTTTAAAACAAAGTCATTATAGGCAGAACACACAATAAAGCAATTTATGTTTTACAGCTATTCTAGCAACATCAGGTGTGATATATAAAATAAATGAAGTACATGACTCCTTGTAAATGCAGATGTAAGCTAGTTCCAGTCTATGTCTGTAGGTATGTGTGTTGATGTGTTTTTCCTCTCTTTTGAAAGAAAAACAAAGTTAGCATCATTTCCCTCAGGCAGTCAGTATATTTGGGTTTATTTAGATGCCAGGGAGCTGTATTAGCATGTGTGCACTTGCATAGCCTTGCTCACAGAACTAAGACTTCAAATATTTTTTTTTCTGAAAAGATATAAAACTTTTTCCTGTCATCCTCACATTTCAATCTATCTGTCTTTGATGGTTCGAAGGCCTTACATTTGTTGCCACTTTTTATTTTCTAATGTCTGTATGCCCTCTGCATGAAATAGTTAGCAAAAAAAGTTTTTGTACAGTCATCTTTATATAGAACATGATAAAAAACTTGCATCTGTTAATGCTTCTATTGTGTTATATTAGTATGCTGTAGAAAAGATTACTGAATTTCAGTGAGTAGCATTTCTCAAGCTTATCCGGCTTGCAACTGAACTTTGTTGGACTCTTGATTCCAAATATTATCATAAGCAGTTGAGTTTGGTTCAAAATCTAATACACTGCTTGGAACCACCACCATAGGTTCCTCTTGTGCTGTTTTGCTAATAGTATGTAAAGAAAAGAGGAGGAATTGTAAAGAGTATTAGGAAGAACTGGATGTCAAAGAAAACATTCAACTCTTTTTTTAATTTCCATTTTACGGCCTTGAAGGTAACTGTCAGAAGAAGTGTTCTTTGAGATCTAGTCTTTAGATTCTAGCTCACTGTAGCAATTTAAAATTAAATGCTGAGTTTCATTAATGAGTATAATAATTTGGAAACTACAAAATTGATGCTCTAAGTGGTCTAAATGACATGATAGAACAAGTAAGAATTAACAATTGTACTGTTGTGGACACACATCATATGACATCATAGCATTTTCCAGTGTGCAAGGAAACATAAAGGAAATAAATAACCCCCCAGAGATTATGTTAGTAAAACTTTACTTGTCAAACACTTTAAAGTCACATATTTTTGCTTTTAGGCAAATATCTCTGTGATGAACCGATGGAGTATTTTACTTATACCCTGGTGACTCTATGAAAGCCATAGTTAAGCCTGATTATACATAACTGTAACAGGCATAGAACTGTCTTGTAGTGATTTGCTGCGTTTTTTGGGTTTGTGCGTTTAACCTTCACAGACAAGCAATATTCAGAGGGATTTTTTTTTTTCCCCAAAACCCTCATGTTTTAAAATTCCCAGCATAACCCAACCTATCCTTCTTCCTTTTTCTTCTGGGTATGAAAGTGGAAAAACAAGATATTGAATGGAGTTTTCCAACTGGCAAGTTGCAAAGTTAAATAGATGGCTAAAAATGCTTGTGAAGACTCTGTAACATGCTTTTGTGAAATTTCAGTTGTTTAATTTCTCTCACTGAAAGGAATACATTATATTTTTTTATTTATTTACGTATTTAGTTTCTTGTATGTATACTACCCTAACAAAATATTTACATGTACGTGTAAGTATGCACTGTTTTGCTATGGTTATATGGAATATCTTCCAGAGTGAATTCTAAGCTGTGAGACTTCTTTTATTTGTCTGTGGAATAGTTTTATGTTAGGTTACGTTCCTCAGGAAGTGTTTTTTATTAGAGAGAAAAAGGCCCTGTTTCTTGTTCTTGTTGCTAAAGCGTTGGTCAGGTCAACATCTTTGGAAAGAGAAGGATCATGTGTCTTTCTTGAGCTTGGCCCAGGGCTCTCAGATGGCTAAGATGACAAGAGCAAAGAAGGAAGGACGCACAGCAAAAAAATTGTAATCTTACACAGATAGGAATAACAGGAAGCACTTTGTAGATGGAAGGGGGACACATGCAATGTAGTTTCAAAGTTAATCAAGGAGACAAAATTTTTCTCGGAGATCTCAGTGGAAATTGTGCACCCCTGTAAAGTGTTACAAGTTTCTGGACTGAGTGCAACTCTGGAGGGCAGGATTTGTCCCACAAGGATAGAATATGGGAGCGTATAGCCTAATGATGCTTTATTTTTTTCTATTTTTTTTTGCCCTTCAGAAGAATGTCTTTAGAGCAACATTTCCTCCTTCTTGCTTCTTTACTGAAATAGAATAAAGTAAAATTAAGTTGTTTGAAAGTCCACACTGCACTAATATCAGTACGTTCAGTTGCAATGTAATCACTTTTCCGATTTCAAATACTGCCAAGGCATCTTTCTCCCTCTTTATCCATATCCATGGATAACTTCCAAAGCTAACATTTTTCGTTTCAGCAGTGTCTGCTTCTATAACCTGCATTAGAAGCATATCGATCTTGAAGCTCCAACACATTCCACGCATGACATCCCTTTTAATCTTCCATTTTGTTTGGTGAAACTGAGTTTGTCACTCGTCTTCTTTAAAGAGGAGGGACACCCATTGTAAAGTCCAGTAGTGGATACTCAGGGAAAATAAGGTTCTTCCATCTAACAACAATTTTATTTTACAAAATTCTCAGCTGACATAGCCCTGAAATTTTCGTGTTTGCTTTTTCCTTTGCCTAGTATGAGAAAAAGCAGTGCTTATGTCCGTACATACGTGCAAGAAGACATATAGACCTACAAAATATGTCACATGGTGACAGCATCTTGAAAATACTGTGGCTACTATTGATTAACTATTTTTCTGTATTACCATTTGTATAAAAAATTGTTTGGATTGAGATAAAAAATTATATACTTAGCTAGTTGAAGCAGTTCTTTTGCCTAATGAGAATTCGTTATTCACATTTATGTTTGGAGATACTATCATTATCTAATTTTAAGCCATTTAATATGTGCTAAATTGATGTTTTATGCTGCCAATTCTTCATTAGGATGTCATGGGCTGCTAATATAAAGGGTTGAAAGAAGTCCAAACATATTGTGTCAACCAAGTTTAGAATCTAAAAATCATGTTGTTTGTATGACATAACCAATTTTCCATGAAAACATGTAAATTAATTTGTTATATTTTCATCTTTTAACCTTTTAGAAATAGACTCCTGTCTTGGCTGTTCCATTACTTTGCTTAGGAACAGTGTTGGCTTTGCAATCCTATAATTACACAGGTCAATTTACTTGCACTTTTAAAATATTGGTAGCTCAAGCTCATTGATTCCTTTCTAGACAACTACCATCTCTTCCTTGCCAGGATTTAAGATAATTTTAAGTAAAGACATTCAAAGATATTCTGTTGTAAAGGAAAATAAAGCATATCAGTTTCCCAGTTGAGGAGAAAAATTATATACATATGCATTTGTATATTTCCTTGGGTCCTCTTTTCTCCAGTTTTTGAAAGAGTTATTACATGTGACCTTGTCCAGTCAGCTGGGACCTTCATTGTCCTCCATAAGTTCTTGAAGATAATTGCAAATAGTTCATAGTCTGCTTCAGTTTAAGTAATTTAATGTGAATTTAATTAGGCCCTGTTCCCTTGAATATGTCTACATTTTCTAAAAAGTCCTTAACGTGTTCTCTTCCTATCCTGCACCTTAATTAATTTATTTAAACTTTTATTATCTGGCTTTGACTTTTTTTTTTTTGCTGGAAAAGTGAAAAAAATGTTCTTCATTCTCCTTTGCTGATAGCTATTTTTCTTTGTCTTACATTTAATGACTTTCTACAAGCTCTTTTATTGTCTTTTGCCTCATTCCATGGTTCACCTTTTCACAAGATTAATCCTTACGTTATTCTGATCATTTCTGAGGCAGTTGCACTTGCTTTTTACTGTACTTCCTATTTTTCACTGTAACATGCTAACTTGCATTCCAGTGGATATCTTTGGGCTAACCTTTGTCCAGGGCACTACTCAGCCTTTTGTAGGTCTACTCTTTCTGTTAGTAAAGTGTGGCCAGCAGGTCGAGCGAGGTTCTCCTTCCCCTCTACGCTGCCCTAGTGAGGCCCCATCTGGAGTACTCTGTCCAGTTCTGGGCTCCCCACTTCAAGAAAGATGAAGAGCTACTGGAGAGAGTCCAGCGGAGGGCTATGAGGATGGTAAGGGGACTGGAACATCTCTCTTATGAGGATAGGCTGAGGGAGCTGGTCTTGTTCAGCCTGAAGAAGAGAAGGCTGCGAGGGGACCTAATAAATGTTTATAAATATCTGAAGGGTGGGTGTCAAGAGGATGGGGCCAAGCTCTTTTCAATGGTGCCCAGTGACAGGACAAGGGGCAATGGGCACAAACTGAGGCACAGGAAGTTCCGTCTGAACATGAGGAAGAACTTCTTCCCTCTGAGGGTGACGGAGCACT
>Ga0065711_1010915_pt1 | contig 16694 bp, 7 predicted proteins | sample Hoacrofraction12_FD_59098 | JGI IMG/M metagenome (GOLD analysis project Ga0065711, IMG submission 59098) | Hoatzin crop microbial communities from Cojedes, Venezuela - Epithelial fraction 12 v2 (version 2) | ecosystem: Host-associated > Birds > Digestive system > Esophagus > Crop | place... | reverse complement strand
GCCATTTAAAAAAAAAAAAAAAAAAAAGTTTAATTCATCAACTATAGCATTTAAAAAAAAAAAATCTAACTCAAAAAGTATTAAAGGGATTTGTACTAGAATTCAAATGGGAAAAAAAAAAGGTTTTCCTGGTCCTTTAAAAATGACCAATTTTGCAAACCTTAAAATAATTATGTGCTCAGTCAAGCATGACATCTATAAACAGATTCATCATCAACTTGCCCTTGTGTTATATATAAAATTTTAAGTTCAAAAGTATTCAAGAGGCCAAAAGAAAAACCTACTGCTAGTGAGTCTAAAAACATCGGGTGAGGGTTTTTTTACAAAAACCAAAACACTAGTATGTCAATTCAGTAATAAGTCATGGAGCTACAATAATAACAGAGAAAATACAAATGTAACAGCAGTACTTTTCTACATTTAGTTGCCTTTTTTTTTTCCTGTGAAAACACTGTATTAAAATAGTAAAATCAGCACCTAAAGCAACTAGCACCAAAGAGTTTTTAAAAAGCTAGCCACGGAGAATATAGTTAACACAATATGGATTTAAGGAAAAAAAAACTTCAAAATAATTCCAAATTATGTTTTGCAAGATTAGAAATTTGATTGATAATAGTTCTTCAACAGTGATTACCAAAATGTCACCTTTGATTGACTAGATTTCTAGCAACATCCTACGCCCTCCAGTGTTTTCATTAAATTACTTGAAAATAATGACTACTTAGCCATCTGATGATACAAAACCAGGTAATAAATAACTAAGCCAAGAAAATCAGTGGTATGGATCACCGAAGACAGACATTTGACCTTAATAAGCAACAAGGCTCAATTAGAGAGCCACAGATTTACCAAAAATTTGAAAAGTAAAAAATACGAAGGCTGCACTTAAATATTCACAAACTTTAGTCTGAAAACCCTCTCAACAAGATATAGCGACCGCAACAGATAACAAATGAAGCAAACCTCACATGAAAACCTGCAGGGAAACAAATAAAATTAGTCTTGAATCTATACACTATAATATTAAAGAAACTGTATGACCTCTGTTGTTGTTGCAGCTCCCCTGAGACTGTAGCAAAGAATTATACTCAATTTGGGTGCCCACATACTGAAGAGGGTTCAGAAAAGACCCAAGAGAATAAGTGAAGGGAGTGAAAAGCATGTTTTACAATGAGCACACCAAAACACATAACCTCGTTAACTTGTCAGAAAGAAGGCTAAGAGGCAAGTTAATACAAATTGAGAATAAAGAGCTCTCTAAATCAACTATTGCAGCTGTGCTGTCTCAGAATAGAAAAGATCACCATATAGTTGAAAAAAAAGGAAGAAAAAACAAAAGCTGTGAAACTCACTACCCTTTGGAAGTATTCAAGAGGAAAAACAAAGGCTAAAATGCACCATTGTTTTTCAAAATAAATACTTAAACATGAAATAGCAAAAGGAATGGAATGAGCACTAACACAGACCTCTCCCTCTTTCTGCCTCTCCTGTGCTGTAGCTGACCAAAAGAGCTAGGGTCACAGCTCGATCAACCAGAAGAAAAGCTTTGCTACATCAAGATGCCGTAGTTAACCCACTGTTATCAAACACCAAAAAACCCAGAGCTGTCAGCAATCACAAAGTGTAAATAAAGACGATATGCAAATACACTGATGACAGCAACATTTCAAACAGTATTTACATAACTGGTTGCATATTAAAGCCTTTTTTTCTCCCCCCAAATGAAATAAGCTAAAAGATGAATATACAGAAATCAATGGCAATACACTTTTTTTTTCCTGAAGGCATTAGGCCAGCTGTGATTCTCTACACAACCCTTTGAGATGCATATTTAAATGAATATTTATATTTTTTTCTCTGAGAATTATACTTAGCAAAAACACCCCAGCAGATGTTATCACTTTTCCAGATGCAGGTTTCTGTCCTGAACCAGCAGCCAGCAGTGAAAGTGCCCGGCCTCTCTCTGTTCCTTGCCAGGCAGGCAGGGAACCACAGCCTGCGAGCCAAGCTGGCCGGTGGCAGCCACGGTGGTCCCTACAGCTCAAACACAGCACCAGTGTTTCATGACAGAAGCACACACACACACACGGAGTCCCAAGCACCGCGTGGCACGAGCACATGCACACAAAGCAACTCACAAAGTAAACCACTGGGTTAAATTCACAGCACACAACTCCATGTTTTCAGCAGAAGGTGTCCTCAAAGGAAAGAGGGGAATCCACACCCTTCGAAGCTAAGAGCCCTCTCTTCCCAAGTATTTCAGTGCTGGGAATGGGCTACGAACATCAAACCAAGCACCAAAGCTCAGCACCCAGCAAGCCTGGGCTCTGAATCAGTCACTGTCTTAACGTAGGTTGTGTATATTGAAGTGGAGGGTCCACCTGGCTGGGGATCAGTATTGCTCACCGTAGGAGGCCTCTGGCGTGGGCTACCAAAGCCATCTGCCCTATAGCGAGGACCCTTAAGAGTATTTTTTGAGGAAGGAGCCTTGAGTCACAGGACATCAGCTCAAGGATAGATGGACGTACAGTGTCATCCAAGTCAGCTCACCATACCTGAATAAGAAAATGTTTAGATTATACCAAGAAGGGACAAAAGTCCAAGTTTTCTCCCGGCCCCAGAACTGAGGCTGGCCTCCAAACAACAGGCAGGCAGGAGTAAACTGAATTCAAGCAGGGGACCAGGCCAGAGCACAGACTACAGGTCTTTTCAGATCTCAGCACAGAGATGTCTCACCTAGTTATTACGACAACATGCAGAACACCTATCAGGAAAGAAACTTACAATGTTTTCATCTCATAGAAAAAACTTCCTGCTTAAAGCTGACAAAACCACACAAAGCTGCAAACAAGCAACCATTAGCCATGACCCAGCACAAGCACTGCTGCTACTGCACCACCAAAAGCTGCAGTAATGACTTGGGAGGCACCATCAGAGGACATGAGTATCATCCAGGAACAACCCAGAAACACTGAAAACTGGAAAAAGCTGAGTTACACAAGGTGGAAATTTAATAATTCAACAACACTAGACACCTCAAGCACATTAACATAAAATAATTAATTAAAAAAAAAAGGAGAAGCAGCTCTGCTTACGAGTTAACCACAGGATTGAGTTATGAGGCGCCAATGTTGTGTGCCTATGAAAGAAAGCAATTCAGTCCTAGGATGCAGCAGAAGAAGTGTACAGTAGAGAGAAGAAACATTCAGGTCACTTTACAAACCCTACGTAAAACCTCATCTAGAGTATTTTTTACTTTCTGGTCACTTTTCAGAAAGATAAGGGAAAAGGTGCAGAACCCTTCACGAAAACTGCCACTGAGCCAAGTCCAGTTACCATGAAACAGTTCTGATTTCACTCTCAACATTTCTGCTTCTATCCTGCAAAATCTCAGGTTTTTCTGACAGTTTTCTACTAGGACACTGTTATCTCAAAATCTTTATGCACATGAAGTCTGTATTCATAGAGACAAGCTTTTTACTTTAGAGTTGTACAGACATGGACCTTTATTTTGTGAGACTGCTCCATAACATGATCTCAAGGGGGATCTTACAATTCATCATGTCAACTGCCTCCTGTTTCTACACAGTTGGAGCATACACTCTTTTGCTATCGCTATGGACTGCTTGCTATTGCCAACATTTATGTCTGTACCACAGCGTTATTACTTAAAAAATAAAAAAAAAAATCATTACAAGGCTGGTCAAGCATTGCAACATGTTGCCCAAACACCTACACTGGAGCAGAGTTTAGAGCATCTCAAATTCAGTGCTGACCTTGCTTTGAGAAAGAGGTTGCACTAGAGGCCTCCTGAGGTCCCTCTCCGCCCTGAATGATTCTATAACTGCTCGTTCCGGTCAACACCAGCCTGGACTCCGCTGACTCCCTTCTCATGATAACAGTACATAATATCTCATATATAAACTCGCTGCAGTAGAAAGCGCCAGGTACCTTGGCAAGATTTTCTTCCTCAGACAACAACTCTGCAGCTCATGCTAAAAGCACGCTGTCGCTCCCGGCAACACATGACGCATTTATCCTCTTTTAGAACTTTTGCTGGAGAGCAGTTTCACAGAGCACGTCGCCAAAGTGAAAAGCATCAGCTACACCTTTCTATTTCTGTACAGAACTGCTACCCAGCCCCGTGCCCCCTAGGCTGCCAAGCAGCTGCTCTGCCAGCTCCCATGGCCTTACGCGGCAGAAAGCCTGAACAGCAGGCAACTGTAATCATTTTCTTAAGGACTTTACTGTTTCACCAGGTTTCCTCTCATCTCTCCTCCTCTCGCACATTCCCCGCGTTCCCCCGCTTTTTATGTAGATCTGGTTCTTTTCATCCTCTATTTCACTGGCTCATCAGAAAATCCCAAGCTAAGAATAATATTGCTCCTGTTTTCCCTTCACGAGTACCCAACACCCAAATCCAACACTGGATGGCTGCCATCTTTCAGATTAAAGCGTTTATTATAAGAGATTTCAAAATAACAAGCAACAACAAAAACTCCAGCCCTAGTTACATGACATGATTTCAGTCTTAAACACAATCACAGACAAAAACCAGATTCAGGAACCATTTGGTTAGTCCAAAGGGAGGTAAAAAATGAGCCCAGACAGAACTGGTGAACCCAATTAATTTAACTAAGTTTTGTATCATGCCTCTTCGAGGCAGAAGTAATTTTTCTGCAAACCACTGAAAGGATCTTGTACGTGTGTCAAAGTACAAATTCAGACTTACCCTTGTCCTATGCCCATTTCTATTTCATGACTGTATCTGCACCTGTATCTGTCTGACACCACTGAAGGTAAGGACTGACTGTTTCTGGAAGGTAACACACATGCCTGAAGGAGCACACAAGTATGAACAAAGGTGCTGGGATTCACTTTGCCTAACCTAACCACCTGGACTCCATTTTATCACAAAGGGTGAGGCAGAAATGGGTGCTGGACACAGAAAAAGCAACAAATCATCCTTTGCCAATACCTTAATCAACCGATTACTGCACAAAACTAGCCAAACTACCTCAAACTAGATGCAAATTTGTCATCTGTTCTCAGTCTGTTTTCAAAACGCTTGAGCTAAGGAGGTGCTTCAACACGAGGAAAGTCTGAACAGCTGGGTACGGGTGAGAAATGTCTTCTTGACTGGTTACGCTGTGAGGCCCCACGTCCAAGGACAGGCAACAGAGACCAAGAGAGGTAGGAGGAAGGAGCACTGGAGCCCACCCCAAGCCAAGGTAAATGCAGCAACCTTGATCCAGTCACAAGGCTCGGGCAGCCCAGCTCGTGAAGCGGTCGCAGGGAAAGGCTGCTCAGCCAGTCCTGGACACATGCGTTGCAGTGTTATTAGCAACTGACAATTCCGCTAGTGTAGTCTATGCTTCAGAGTTTATTCATCTCATAATTAAGTTCTCATAAGTACACTTGAGTTAATTTGGAAGACCACGTGCACATGATGAGAGAGAGAGGGAGAGAAAGAGAATGGTTTAGAAGAGTAAATACAGGAGTACCATTAAAAAGGCAAAGCCCTTCACAATCACAATAGTAGTAATCTTACAATAATAGCAGGTATTTTCTCAAAATGTAACTCAGCGGTGCAGGATTTCGGCATACTCCAAAACACTGTGCGGTAAATCATAATCCATTATAATCCATGTGTTATACGGCGTCTAAAGGGAACCTGCCACAACAGGGACCACATAAAACAAAATTCAATGTGAATGCAAAACTACTTTTCATACTCAAGCAGGGACGAATCCATCAAATGAAGCTCAATTAAAAATGACAATAAGACTGAATTACCATAGACTTCCTCATCATTTCAAAGAACAGAATCACTTACATATTTATTCTCTGTAGTGTACAACCATTTTAGGTTTCACACTCCTCACCTTTTCAGAGAAGCAGCTGTTATCACCAATGGAACATCAAGCTTTGCAAGCTTGGTATCATTAACTGCACAGAAGAAATATATGCCCTAAAATACCTGCTTTGTGGACCAAAGCACGGAGGGGGATTAAAATTTGATCCCACATATCATCTCAGTTCAGATTATTTTGCATCTTAGTTGAAGCTGTGGGACCATTATTAATTTTGTCAGGGGAAGAAGAGTCCCTGCAGACCTTTTCAGAAGTTTGGAGGGAAAAAAAGGGTCACTCATTTTAGGCTCCAGAAAATACACAATTTCTAACAAGCTTGCTTTATTCCTATGTTTAGAACTACAATATTAGTCATACAGCATAAAACATTACAACAACTGGAAATGAAACAATACATGCATATGGAAGTAAACAGAATGGAAGTAAACAGATGCAGATTTTTCTTAATGTTAGGAAAGAGATTTTTAAAGTAACGTTCAAGAGCACAGAGGTAATTTTTACACGGACTAGACACTTAACTTGCTCTGGTCTGGGGTTCCTTCCCACCATTCCCTACAAAGGAACAAAAACTTGTGGAAAATCACAGGAAATAGTTAGCCTTTCCGTTTCAGGTTTACAGTGAAGCAGCAGCAAGGATAGCGTTGCCCCCTCCCTCAGGCACCTTGACAGCTCGAAGACTGAGAATATTCTGTCATTTTTATTTCTTCAGGGACAATTCTTCAGTAGATTTTTAAAACCATGACATTTCACGTAATGGAAAGAAAAAAAGCACAGGATTCAATTTAACCCATTCTGGGACTTCTTATGTCCTAGTTCCAGTTGCTTCACTCACTAGTCTAGCATTCCACTAGAGAAAACCTCCAGGAAGAGGAGCAGCAGAACACTAAGTATTTTGTCCATTCGATAACTGAAGGTTTATAAAGAAAAAAGAATTTCTCTAGCTCACCTAGACAGAATAAGCACAAGATTGAGAAAAAAATTTTAAAGGACCTTCTGAACAGAGGTGACAAAATCCAAAATCCAGTGTCGCATTTTAAACTATACATTTGTATTTCTTATTATTGGCATCTTCATGTACACCTCAAAGAAAATAAACCAAAATTTTCAGTGGAACATAAAATCAAGTGGAAAACGGGCATGAAGACAATTCCCTCCCTCCCCAAAAACACAATAGGGTCTTATGATACCAGACCAATTTTCAACAAACTCAGTTCTACAAAATTCTTCATAGTCACGTACCTAGGTCACATGCACATGGTTCACTTCAGAAGTTAAGGAAAACTACTCAACTTCTTGAACTTGTCTCATATTTGGAAATGGGCTTTGCAATTCTTCTGTGCCTGAAAATCAAACTCCTCTGCACAAGCCTTTTATTCAAAAGCTACCAATTATCCTGCACGAATTCCATCTCAACCAAATTGAAAACAATGAGGTTTGTTTCACTCCCATATGGAATCTACTAAGTCTGCCGAGACAATAAGCTTGCTCAAGAAAAGAGAACTACAGCTTGTGTTCATTTAGTCCCTCATCTGCCCATGAGGAAGTATTCTTACCAGCACCCTGGGACAGAATAAAGAAAAAAAACAGCGATATAAAGACTAATAAACTAGTACCTATCAATGTATTTATACTAAAGCACAGTAACTGTTACAAGGATTTCATTTCTGCCAGATGAAAACACGTAAGAAGAAAAGGCAGAAAATCTTATATTGACTACGGACAGCTACTTTGGTTCATGCTTTCATCTTTAAGTAGCTTCTTTTTGCCTTAAGAAATTTTTTTTTTAAAAAATACTGCTATTTCTTATGTCCATGCTTCTCCTACAAGTACTCTGATTTGAGTGCCAAATTATGTTGTGTGCCAGACAATTGCTTTTTATAATAAATAAAAATTATTTTTTGGTTATCACCTTGATATTTTTCTAAAATATCGTAATTGCATCTTTTGCTTACTGAACAGATGTCAAATATTCTGCTTTTAACATCTAAGTATTTTTTCTTGTAATACATTAAAACATAATTATTTCCTGCTCAGCAGGTGCCACGCAGCATTACTCCATGGTTAGCCAGTCTATTTGATGTATCAAGTACAGACTGGAAAGCTTCTTTTTTATTTCTATAAAGAAGGTTTCAAAAAGAAAAAAAGAACTGGAGGGAAGGTTAAAGAGCCTTACCAACACTGAACCATTTTAACTTCCACAGCGTAATTTCTGAGGTAACTTTTCTTAATCCCCTCTCCCCTTAAAATTGTGCAACCTGAGGGCTTTCAGCTTGCTCAGGAAACAACTCGATGTAATGCACCAAACGAAGCAGGTGATTGGCAAAAGCCAGTATGGATTTACCTAGGGCAAATCATGCTGAATAACCCGATCACCTTCTACAACAAAATAACATCCTCTGTCCACATAGCGAGAGCAGTTGATGTTTCTTACCTGGACTTCAGCAAAGTGTTCAACATTGTTTCCCGTAGCCTCCTCCTGGACAAACTGGCAAGATACAGACATGATGGGCGGTCTGCGAGACGGATACGAAATCGGCTCACAGGTCGCACTCAGAGGGTGGTGATCAATGGTTTTTACTCAGGCTGACAGCCTGTATCAAGTCGTCCCCCCATGCTGTTCAAGATCTTCATAAGTGATCTGGATAATGGGATCAAAAGCACTCTCATGAAGTTTGCCGATGACAACGTCAGAAGGGAGAGCCATCTTACAGACCTGGACAGAACGGACTAGCAACAGCAGCATGAAGTTTAACAGACAAGTGCAAGGTCCTGCACCTGGGACAGTACAGGCTAGGAGCTGTGCGGCTGGGGAGCACCCTTGCTCAAAGGGACATGGCAGTCCTGGTGGACAACAAGCAGAACATGAGTCAGCAGCGCACCACTGCAGCAAAGGTAAATCAGATCCTGGGCTGCATCTGCAGGGGCATTACTAGCAGAGATAGCAATGTGATTATCCCACTCTACTCAGTGCTTCTCAGGCCACACCTGGACTGCTGTATCCAGTTTTGGTCCCCACAACTCAAGAAAGATGTGTACAGCCTGGAGACCGTCCAAAGGAGGGCCACAAAGATGACTACGGGGCTAGAGAACTTGCCCTGTGAGGAAAGACTGAAGGAGTTAGACCTTTTCTCCCTGGAGAAGAAAAGGCTCAGGGAGGACCTCAGGACAGTATTCCAGTACTTAAAGGGTGGCTACAAAGAGGATATAGGCTCTCTCTTCACAAGTAGCCACATGGAGAAGACAAGGGGCAAGGGGTAAAAGTTGTACCAGGAGAGGTTTCAACTCAAAATAAGATTGACATTTTTTACAGTGAGAACTATCATTCACTGAAGCAACCTCCCCAGGGATGTGGCAGAGTCCCCATCACTGGAGGTTTTCAAGATGCGATTAGACAGAGTGCTAGATAATGTCATCTTGGTTCCCATTCCTATGAAAGTTTGGATCAGATCATCTTTCAAGGTCCCTTCCAACCTGGGCTGTTTTATGATTCCATGATTGTAATTATGAAATTTTGTAGCTACTTTAGCTTTACTCTACCTTTTTCCCCCCACAAGAGTATAAACATCCAAAGAGGATGCTGAAATCAATGTGGCTATTCTAAACTTTCTTTGGCAGCTTTAAGGTTCATGCCATTGTCCCATGCTGCTACCTCTTTCCACCTTCATTTTAACTTCCTAGAAGAGTTAAGAACAACATTCCACGTCACAGGCCATTTTAGTTCAACCACACAAAAGTTTTCGTTTGGATGATACAGACATTATGGTAACTGAGTTTGCAAGGCTCTGTAAGGCTCATGGTAGCCTACTTTCAGAGATGCAGCAATCTCATGTTTCTTAAATTTCTCTGCCTCAAGGAACTGACACTAAAAACAAATCTATCAAACAAACCAATGTGACTGAAATAGAGCGGAATGACATACTTCTCTAATTTATTTTTAGAGAAATGTATTAAACTCCTCAATTTTTCTTAAAAATATTTTCCTTTTTCTTCAGCAATCATAGGGTGGTGTTATCAATCCTTCTTCCAAGCGAATTAAAGAAATGAGGTGTTGTTTCTCACAATCATTCTCATCCTAGAAGAAAAACAAACAAGATGCAGAACTACTTCACTATGAAAGCCGTCCACATTGTTCCTAGATCATGTGTTACTACACAAAGTCTTTCATAAGCGTTTTATTTTCTGAATCACTAATACATCTAGCATTGCAAAAAATACACTATGGTCTTAATAAAAAGGTGTTAACAAAAGAAGGCTGCTCAAGTACAATGCACATCATCTCCAATCCCTGAAGCAGAGGAAAACTGAGAAAGGCCAGCATGCCTCACTAGGTGACCAGCACGGTCTCTCGAGTCTCAGTTGACAAACTTTGCCAAGCAGCCCAACTAATCTAAAAAACCAAAAGAGGCTTTTCCTACCCGGCCCCACCGCAGGCGCTGCCTGGTACTGGGCAGCCAGGTTGGACTCTTCCCACACAGCTCACTGGAAGACCCCCCAAGGGGACCAGGCAGGCCAGTTCTGGGCTTGCTGTGGCCACTGCCCTTGTGCTCCTCATCCTCCTCCTCCTCAGGGCGAGGGCTGCGCAGCCCCTGGGCTGGCAGCTGGGGAGATGTCGGCAAGGCGGGCTGTGCGAGGCACGAGAGAACATAGCCTCGCTCTCTCCTTGATAACACTAATCAGAGCAACAGCAACGAACGACTCGGCCGCCACAACACCAGCTTGCTCCGAGCATTCATGTAAGCAAGGCTGGGAAGAGCAAAAACCAAATGCTGTCATTTGCCAAACGAAGGTAAAACTCAAACTGTGAAAGTTTCTAGATTATCTACAAATAGAATCAGAGAATGCTTTGGGTTGGAAGGGACCTTTAGAGGTCATCTAGCCCCACCCCCCTGCAGTGGGCAGGGACATCTTCAACTAGACCAGGTTGCTCAGAGCCCCGTCCAACCTGGCCAGGGATGCAGCATCCACCACCTCTCTGGGCAACCTGTTCCAGTGCCTCACCACCCTCACTGTAAAAAACTTCTTCCTTATCTCCAAGCCTAAATCTACCCTCCCTTGGTTTAAAGCCATTACTCCTTATCCTGTCACAACATGCCTTGCTAAAAAGATTGTCCCCACCTTCCATATAGGCCCCCTTTAAGTAGAGGGCAGCTACATTTGTTTGTAATCTCAATAAAACATTAATTTTGAGGAAAAATTGATTGGGTATCCTGATCGTATGTAGAAAAGTCTAGGCAAACTTACTTAATTGATTTTTTTATACCATGTATTGTTTTTATATACTACATAGTCATACTATACTATGTTGGTTCTTCTCTGAATCTTTAACTGTACAAAAAAAATGCCCACTCTGGGGGAAAATATAAACTCTGCAGTTATTGCTATGTATTTTTTCCTTATTTAGACAATACAGTGAAGACAGGTTTCTCCTTGAATCTTGGACAAAAAAAAGGCATGTCCAAAACTAAAAATCCAAATTTCTGAAGGTGTGCTGCTTACAAATAAATAAATAGTTACTTTTTTCTTTCAGAAATTTTGTACCAGTCACAACATTCTTGCTACTACACAGTTAATCAGGTGTAAATCTTTGAAAAACCATCAACATACAGCTTTAATATAATCCCTGCTATGCAAATTTACTGTGAACTTCATTTAATGACAGATCTGTAACCTTTACTGAAAACAGACATTTCTTAAAATACACACTCTGTTATACAAATCCTGCAAACTCTCTTGGCAAAGCGTTAAGAAAATCTCACCTTGTAGTCTCGGGCATTTTCTAATACAAGAAAAATATGACATATAAAGAACAGAGTGCATTCAATTAAATAAATGAGCAAAAGGTGTCTTTTTTCCTCTATACAAGCCTGATTTTAAATAGTTTGTCTTTCATCCTGAAATATGAAGATTGATAACCTTCATGAATTCTTTGTTTCCTAGCTTTTAACTTTTGGAAACAAAATCTAGGGAAGCTTCAACAAAAACCTAGAAACTAATCATGAAAAAGCAAATTTTCAAAACCAAAATTCATTCATTGGTTTTAATTTGCAGTAAGTCAGACACATTTCTTATGTCTGACAATCAACTGCACAATCAAGTGATCTCTTACCTATTTGGATTTTTTTTGTTTGATTGTTTGTTTTTAAAACATATGAGCAACTTTCTTTTTTCTTTCTATTACTGTTCCCATTAGATGATGGTGTCTAAACAATGGTTGCCTGAGTGTCTCTAACTAATTTAGTCAAGGAAGAACTCTTCCTCAAATCTTAAGAGGGGAAGAAAACTGCAAAATAACAAACCAGCAATTTTTTAATACAGCATTATATGAGCTTTTACGTAATTCATTGCTGAATAGAAAAAGTTATGAGAAAGGAATCCTCCTCTTCAATAGATTATGATCAGTCTTTCCACAAAACAAAGCATCCTAACAAAAGTCTTTCCAAACAACGTGCTTCAGATATCATTAAGTATGAACCAAGTTCCAAAACCCATGCTTAAAAATAACTTTTGCACTTCTAACCATTTAGACTGCATCATTCAATTACACATGCTTTTCCGAATATCAGTCTGGAAATCAAATACAGGTTTAAGTATAACCCAGAAGGAAAACAGAAAGGAAAAAAGGATAAACATCCTGCAGGTATAAAGAGGATGTGGCTCTCCTAAGGCTGGAGCTCAGCGCCGCCTGGCAATGTGGCACAAACGCCCTACAGGGAGAGCACGGGCATCTGAAGAGAGCTGCATTGTGTGCAATAGGAATGTAAGAGTTAAATGTTACAAAATTATGTTTGTCAGACATCCTCAGGCAAAGTAAACATAACAAGAGGGAAATGAAGAGCAAAACAAAGCACCACTAATGAAATTTAAGTGGCCTTTATTTCTAGCTTTCAAAATAAACAAGCGCAGAAGTGAGAGATTTCCAAAACACAGTGAGCAGTTGGACAACCAGAAAGTAGCGATATGATTGACTAAAACCTCTGCAAAACATATTTACTGAGGTAACAGGAACAGCATTCAATATCACACAGCAATATTCAGTGTAGATGAGGAAAAGCTTAAGGTTTCTTAAAGCTATTTTAAATGGCTCTGATCACATCAAGAGAAATGTTCAGCTACAAATGAACAATCAATTAGGATGTCTAAAGAAAACCTTCAAAACAAAAGATTCTCTCTTATGACATGAGAATACAAGATAAATCTTAGTGCTGACACAACCATAGAAATAGATGTCAACATGAGTACACCTTTGTCGCTGCTAAACCAAATTTCAGGTAATGGCTGTGTGCGTTGTGAGGGCTTAAGGGAGGAATTAAGTCAGTCGGGCATACTTCCATGGATAAGAAAAAGGCCAACCTTCAGCACATTGGCAACTCTACCATCAAATATCCCATATTTTCTGTCCAAATCCACAAAGCCAGGCTGCATGTAGAACAGCAACTATTGAAAATAGTGTGGAGAACCTACAGTACACCTGACTGAACTCCAGAAATCAGAAGATTTTCAGATCGCAGAAGAGTGATTTTTGGAAAGGATGTACCTCTTTAATCCAACTTAAGGATGCAAGTTTTTAAACCACTGTTCATTTATAACCCTAAATTCCTAATTTAAAGAATCTCTTTCGGTGACCTAAAACAGTGACGAGCCACTGCACTATCAGCCGTCTGATTACAGGGGGTGAGGTGACGAGGTGCTACCCAGCAGGTATCACAGTGAAAGACAACCTGCCTTCCACATTGTGTCTTACTCATAATGATTTACGCTACAGGAATCATTACACATGCCCCACATGCCTACTGTGTCTGCAAAACAAGTTGAAGTTTTGCACGCTCCAGCAGTGTGCAGATTTTCCTATTGATGATGTTCAAATTCTTGGGTTCAGAATATGCAGTACAGTAGAAAAATACTGGAGATGTACAGACGTAAAGAAAAAAAGAACAAAACAACATGGGAGTACCACCCCACGTAGGACATGCCTACCTTAAAGAGAAGAAAAAAAAAAAGTACAGCAAAAAAGCTCACCAAAACCCTAAAAACCTCATCCCTAAACACCAGGTATCTTCAGCCTCGTGTACAGCAAGACTTTCTGCTATGCAAGGCGGTACAAGCTCAGGCTTCATCGCTGCACACAGGCTGATGACTTTTTTAAGCATGTCTGCATGTATGAATGCAAAAATCACTAACTTGAGAAGAAAAACCACGTAGTCCATATCTCACCACTTGCATGTATGAATATGTTTGTTCTGGTTTCTGAGTGGCTTTTTTGTTTGGGTTGGGTTTTTTTCTTGGTTTGCTTTTTGTTTTAAATAGGCATTGCCAGTATTTTTTCAACTAATTTGAAAGGACAGGGAGTCTGTATGGACAGCGTGACAGAGCACTGACTGAATACAGCAAAACTTTCCAAATACCCGCATTCATTCAAATTCCGAAGCAAAAGGGTACTACCATCTTCTCTTGCCAAAGGCTGAAAATTACACATTCAGATTCCAGCAGATTTGCAAGAGTTTAACAGAAATAACGATAGCCTGTTCATCAAATGACTGCCAGGTACAAAGGCTTTTTCTACCTCTTACTCCCACTATCCGAATTATGGTTTTTAGAAAGAAAAAAAAAAAAAAAAAATCATTTGCTTTGTACGGACTTCACAGTCCCCAGGCTTTTCTTCTTCTTCCCCTCCAGCAAAAAGAGACCATACAAAGAAAAAAGGAGTCTCAATTCTGGCGTCATTGGTCAGATTTCCCTGCACTTTAGTAGGAATTTACCACAGTACTAACTGTCTTTCAGCAGCAGCATATATGATTTGGTTATTACTTAAAACTTGATATATTTTAATGTTTTCATTCTGTCATATGAAGTGACAGTAATGCTTCTGCAAAGACAGTTGAACATAGCCTTTATTAAAAACTAATCAGAGTATCAGAGCAGTTCTCTTTGGATTTTTTTTATTTTGTCCTCACACTTTTCAACAGATAGCTTTCAAAAGTATAAAAAAATATATTAGGTAAAGTTTGAACTTGCTTACTTAAGCCAAGATTTGGTTCTGTTCTAACTTACTACCTGAAAAATAATTATCTGATTAACCTCACAAAATGTTTCTCAGAAAACACTTTTTACACGTAAGCAAAAAAACGCAGTCTCTCTTTGAACATAATCTCTCTCAACTATTTATAACTATTAAGGCTACTCTCTTTCATATTGTATTAAATTCAGATTAACAACCTAGGCATCTCAACAAAACTTTTCCAATCACACTATTGCTTGCTCAAGCTGCCAAATGCCTTCAAAAACACCACATAAAAGTTAACAAAAGCATGAAGAGGAAGAATAAATGCAAACTCCTAGGAAAAAAAAACCAACAATAAACAACAGGCGACAGGACAGTAAGGTAGACAGCACTTGATTATCACCACAACAGCCCCTGCACTCATATTCCCAGAAAAACTGTCATCTGTAGTGCAGTGCTGTTAAAAGTGATTCTTCTCTTGTATATCTGACTCCAATATTTTTCGCAGGTTTAATTCTGATGCATTAGTATGCTGTATAGTTAACAGCCAAGTCATATGAATTTCCTCCAGAATCCAAAACTGTAAGACATAGACGTTTTTTGACAGTCATATTTAATTTTATATATGTTTTCAGCTGTGGCTTATTACGAAGATGTAACTGGAGAGTTTCGAGCTCTGTTAACACAGATTCGCTTTTTGAAACGGTGCAACATACTGTGAATAATAAATATATAAACACACTATTAGAGGTGGTCATGAGCCGTTGAAAGCTGCCCCAACCCTGCCATGCAGGTGGCAAACACAGATACAACTGGAGGGATCCTACATTGGGGAGCAAAGAAGAACTGCTGCGAGTGGTAGAGCACTGCCTGTCCCTGCGAACTCAGCTCCCGCCAGCCACGGGAGGCCCTGGGACAGACACGGCCCTCTGCAAGAGTCCCAGATCCTGAGCTTCTTGGCAAGTGATGCATTTTGTGGCTCCCCGTGTCTGAAGATTATTTTTATACTCAGTCAGATTGGTCATACCTGAATTACTATATTCTCTATTGACACTTCGTCTTACTGAGAGCAGCAAAAGTGACAGCACTGAACTCTGAGGATGAAGTTTGTCACTAATAAACAAAGAACAAATTCCCGAAAGTTTCTATTTGGGAAACAAAGGAGGGTATAGCTAATCCAGCTTCCCTCCATACAAGACGTGGTAGACACTATGTTATCTAGCCACCAATCTGCATTTATAAAGTTAAAGGCTGATTGTATCATCACTATCTTTACTGGCTTCCTTATTTGTAAAACTAGTTTGGACTAAGGGCAATGAAATACAGATAATCAGGATGAGGTTTCTGATACCCTTGGCCAACACAGGTAAAGAACAATCCCGGACTGGACGGGAAGCGTTACTGAACTCTTTGGTGTTTGCCATACTCCTATGTGCAGTTCAAATGCAAAGAGCAAACACTTTACCAGAACTCAGCACAGCTTGCAGACTCAGACTTGCCAGAAAATACAGAAAAATGCACAGACTTGAGGGAAACAAACTCAGCGATGGTGTCAAGCAAGGTAACAGCAACCAATGACGTCACACTGTCTGGAGGCCATTCTGTGCTTTTGAAACAAAATAGGCTTAGAGAACAAAGGATACAGCACCAGCCGCACCAGGCTTCCAGCAAGTTGGTTCAGCCTTGGCCGCAAAAGCTTATGATCTTTTCATAAGGCTTAAGTTTCATAACAGCACTCAGAGCTCAAAGGACGTTCTGTCAATAGTAGCAAAGCTGGTGCCTCCTAGTTCCTTCGACTAAAAAAAAAAAAAAAAAAAAAAAAA
>Ga0065711_1040766_pt1 | contig 16695 bp, 12 predicted proteins | sample Hoacrofraction12_FD_59098 | JGI IMG/M metagenome (GOLD analysis project Ga0065711, IMG submission 59098) | Hoatzin crop microbial communities from Cojedes, Venezuela - Epithelial fraction 12 v2 (version 2) | ecosystem: Host-associated > Birds > Digestive system > Esophagus > Crop | place... | reverse complement strand
TTAAAGATTTTATCCTCACACGAGTGGGTTACACTAGGTATTGCTTTATTCACAACTCAGAGTTGGGCCATCACCTCTGTGAGTGGCAAAGCTCAACTTGTTAGACCAGTTTATATACATTTATTAAACCAATTACATCAAGTCTAGAATCTTCATAAGTTTCTAAGCAACCGTTCCGTTCCTCTAAGTACATCATTTATTAAGTTCTTTCTATTCTTCTGTCTTCGTAGAATTCTCCCTCACTGGTTTCAGGCCTTGCTTGGTTTCAGGGTCGTCTCGGCTTCTTTTGTGAATTCTGTTTGATACAATCCATACAATTAATTTCTATCCCAATTGCAACATACCGATTGTATGGTTTCTTAACACAGCTGTGTTTACACAGCTGCATCTACATTCTAGTTCTATGATTTTATTCTATTCTATAATCAATCTTTATAATCAATCTCTAACATAGAGAGGGAATCTTATTGCTGACTACAGTGACCAGAGGCTGTAGAGGAGACAGACTCTCCTTGGAGGCACACAGTGATATGACAAGAGACAACAAATGCAAGTTGTGACATGGAAAATTTTTATTAGATCTAAGAAAAAAGAATTCACCATGACGGTGGTTAAACATTGGAGCAGGGGCCTAGAGAGGTAAAGTCTCCATCCTTGGAGACAATCAAAACTTGACTGGATGAGGCCCTGAGCAGGCCCATCCAGTTGGACTTGTTTTCAGTAGGAGGCTGGATCAGATGATGCCCCAGAGGTCCCCTCCAACCTAAACTGTTCTATGATTCTGTGATATTGCAACAAATTCCTTACAAAGTATTGACAGAATCAGTCAATATTACTCTGTTAGAGCCATTTACAAGGTGTTTTGTCAAAGATCTATCTGTCTCCATACTATAGATTAATGATGTTTTCATTATCAGACTATGTCTTGTAGAGGAAGTAGCTATCTCTAAAATACAGTGTATTTTTTAAAATGAGAATGGAAAAAAAATAGGCCAAGAACAGCCTCTAGCTGTTATGTTAATTTCGCCAGAGACAATGAGGATGAATTGAGCCTAAAGTGTTTTTCTGGTCAAACCAGAACAGGACTCCGCAGTGAGAGCAATCCCATTGACTTTGCAAACATGATCAGAATTCAAGACTTCATCTTCAAATATCTATTTGATAAAGTCTGGGTGTTGTAGGTTGACACGATATTCTGTATGAGCTTTAAATTGTGTCATAGATCTCTTCCTTCATGCATTTGTACCGTATCCCTGTAGAGACGTTACAGTGTTGATGTATCGCAACACTTGCACATTAGTACGTTGTAAAAGGTGCTCTTTACTAGTGGCTATGTGTTTCCAATTAGTGCAGTGCTGCATTTTTGTCTACAGAAGGTGACTGACTTCCCCAGGACTGTAGCTTTCAGCAGGGAAAGAGAAAGAAATCTATTACAAATGTAAGTTAATGGTTAGGTCCCCTCTGTGTCTTGGGGTAACAACATGCTGCTTTGGGGGCAAAGCAGGTGTATAATTTCACTGCAACGTTACTGAAGAAACTCTGTTGTCTCTTGCATTGAGGTGAAGACAGATGACCATACGTATCAGACAGCCGAGTAGGAAATTCTCCCTAGTATCTATGATGTCGCAATAGTGGGACACAATAGGATTTGATAAAGAGAAAAACCTGCAACAGAAAACATACTGATAGTTTCACACTCCTCTGTATGCTCAAAGAAAGTTGGAGTTTTGCCCTCTTAATGTTAAAGTTTGTAATCTGCCTAGCCAATAAAATCAAAAGATCACTTGGGTACAAAAATAAATCTGATTTTTTTTTTTTTAATATGGCTGTACCAAGATAATCTTTCCTTAAAAGTTACCAGATTTTCTACTAAAATTAAATAGTCTGTTGGGTTTTTACAAAGGGAAAGTTTAGACCCTGTCATATCAGCTAGACTTTTATGCTGTTAGGAACAGCCATTCAGAGCATAATATTTCTGCAAGTTTTCCCATGCAATTGAGGTGCTTTTTTTCATCAAAACATAGGAAGGTCATACAAAAGACCTGAGCTAAGCAAAAAAACGGCTTATATTGACAGTAACTAGAATGGAGAGAATGCAAGACCTGTGTGAGGTCCCCCTGGTTCTCGCAGGCTTTCCAGGTAGGAGGGAATGTTTCCTGTTGGGAAATATGTGGAAATATCTAAAGGGATCTGTAGTTTTTCCTTTCCATGCTGGTCCAGAAGCACCAAGACAGGTTGCCTTGCCCGTTCCAGGGTTCAGTTGTGAAGGATTGCTCGTGTGAAATAGGGCTGATCTTGACCATGATGGTGGTGTGCTGGTCTCCAGAAAGCCTGGCCAAGCAGCCTTGAAGCTCAAAATCTTTTTAAGAGGAGTTTGGGTTATTTGCTGGAAATGGCCTATATGAACAATCAATTCTGATGTTTTTACTGGTTGGACTCCCTACAGACTATGTGAGGACAGAAAACTCCATGGAAAATTATATGTAAACTGAATGTATCATGGAATATACTGTGTGACTTTTGTGACAACAAGAGCTACAGGTTAATTTGGTATTGGCCAGAAGGCATTTCCCCTCCTCTTTATTAAGGCTACTGTGTTTCAGTTTTGTATATGTCTAGTGGAACAAAGAATAAATGGAAGCATTTTGTTACCTCCTCCAACTCTTGTGTTTTGTTTCCAGATCTTCTTCCTGGTATCTTTGCTATAGTGGGCCAGAAGGCAGGTTACCTGAATGGGGTGATAGGAAGAAGGTGTATGGTTGTGAGTGACAGCTCAGCATCATACTGAATGGGGTTGAACAGCACAGAGATTGGTGTAGATGAGTCAGTGTACAAACTGACAGCACACTGTGGGATGTATGGGGTGCATGGCGTTCAATATGGTAAGCTACAGTACAGGGTTTTCATGCCACTGGAATATCCAGTCAGCATTCCCCTCAGTGAGATACAGGGCATTCATTCTCAGGAATGTGTATTTTTCCTGCTGCATACCAAGGCTTTTCAGCATAATGAGATCTCTTTACAAAAAGAAAGGGGAAATATCAGATATATACCCATGACAGTGATCCCCCAGGCCAGAGTGCAGAGCCCCGGAACACAGGAGGGTAACAGCGATCTCCACCGTCACAGCTCGTGGGAAGTGAGCACTTCTTTCTTTGTTGTCTTTGTATTATCGGGTTGATAACATGCAAAGGTTAGGTTGAACTTGTAGTAAGTAATTGCCCACAGGACAGTCATGGCTTTTTTAGTGGTTTCTTTGACACCAAATGCTGATTTCTGGACTGCAGGTGTAGCGTACATTGTTCCTTTTGTCTTCAGGATATCCCAACATTTGCAAAGAAGCGAGTCAGGTGCTGTGTTCATGGACAAAGCAGCCAGCCACTGTGCACTCCCCAGATCTGGGAGCAGTTCGCGTTTTGTGGAACTGAGATGTTGATCAGAGCTCGAAATAGTCCCGTGTTTCTGTCCCTTCCAGAAGTCCTCTCTGGGGAAAATCCTGAAGTCGTTCCCTGCTCTCAGCGAGAATTCATGGAGATGCCTGTGGAGCCCGCACAGGCACGTAGGCATTTCAGCCACGCGTATCCCCTCTCATCACTCGCTGGCTTTTGCTCGCAGGCGTTGCAGGAGGGACACACATCATGGTGATCGACAGATGGACCCGCGCATCTCCCTTCATGTCGCAGCCACGTTCCTGCTCGCTGCGCAGGCTCACTCTGCCTGCCGCCTCCGAGCCCTTTGCAGTGCCTCCCTGCACCCTGCCCTCCGGGGGCTGTGGGCCACCTCTCCCCTGCCTCTGCCAGCAGCACCGCAAAATCGATCTGGCTCCGGAGCTCTGAAATACCAGTAAGGGACCGGGATGTTAGTCAGCTTGATTTCTGCTGCTGGGCTGACAGGGAAACAAAATGGAGGGGTGTGATGGGAGAGCGAGAGCACAGAAGGTGGAGAAGGAGGGCTAAGGTCGAGAGTGAGGGGATGGAGAAAAATCAGACAGCAGAAGAAAGGGAAGGAGCTGAGAGAGAAGGGGAGAGAGCAGAGCAGCAGTAGTGGGAAGAAATCAGAGCATGAATAGAAACTCCTTTGCTAATTGCGCAGGAGGTGGAGGGTGAAATCCAACAGGAAATGGTGTAAGTGGCTTTGTGGCAAGTACAAGGGGAATAATTAATGGTGGTTTCTTGTGAAATAGGAAGAGGAAAAGTGACCTGCTCAAAACAAAGCAGGGAAAATTGGGAGGTGGGAGGTAGGAGGTACAGCAGTTTCACAGAGTTCAAGTTTTCCTTACAGATCTGTCAGCAAGGGCTGTTTCATACTTGGCAACATCAGCAGTATCAAATCTGAGAGTTCAAAAATCAAAACTCTAGCCCTTTTCTTTAATGTAAGATATTCTGGGTTCTCCTTATATGTTTTTGATGCCTGATCTACTTCCATGGGACTAAAAAATAATGTGAAAAATTATCTGTGTTCTTCAAGAAATCACCAGAGTATGAGAACTGTTTGAGAACTGCAGCTTTATAAATTCACCACAACTGGTAACAAAATTGTATGAGTTGGTATTTCACTGGACTGTGACTAACGCTGACCATATTAGCTTAGATGAGAACTCTTGTAGTCCAGGAGCATTTTATCATCTATATATTTGATGGCACGCTGAAGTGGGTCTGTTTCCTGTTTAATCTGATGCTGTGATCTTGCTACAAGGGTAACTGAGGGTGCCAGCTCCTCTCCCTGAGGAGGAGTGGCAGTCAGCCAAGACCGAGGAGGAGTGTCACAGAAGTAAAACCGTGAGTGAGGTGAATGGATACAATCACAGGATAATGATGTCCTGGATGGATAGTAATACTGCTTTCCTAATCCATCTGTGAAGTGTGGTAAGGGAGTGTACACGTATACAGTGTTTTGATGTTAACGTGGTAACACTGCCAAGACATTAATCTGCAGTTATATCTTGATTTCATGACACCTCTTTATAACAGGGTGGCTGTCCAGCTCTCCAAGGTTAAGTACCCTCGTGCTCGAATACCCCATTATCATCGGCATTAGGATCCGTCCTGGAGATGTTCCTAAAATATCTAGCTGAATGAGTAAAACAACAAGTAAACCATAAAGTTAAGGATTGTCTTTAATAGCAATCATCAATCTTTACTCACTGGCAAAACTTCAACTGAATGCCTTTTTATTGGTAGCTATGTACGTAAGGAGTAATGGTGCTAGCTAGTAGTGTTACTGCATACCTGGGAGACCATACAAAAAAATCCTTAGTTTGAAAAGCTCTTTCTACTATAGATGCAACAGACTTCACGGATATAAAATGCTATAATAAAGGATCCCTTTTTTTTAACACTTGAACTAGATTATTTGTCATGATAAATCTCGTTTCTGGACAAGACAGAGACTGACTGGAGACACAAGCATAATTAATGGCAGGAGTGAAAGACCTTCAGAAGCTTTTCTGTGGCCTCTGCTCTGTGTGAGGGGAGAATTCTTCCAAGATAGACACCTAGCAGCACAGACATTTAAAAATAAAACACAGTGGAAACCCCACTCAAACCATACACTCCCCTACATACACACTTCCTCAAGAGAGAAGAATGAAGCAAAGATGATGGATGTTAGTCTTGTCAGTTAATGTGCTACTCAATGGAGTTTAGATGCTATGGGCATGAAGGCAGCTTAAGAGCTTCTATAGACTATGAAAGAATAATTCTATCACTGCCAAAGCATGTAACACCTGCTCACACAGGGGTTCTGACATCAGAAAGAAATGTTCAGCAAGGTCATAAAAAGGCTTCCCATTAGGGAAGCTCAGCTATGATGATTAAAAAATCAGGATAAAAGCAAATTCAATGGAAAATCACAATAAAAATTGACTATCATGATGAAAGTTAGGTAGAAAATAAGCCCATTAATCTTCCTCAAATGGAGAAAGAAACAACCTGGCTGACATCAGACACCTTATTAGAATAAGCCATCTTTAATTAGTTAATGGAAGCCAACTTACAATGTGTTTGTTGGTCCATTCCTCATTGACTAACATGTATGGACTTGAGCCTCTGAGGTGATTTTTTATGAGATAGTGATGCCTGGTACCAGTACATACAGCTGAAAAAGAAAGACCAGCCACTCCCATTCGCTGTAGTAGCCGGTGAGGATCCTGAACATTGTTAGGATGGAGTCCTTCTTTTGGAGAGATTCTGCTGGAAACTGAGCAGATAGGTTTTCAATCAGCCAGATGAAGTAGGGGAAGAGGGAACTGAATCTAAACTTTCCACATGCCAGAAAAATCTTCTGACCTGCGAACTGTGATATATGTGGGGAGTGTTAAAAACAAAAGGACACACAAAATGGAAACGCCTATGTGTTTTTTGAAAAGACCGCATAAGCCTGCTCTCCTTGGTGTTTCCAAGGGATTGGAGGTAGGTGGCCCCTACTCAGCATGCTGATGCTGCAGATCCCAGCTGGAGGTGGCTGACTCTCATTTGCTCTTCCAGACACCAAAGTCCTGCACATGGGTTCATGGTACCAGGCCAGAGCCCGTGAAAGCGCCCTGCTCCCCAGCATCATATGCTCTTTTGGTTCTAGCCCTAGTCCTGTGGGAGTTTAAACATCCTCATTGTCAGTGCGAAACTCTTACGTCCGTTTCAAATTACACGGGAAGATGACCATTTCATTAAACGCTTCAGCAAGATTTATAGAGAGCCCTAAATGCACTTTGTGACTGATACCGGACACTAATTCCTCTAGGTTTTGTTTTTAGAAAAGCTTACACCGTTATTACTTCTTTGGTCAAAGGTTATGCTTCCTGCTCTCCATCAATGCAACTGGCATGTAAGTGTTCTCAGATATTAGTCAGATCACCTCTTTGCAAGAACCACACTAGTAAGAATCTGCCTGTAGCAGTTAGCAAAGTTACAGCTGTATCAAGAAGATATGTCTGAGTCTTCCTAGTAGTCAGCACTAACCGTATGCTTTCACAGTCTGAGAAGTTATGGGAGTCTTTTTAATGCACCTCTGTCTACTCATACAATTACCATGATTAACCATCATAAAGGTAGCCCACATCACAAATTTTGGAAAATTGTGTAGCAGTAACCACTATTAATAAAACCTACAAAATAAGCAAAAATATGTGTTTGTCCCAGAAGAGTTTGTACAGCGTGGCACTGAATCCCTGCTGGTAAGGGGATAAGACTGTAAGTCTGCAGGAGCAGGTGAACTCCAGCATGAGAGTTAACACTCTATGTTTAGCACTATCTTTTTTTTTAAATAGCCACACAATCATTTGTCTTTTCTACTCAGCCTAGTTCTTTCTTAGTAGATGTTCAGCTCGAAGAGCTCACTGCGGCAGAAACCCAGTGCATTTGAAATACCAGAGGGAAAATGCTCTGGAGCTGAGCTACAGTTCTTAGACATCCCCGTCATCTCAGTTCATGTGTCTGGGGTGGTTTGGAACAATCTCCGCTCTGAAGACCGCTTCTGTCAGCGGAGTAATGCTCTCACTCTGCCTTAGCTTGGAATATCTTGGAAAAAACAGCATCTTTCTGTACTGCCTTCTCTTTTGGTTCCCTGTCCAAGCTGGTGCAGCGTACTTTGTGTACTCTGTGTTGTGAAGGGTATTTCCTTCTCCTCGCTACACACATCCTTACTGAGGTAAAGAAGTCCCTTACAGTCAATAAGAAGGTGTGACAGAATCTACCTTTACGCGGAGATGGCGGTAGTTCCCCCTTTCTATAGACTTTTTTTAAGGTAACTAAACAAACCTTTCGAGGCCCATCCACTCCACTAGCCACCTCACGTTCTTCAGTTTTCATCTTTGTTTCTTCAGATAAACCCTCCAATCTTACATCGTTCCCCTGGGGCAAACATTGAAGGTCAACTAATTTAGCAGAGTGAAGTTTAATTTGCTGAAGGAGGGGGTTATTAATTTGTTCTGGTTCTTTTTGTTGATTTTCCAGGTTTCCTATCTACAAGTCACAGATGCATATGCAAAATGCCAGCAGATGTTAGTTTCAAGTATCTGAAATGTAACGCTCATTTTGTCACTGGGGATTTTTCGCTTTTTCAAATTCTTTGTGTTTCTGCTAATGTCAGTTTGCTGATCCCAGAAACCGTTGCTTGCACAAGCAGATCACAGTCGTCAGGTCTGAGGTTCATTTCTAATAAATCAGACAGCAGCCTAAAAAAAAGAGTAATTCATACCAAATTAACTCCAAAAAGCATAATATTTTATGGAAAACATTTTTTGGTGATTTGATGTGGTAAACCTAAGTCCTGATAGGACTTCAGCTGATGAGCAGCCAGTAAAGACCTCCAGTACCTGATGAAGTTGTATGTGATCTAGTCGTTGTATTTCCAAATCTGTGATACTCTTTTGCCTAAACCTTGGGTAGGTATCCCAAAGAGCAGCCCCGCTTTGCCTCGCGTATGCCTATGGGCTTGTTGCAGCAGAGCTCATTGCTACAACAGGGGCCCTGCGTGGGTTACAGCGAGTTTGGGTTAGAAAGCAGAGCTGATGTGTGGAGATAATTCGCAGCCCCGTGTGTTCTGTAATTTTTGTTTTTCGCTTGATCTCCAGCACTGCAAGATCTTTATTTTCCCAGATTGTTAGCTCTTCAAAGCAGAGACAATCTTTGCAGGTACTCACTTGGGGCCTTACATGGCACGACCCCCATGCTACTATCTTTATTTCAAAACAGGCAGTCTATGGTAAGTTAGCTGCTTGATTGTCCTTTACTCTGTCCCCGTAGGAAGCAGTGCGGGTCTCCGTGCAGAATGAAGGGAGGAGCGGTGTGCAGGGCAGCAGCACCGGCTGTGACCGTGAGCCCCGAGTGCCCTCACAAGCAGCAGCAGCAGCAAGTCACTGTTCAGTGTGCGGCTGAAATCAGGTGTCTACTGAAGTTTTCCTAGGAGTGACGCTGCCAGTTTAACACACTTAGTGATACCTACCCAGTCGCATACACCCCCTCTGAACACAAGCTAGGTGTCTTATGTACACCACTCAAATAACTTTTTATTCCAGTTTTCCAGTTTATGTTCTTATACCAGATTCCCCTGGTCAGGAGGCAACCAGCACAGTTCTCGGTCTCAGGGTAGCACTGACAGAAGACAGACTGTAGATTTGTCCTTCAGCCACTGCCACTGATAATCCCTGAGAATCCTAGGATATTAATGACAGGAGGGCTGGAGATACGATATCGCTAATGCGCTGTCTGCCATGCCTATAGAATTTGGCCAATACCATGAAAAAAATACAGGATGTTGATGATGTCATCTTCTAAAAGCATAGTGACGGTATTAAAGGTTCAGTGTCAATGATCTATAAGCACACCTTACGGAAAAATAAGAATTTAAGAAAAAATGCTTTTCTGACTGAAATTAATGAAAATACTGTATTAGCTGAAAGGAAGCCATAACAAGTTGAAGGGAAGACATGACAAGATTGTTTTGTTTCATCAGCATGAGCATGGAAGAGAAACCTGCAAATAGTAACAGATGAAAGAAAAGCCAACAAGTCTGTTTTCAGGGAGTGGTAGGACTTGCAAACATTCAAGTTCAGATGTGAACTTGCGTGCATTTGATACCAAAGAATTCAAAAAATAAAAACCTGTGTAAGGGAGGAAATAGGATATGATATAGCTGGTCCTGATTCCAGATCAGAAATGCCATAGGAAGAAGACAACAAATGTTCTGCTGCAAGCGGAATATTTGGGGCTTACCGCAAATACCAAATGACATCAGTGTTTTCAGCGCTGTGTTGACAGAAGTGCCAGTTGCTCTGCATTGTATTTGCACGCCTCATGCTCATCATGGTATATCACTGCACAGATGTTTTGCATGCAAAAACATGGAATTTCTTTAATGTCATCATTTTGAACTATGTTTTTAGAATCACAGACTTGTGATAAAACAGAAGTGGTTTTGAAGTGCAAGGTGAATATGGCCAAGAATTCCTTGACTCAATACTCTGCCTGACTACTTGAGTCATATTTAATTCTGCCTTAATTTTGACACAGAAAAAGAGGTCAAGAAATTTTCCGGGCTGAGTTTTTTGGTTTGTAATTTTAGAAGCAGCACGGAACCACAGCTATCTGTAGCAAGTTATTCACTATTTGAAGACCCTTTTTGTGCCAATCAAGTTTCCCAAGAAACAGTTTGAGATCACCATGCTTTACGATGATTTAGGTGAATTTAATCTCTGATGGTTTCAGAAAGTTGCCCACATTCAGGTTGTAAGCAAGCATTAAAATGAAGTTCATCTGTTTGTTGGCGTTTTTTTCCTTGATTTCTGCACTAGTCCATTTAAACTCGTGTACTGTCCTTACCACACTCTCTGAGAACCACCCAAAAGTGCGTCAAACAACATGACTAACATTTCACATGTGGTTTATTCTTTCTGCAGTCCTCTCCTGGGGAGAAAATTGCATGCCTAATGGAACATTTTGCTTTGGTAGAGTTTTATTGTTTAATTGTTGCTTTTTTTTTAAAGTCTATGGCATGTGTTTATTTGAAAATTGAAAAATTATGTCTTGTATTTAGAGCAGAAGTTGGTGATATTTGTGCTGATGTTTGCTACTACAAAAGCTCATTCTTGGCTGACTCTTGAAGCTGTGGGTTCTTCAAACCCAAACATTGTCCACTTAAAGACATGGCCTAGTGTCTGAAACTTTGCTAGCTATCCTCTAGGAGTCAGGATAGGCAACAGAGAATTAGTTAGGTGTGCTTATAATAGCACAGCCTTGAGTTCCTACAACCTTTCCATGCCATCCTTTCTGATAAGTATTATTGGATCTTCCTTTGGTTCTTAACATGGTGTCTGCTTGGTATGTCAGCATTCTGTTCCATATTCTGCAGCCGCCTTATGAGCTTCTTTTGAAACAATGTATTGATTTTAAAATTGCTGTCTTGACTTCTTCATCATTGTCCATTTTTATTTAATTGATTTTCTTTCTACATAAGGTTCTGGAGGCTCTGTGAAGTAAAAGGGTGAAAAAAGGCAAACAACAACGAACAGCTGTTTTCTTACTTCTGGTTAAAGATCCCATGGCATTTCTCAAGGATAAGCTGATAGTGTTAATTTTCTAATCAAATTCTGTTTGGTTAGTAATGTTTTTATCCCCTGTATCTAAACTGTGACTGGATCTGTGGCATCAGTATTCTCTTGTGCTGTGTCTGTATGTAGTATTGCATGATGCTGCGATGTGTGGTTAAAGCATTTTATTGCTGTCCTCTTAGGGATTGTTTATGCCAGGCAGAGCAGCTAACATGCACATGTTTGTGTGCACAGCACTCACACCCACACACATTCTTACTCATACATAGTCAGTAGTCAGTAATAAAAGCACTTTGCTGCTAAATAAATTGAAAATAGTATTAATGCGATAAATGTCCAAGCAGGATTGATTCTGTGTAGTTTATAGCATCTGCTGTTGCTCTCTGTTTTCAAGCTACTAATATGTTCAAGTCTGCATAATATTGTTATTTCCAGCTGCAATACTGGGGTTTTTCTGAGAGTGCCAATATTGGCTTGTTTTATTTAGTATTAAGTTTAGGCAGAGATTAACCACTCAGTATGTGAACAATATCTTGTCATCTACGTTTCTAATGTATATGTTAGTTATTTTCAGTTACTTGCATCCATTTTCTATCAACTGCAGAAAAGGTCTATCATCTTCTATTCTTTGAATTTAGTAAAAACTGCTGAAGCTCAACACCAGAGATCAAATGTAGGTGTTACAAGGACACTGATGACTTTAAAATTATGAAAACCTACTAAACTAACTCTGTAGCAGGAGAAACACCTTCTTGTCCCCCTCTGATTTCTGTTTCAGTAGAGGAGCGTAACATGCCATTATTCTGTATTTACTCTTTCTAGTTCATTTACAAACATAAGGCCCAAGAAAGCCGTGATTAGCGTACATAGGTATGGAAAGACATGTTACCAGTTAATGTAATGAAGGAGCATAATTCATTCTTTGCTGTCTACATTGTGTAGAGGGAAGCAAACGTGCATTAATCATGCAGAAAGCAGGAAATTGAGATGTATGGAAGGGAAGAGTGATATGATACCTGAACCCATCCCCCAGCCTCACAGAGCTGGCAACAGGTCCGTTTTTGAATAATGTATATTTTGACAGACATGTCATTTGACAGGCAGGGCTGACCAGAAGGGATGTGAGGAAGCAGCTACTTATTAGCAACAAAAAGGAGGGAACAAAGCGTTATTACACCCGACGCAGAGCAATACTGACCCAGTTAACATCCACCAGTGCGGAGGTGCTGGCTAACTGACAGGTTTCAGAGCGCAGCCACCCATGGGGAGCCATCACCGAGCGCCGACGTTCCTGGCGGGTGGTACGTGCTGCAGGCGTTGCTACCAGTGCCGGTGCTGCTCGGCACGGTGCAGTCCCAGCTTCCCGACAGCCCTGCTCTCTACGATTCCCACGTGGAGAGACATGGACGGGGAAAGGTGGAGGGGCTCACCTGTCCCTCGAGAGAAGTGCGGGTCCCGGGCCTGTAGCCTGCTTGCCGTCTCAGGAGAAGCTGTCTGCCCTTTGTCCTGGGGCAGGAGCGAAGCTCAGCCTGCGAGATGCTCGCTGTGCGCAGAGCAAGGGTGCAGGCTCCACAGCCCGCCGGGGCAGGAGCAGCCGAGGGGCAAAAGTCGGGCGGAGAGCAGAGAAGCGCAGAGAGCTCCCGGCTCCTCCACTCGCCGTGCGTGCTGTGCACCCGTGCTGCGCCTGTCGCCTGCCTCGCAGCGGGAGGCAAACCCCTTCGAAATCCATGCGGAGCAGCGCTTGCACATTTCTCCCTAAAACCCTGGCTCCTGGGGTGCAGGACCAGCTTGGCACTCGCTGTACCGAGGCAAGCCAGACAAAAACCCAGAGTCCGCTCAGCTGGTCCCCGTCAGTGCTGTATCTTGGCATCCTTCTTCCGTCGCCTTTTCCCCAAGGCACAACGTCGTGGCAAGGCAGAGAGGCAGTACCTGGGCTGCCACTTCCCTGCTGTGCTCCAGGCTTCTCCGGAAAGGGGTGGCACATCCCAGAGAGCACTAGTGCTGCTGTGACAGGCCCGAGCTCTCAATCCCTGACATCTTCTGCAGGGCTGCAGTCCCTTCACCACTCGATGCTTGGCAGGGGAAAAACAGGAGCTGAGTGGGAGCTGGTCCCCACCCTGGCAGAGCTTCATTTTAACCCCTCGTGTGTTGCCAGTGGTGCAGGCTGGTGGAGGTGGGACATGGGACTGAAAATCATCACCTTTGCAATCACGGCGCTGGTTCGTGGGCTCTGTTGTTCTGCACTGGCCAAGGCAGATGTTGCTGAAGAGGCCCACCATATGCTTCTCCCTGATTAAATTTCAATTCACAAAAATGCTGCACATGACTTTTATATGTACTTTTATATACATATATACATTTATACGTACTTTGAATTGAATAAGGTCATAAAAATGATTAAGATTAAGCATAAAAGGAAAATCACAGAAAAGGCAACTCCAGCTGATGTTCACCAGCCTAGCATGCTCAATGCTACTTTTTCAGCTGCTTCCTATTTTTCCACTAGTTGTCACTTTAGGAAAGTTAAAATATTTTTTCTTTATTATGAGTCTCATAAAAAATGATCACTGTTTATTTCATTGCTGGTTTATTTCCTTCTCTGCTCTCAGCTCTGTTTTTTTTATACCTGTCTTGATTTTAGATTTAGTTTGTGGGAATTTATTTTGCTTTTCTATTTCTCCAAATTCCAAGGTACTTTATACTTAAAAGAAATCAGATAGATCCTTCCAAGGTAAAAGATATTTATCTTGCCTAGGTAGTCTCACACTCAGGCAAACAGCATGTAATAAAAACAAATCCATATGGAGAAAAATGAGGCTTATGAAATCATAGGCATAAGCATTGGGTAACTCTAAGCACTTGTGCTGGCTGTAGGTAACAGATTTTTACATTTACATTGTTATTAATTATTTTGGTGCTGTTAACTGAGAGCTGTGATTCAGCTGTGATTCAGTTTAATGACACACAGGACTGGGCTCTGTTACTTTCCTTGATTTTGATCGTTCTGCTCTCCTGTGTCTTTTCCCATTCTCCCCATAGGTTCCCTCACACCAGGACAAAACCTGCAGGTCTGTAGTGTTTTGCTATGGAAAAATTATTTTTCAAGAGCCGCTGGATGATATTTCCAGTCACATTTTTGCCACATCATTTTGTCTTCAGCTGCCAGAAGAAATCTGAAATGCATCATAGTCACTACTCAAACTGATAACATGTGAGCGGTCCAGAAGAAATTGTTTATAAAATTTCTGACACAGTATGTCTTGTAATGCTGCTCTGTGTCATGTTCCATAGTTTTATGTCCTAATCTCACATTATGAGATTACATAATGCATTCAGTCTTTAAACAAGTATTCCTTTGAAATGTTTGACAGAGTTATGGCACTTCAGGTATTATTTCTTATTATGGACAGATAGGTCAAATCTGCAAACAATTTAATGGCCATACATTGCTACCCTTGTCAAATCAATCCTCCTAGCAAATGTGCTCTCAGCGGTAGGAACATTTAGAAGCCTACTCCTTCAAGGTGCTAAATATGCTGGTCCTCTTAACTCCAAGTGGAGCTGAAGGCTCTCAGCACCTGGCTGGAGAAGGGCTCCAATTAGCCTACTTTTATGGTAATCCTGAATGCGTGGACTTCCTGCACGTATATTAGGAGTCAAGCTGCCCTTCAGATTTACTTCATTGAAACCTGAGAAGAAGCTATGCAACCATGGACTAAAATGGCTCCATATGCTCCTTGGCTCCAATATGTGCTGAGGATTTCTTTTTTTCTTTCTCTCAGCTGAGAATGCTGCTCTCGGTTCTGCTGAGCTTCAGAGAAATTTGGTGTTCTCATTAACACTTTAACCCTGATCCCAAATAAATTACCTCAAGCCACCATTTAGCTTAGCAGCAGCAGGCAAATTGAAAGGATTTGGGATGTCAAAAGGGGACCAAACTTGACCCCTGAATCATAGGAAAGAAGTGCTTCCTTGTTATAAGAGTTGGAGGAGGGAACAGTGCCCGAAGTGCACACAGCCTCGTGGAGCAAACATTGATATGATTAATTCCTCAAACAGGTTGTCCAAAGAAGGCTTGACAGATGTGCTAGGTTTCTTTGGTGGAGCACTGACCTTGTGCATGTGTACATTAGCTGAAGTGCCATCCATACAGGGAGACCATCGGTCTCTCATTTTATCTGACTTGCTGTGTGACGCAAGGGGACTTCTTCTTTGACTTGTCCAAACAGGCAAAATTCCTAATGAAGGAAAGAAAATAGCGCAAAGAGCCAGATGCTGGACCTGTAAGATTCCCAGGGCACCTCTTGTACTTTTTTGAAGGTATCATGGAAAGAGCAGCTTTCATTTCAGGGAACCATAATGATTGCCATGTTCCTGCTTCTCCCCAAAGCTGCCACTTTCATACCTCCTCCCTGAAGACATGTCACGATAGCTGTCTTGTGATGTGCTGTGAAAGTCATAAGGCACTTTCACCCTGTTTCTGCACAGTGCCCGGGCCAGGAACGCACACCAAGGGGACAGCCAACGCAAATGGCAGCAGATTTCACCAGACCCTGCACAAGTGTCCTGGCCCCATCTCCCCACTGCTTAACTGACACCCTTTGGACACGTTTCTCTGTGAAGCATTTCAGATATGCAATGCAGGGCTGAGGGAGAAGGAGACAGGGTCATGACCAAGAAGCCTGAGAGGGAATGTGTGTGCCTGGGAGGCAATGGGCGGTGCGTACGTTCCCTCAAGCCTCATGCAGGTGCACTGAATAAATCAGCCCCAGATTGCTTTCAAGTATGCATGAAATCTTTTGTAGCCACAGGATCGTGTAGTAAGGCTGTCTGGGAGTGGAAGGAGCGTCAGCACCAGCTCTGTATTCTTACAAAAAATAACAGTCTAAATCAGCAAGTATAAGGTGCTTGTAGGGAGTCGCAGATAGTCTTAGAGTACCAGCTGGAAGAGGAAGATGATCAAAATGCAGGTGTGGAATTGGACCTTGTTCTTAAGCCAGAGTTAATAGGAATAAGACCTCTGAATACGCTGGCTGCAAATGATTTGTTCCTGACTCTGCAGAGCCCTGCTGTGAAGAGCCCTGGAGCCATGGCATATAAAAAAAGGAAAAAAGACACTTAAATTGGCACAGAGAAAATAAATTCCATGTCCTAATGCTGACAGTTTAAATATGTAAATTGTTTTCCAGAAGCCACTAAAACAAATGCTTTAAATAAATAGTTTTGAATATTTCTTCAGTGCAACATGGTGTCCCCAATTACTAGGAAGGCATTTGAGTTCATGGAAAAGCCAAAGCAATATGCACTTATTCCAATATAAATATTTGAATATTCTAATATAAAAGTTCATTTCATAGTAACAGATTACTGGTGAAGTAGCATTTAGCTGTTATGCTGTTGAGTAGTGATGTCAAAGCTGATTTTACCATTTAACGAGAATGAATCACCACAAAGTGAATGATAGGAAAATACCTTTTGTAGCACATTACATTTATGTAATTCCTCCCTATTTACCTCAGAATCACAGAATCACGGAATATTAGGGGTTGGGAGGGACCTCTGTGGGTCATCTAGTCCAACCCCCCTGCCAAAGCAGGGTCACCTACAGCAGGCTGCACAGGACCTTGTCCAGGCGGGTCTTGAATATCTCC
>Ga0065711_1040765_pt1 | contig 16695 bp, 7 predicted proteins | sample Hoacrofraction12_FD_59098 | JGI IMG/M metagenome (GOLD analysis project Ga0065711, IMG submission 59098) | Hoatzin crop microbial communities from Cojedes, Venezuela - Epithelial fraction 12 v2 (version 2) | ecosystem: Host-associated > Birds > Digestive system > Esophagus > Crop | place... | reverse complement strand
GCGGGGCCCCGAGCCATGTGGGGCGGAGGCGTCGCTCCCCTCACGCGCGCCCGAAGGGCTCGGGGCGCGCTGCCCGCGGGCTGCAGGTGCTGGCCCGGGGGACCCCACCGGCATCTCCCACGGCCCAGGGCAGGGCCTACCCCGGGGCCAGGAAGCGAGGGCGTGCTGGCGGGCCGGGAGACGCGGCGGGGGGACTGATCCCTGGGTCTCGGCAGGTGTCCCTGGGCGGCGGGCTGCCGCGGGGCTGGGAACGGCCGCGCCTCAGGGGCTTCGCCTCTGCTCGGTGCCTTTTCCCTCCTGTGAAGAAATAAAACTTACAGGCGTTACAGGCGCAGCCTGTTTTGTTTTCTTGTGGTGCTTTTTTGTTTGTTGTTTTTTTTTTAAATCTGAGTTTATTCTTAGTCACGTTAAATTCCATGATTCACAAGCTGGTGACAGCGCGACATGTTGGCGGTGCCAGTGGTTGGGGTGTTGCCAGCCGTCCAGCTTGCTGCTTGTCTTTTTGTGAGTTTTACCAGTTTTATTCTGGTAAGGCTCCAGGCAATCGCCGTTGGTTCCTCTCGCGGTTGTTCTGACCTCCAAGCAGAACACACAGTTTGGTCTCTTGGCTCTTCTGTGTTGAGGGGGAACAGACAGTTAAAAATACGTTTTTTTCATTTTGTGGCTAAGCTCATTTCCACTTTGAAATAGAGGTGCTGCCGTGGTGGGGGTTGGTTGGTTGGTTGTTTTAATGTGTGTGCCTACTCAGCTTTTAAAAGGAGAAGCTTCAAATCTCCTTGGAGGCCACACAAATTCCAAATTCCTCAGATTAACAATACCAACACACCTAGATTAATGAAGGTCTTGGGTAAACCCCTACTCTCAGCTTTCTGTGAAGCCTCAGGACGGCAGAGGGCCAGTACATAATCATACTGCGTGACAGTGCTATGTAGTTCGAGGACCACATCTGAAACGACATTGGTAATCTGGATGTATACTAGTAAAATCAGGAAGCTCTTTCCAAGCAGTTAGGCTCACTCTACAGCAGGATTTCAGCTGTTTGACTCCAAGGTTCTTCCAGAGTCTTAGTAATTTATTGTTTTTCACTCTTCACCTTTCACCAAGCAAGATGCACACTTGTTTCGTGTTCAGAACTACTTTTTGATCTAGGAATACAAGTGCCGCTGGTTTTTACCATGCCTTGCCATTCCAATATGTAGACATCCAGCTGTTTCAGGATTTTAACATGATGTAAATATCAAATGAGCAAAGTAAGAATAATGAACAAATCAGAAGCACGGCGGTTTTTAGGAAGGCAGTAAGGTTGAAATACGCTTCTCCCACCTCACGTCAGTACTGACAGAGCTGGAATGAAAATGACAATAACTGAAATCAGAAGTTATGACAATTTAACAACTCTGTTGGGCAGGGTGATGGTGATGATATTCGCTAACTTCACGCTAACAGCTCAGAGTCAAGGATTTGTCATGATCAGACCTGGAGCCTAAAGGTCAGTTGTACACAACAGATATGTTTAGTGGATGTTATTTGTCAAGATTACCACGCATCTCTCTTGTCTGTGGAAAGGGAGAATTCTTTTGATTCAGGTGAATATTTTCCACTTCATATAGAGCTGATATTTTGTAAGTAAAATACAAAAATATTTTGAATGCTTTTTAATACACAGCAATGATAGAACAAATTGAGTGTTTTGCTCAGTAAGGTACATCTAAACATTCATAAAGCTCTCGAGTACGTTAAGGCTACGGACCCAGGAATGGCTGTGTGTCCTGCCTATCGCATTCAACATCTGTGTCTGCGCGTGCTAGCCGTTTCCCTGGCCCTTTGTCTCTCTCTCCTCAACGATACTGCAGCTATGGTGAAAAATAGAGAGAAAGAACAACAGGATATTGTCCGGTTCTGGTCTGTGTGCCAACAGTGACAAAATGTTGTTTTCTCCTCTGTTTGGGGATTCTTGTTGGCTTTTATTAGTCCTGAGCGAGCCTGAACACATGAAGATGTTGTTTTAAGTTCTTCCAGTTCGTGTGGAAACCTGGAGTCTCCGGGAGGAAGGTGGTGTCCCGTGCCGCGGCACAGACAGTGCTGTCCCGGAGGATGATACTCTGACTCACGCAGAGGAAAAGAAGAGTTCTGTTGTAAAACACAACAGGAAGACGGCCAGCGCTGCTGCATGCCAGGAGGACACCTGCAGAGCTGCCGCAGGGGTGGAAGCGAGCCACAGGCTCTATGGATAGTGCCGAGAAAACTGCACGGCTGCACAAATCTGACGCCAAAGTAAGGCACTATTTTTGGTTTCCGCTTTGCTTTTCTGACACCTGCAGGTAAGCGTGAAGCGCACAACAGACTTCTGCAGCGCCGTACAGAGCGAAGGAACCGTCGCAGGGTGTGGGACCACACTGAAGCATTCTTGCTCAGCAATCAGGATTAATTGTAACCCGGAAATACGAACTGCAAACGCACTGGAGTTGCCAAGACAGGAGCTGGCTGTGCCCCTGCGCTCGAATGAGGACGTGCCATCCCTCGAGGGCTCCCGGGGAGCAGCAGGTAGCACCAGGTAGGCACAGAGCCCCGCCGAGGCAGACGGCCAAGGGCTGGGTGGTATGGCAGGAAAAGAGTGGGTGTTCTACCATTATTTAGGGATGGGGATGTTTCTCTGTCTAATTTGATGCTCGTCTCAGCCAGTCTGTGTTCAAAATAGGTTGTTAGTGTACAGTGACATGTTTTGTGATTTTAAAGAAGATCTTAGCTTTGATACAGTCTCCTTAAAGTGAAATAGACGCCAAAAATCTGCAACTGAGGTGAAGTGGAGGCAAAAGCTTTGGCATCTGCATGTTCTTAAGGTTGTGTGGGTCACTGTCCCTTCTTTGCTGCACCCAAACAAGGCATCAGTGGTGATAAAGACCACTATGAGAGGATGAAGTGAGGTGAAAAATTATAATTGAGCCAGATAATGAGTTGTATTAAAACCACTCAGGATAAAATGGAATAATATATGACACATTCTGCAATTATGTATCATATAGGCCACCTGAAACTAAAGCAAACATAAGAAACACTTTGAAAGATAAATGGCAGAAAATTTAAAAAGCTGCTTGAAGTGTGACGAGTGATGAAGTGTAAGAAAACCACGAGGGTGAAATAAATAGATGGGCTAATTACATAATTGTGGGACTACATAAGAAATGCCTGTGAAGGGGGAAGCTTATGCTGTTTGGTTGTGAAGACTTCAGTGGGGGTTGAGAAAGGCTGAATTGATGAAGCTGTAACTTCTGTTAAGCTGTAAGCTTTTAAAAAACCCTTTCTTTATAAATTAACATGTTATAGTATTGCTTCAATTATCTGGGGTATGGAAAAGTTGATATAAAAGGCTACTCTATAGCCCTGGGTTTGGTTTGAAGGAAGATATTAAGGGCAAAAAAAAAAAAAAGTCAGTTTTTATCATAACTTCAGGGTACATAAAGTCAGTGGGTTCACTGGTTGTGTCTCCAGTTCAGGAGTGCTGCATTAATAGTTTTATACATTCTGGGAAGCTCTAGGCTCTGTCTGATGAATGGTTTCTGCTGCTGGTAATACAAAGCTGTTTTTTTCTATTTTAAGGGCTTTTAGGAGTTGTAGAATACTCTTTACTTTAGGCTTTTCTGTGTCTGAGAAGAGTAACTATCAGATGTAAGAAGAAAACTTTCTCTTGTGCCTGTCTGTAGATGTTAAGTATTCAATCTGTAGTGCTTCAAAACTATTTTCTTTCAAAATACTAAATAGTTCATAAGCATTGGCTAGCTCTGCTTACAGCCAGGTCTCGGACTGTTAAACAAGACCTGACTTAATTCTAGCATTGCTTTTATTACGCTTCTGTGAAGAAAACAGAACTTACACTACTGTCTGTCTGGGAGTAAAAGTCTAGAGTTCTTAATCCTGATTTCTGATACGAACATACTGGTTTTAAATTGATGCTACTTCTCTGTCCAGGTATGTCTGAGAATTTTACAGTCGTCTTTTAGTCTTCTCAAGTGTCTATTGCTCAGTAACTGTTACAAGACTGATATATTTTAGCATGAATCTGAATGATAATCTCTTTGCAGGTGTACTCATCAGCTGCTTTCTGTGATCTTTGCTAGTGACGCTGCACAAGCAATTCCTTCCTAAACGCGTTTTAGGAGCTGCATCGTGGTCCTCAAACTGCTTTAACTCCCAGAGAAAGGATTACGCTTAACCAGAGCGTATTACCTACTGAAAAATACAATGACCGAGTTCCTGGTTTGTTTTAATTGGTGCAATGGTGAACAGCCCCAGCCGGTAGGTAGATGCGCAACTGCTATCGTTTATCAGATTTGAAATTTTGTCTTTCGGTTATGTGGAAAACACATTAATTGTCGTGTTGGTTTGATTAGTTTGGGCTAAGTAATGCAAAAGCTAAAGACAGACCTGTTAAACTATGTTTAAACTATGTGTGTTTTGCTAGAAGCTTTGGCCGTATGACTGTTTGCAGTTCTCAGGCCCTGACTTTCCAACATTAAAGAAAGTTTTTGCTAAAATTCAATTAGCAGTAATAAAAGTGACTTTGACCCTCTCTTACTGCAAACAGTCTGAAATTTCAGCCCAGTTCTAATGAGGAATCATTAGGGGCCACTACTGATTCTTTTTTTAACTCAGCTGCTTGTTTCTGTCTGAAAGCTGCTCATGTTTTCTGAATAAAGACCTAAGATATCTTCTTCCTTATAGAAGAGGCGTCGGAGACTGGACCGGAATATGATAGGAGAACCAATGAACTTTGTACACACTGCGCATGTTGGGGCAGGAGAGATGAGTAGTGACTGTTCATCAGTAAGTTTGCACCTCTTGGATATGCAGAAATCTCCGTTCAGTAACCTATAGAGCAGTTAGCCACTAAACGACTAGAAAATTGTGAGAGAAAAATTTGACACTTTTTTTTTTTTTTCATGAATAGAATAGCATCAGAACAGAACTGTCCTTTTGTTTGTAAATGTAAGATACTGTGGAAGATACATTCAGCAAGGAGTGCTTGTTTCCCCAGTAACTTTACGTATGATGAGAACTTTTTGGTTAAGGGTTCTATGGACACACTTGATCCTAGGTCCAGATAACACATCACCCTGAAGTCAAAGCTCTGCCAGGGTGAGGGATGTCAGAATGAGTGGATTTTGGATAGCAAGACCCATCTTATGCACTGCCTTGGAATACTCTTTAACAATTCTGTGTTTAGTTGTTCTTTCTCCCTACTACCGTTGGGATCCAGGACTGTAAACATATGGCTCACCTGCCTCATCAAATTGATGCTTTTAATAATTGCTCTGGCAACCAGACTCTATAAGGTGTGTGTACTAATGAACTTTTTTCCTAGGCTTTATCAATTCAGGACCACATGAAGTCTAAAGGTGGCTACACAAATGGCACTTCTGCAGCTGCTGAGGTATAGGAAACTGAGAGAAGGCTGAAATCTTATGAGGACCCCCTGGACTGTGCTTTCATATTTTCTAAAACCTCTTTATCATGGAGTAGGGAGAATAGTTGAATTATAAATAGGTCAGTGCAAGCTTTGGTGTTCTTGGCACAACAGCTAAGCTTTTGGAGGCCTTACTGTGAATTATCCTTAAAATGATCTGTCATGGTAGTGTTGTAGTAGCAACTGTAACTTGTCACCATGGATGACTTCCTAGCTGTGTCCCAAAAATCTCACAAAGTTATCTTGTAGGATGGGATTGGAAGTCAGTATGAATTGTCTGTGGGTTTGGTCTCAGTCTGTTTCTCCTCCCAAGAAAAGTAGAGGTTGATTTAACTGGAAGATATCACACTTGCACTTCTTACATGGCCTAAACTGAATTGCTAAGTAAGCTCTTGTAGCCTGTAAAATAATTTTGGCCCTGTTTTTCACATGGCTTACAACCTAATGCATAAATCTACTGAGCTGTGCTTCGGTATTTTTCTAATGTCGTTTGATGGTGAATGAACTCCAATGTGTTCTAGTTAGCTGAGTCTGCAAAACCCCATGAAACTTCTGCCGTGCTGTGATAACGCTTTTGTAGCTAAAAATGGAGGTTTTGCAAACATAACCGCTCTTGAATGAGGCTGAGAAAAACAGACATTTCTCTAAATTGCTGGGCTGCCTCCCTTCCATACATGCACTAGTGTGACTGACAGGTATTACTACAACAGAGCTAATAATGTGTACCAGTTAACTTTAAGTGGTGCCCCAATATGCTCACAACTGGGTGTTAATTTTGCATGATTACTACTGAATTTTAAACTAAATAAGATCCCTCTCTGTTACCTTTCTGTAATGGTAACTACATAGGACTTCAAGGGGTATCTTGCTTGTCTTTCTGGCTCCTTAATTTCGAGACTGTGTTTCTGTTTTTTAGATGAACTGAATTTTTTCTTGCATATGGTTTAGATAAGTATGGCTTAAGTGATACAGCCATGTGTAGGACAGAAATTTAAAGAATATTTTGAAAACTTGCAGGAGAACATTAAAAGGAAACAGTGTCTTGCAGAGGTCCAGCATGTCAAATACTTAGATAAATAGCCATAAATACCAAAACTACAGTTGATTACTTGGTTCTTACTCATCTTTCTATTAAGTGATATGAGAATACTGCTGCAGTAGAGCTCGGTTTTTCTTTTACCCAATCACTGACAACTGTTCCCCAGCTCAAAATTCTAAATGACTACCAGTGCAGGAACTTAGGAAATCTGCTTACTGTCATGGGATTAACTAAATACAAGCATTTAAATTGCTGCCGTATCAGCCCCAGTTATGCTGGAAGTCAGTGGAACTCTCTCTTTGCTCTAGGCATAAGATCAGTTATGAATTTTTTCTGTTTTAGAAAAACATATAGCTGTTAAATCTTTTAACTCGTATCATTCTGTTTGTGGCTTGTGATAATTCTTAAATCTAGACTGCTGGCTTTGCTGGATTGTTACACTGCCTTTTCTGAGTATACTAGAAAACTTAAAACATGAAATGTAGCTCTGTGTTTTTATATCCATTAGAAAAAACAACTGCCCCCCCCCCATTTCATTTTTAAGGACCCAAGAGGAAGAGTGTTGATTTCTGTAACAGTCAGCATCCGATCACAACATTCTGTGACATGTAAGAGAAATCTAATATCCATGTCTTGCTAGATCCTTACTCATGAATTACAATGCATGGTAAATTTTCATATATTTTAAAAATAGCATGAGTTAGCTGTACATCTAGCTTTTCAAAGTCTTTCATAATTCTGTTGTCTAACTAGATTTATTCCAACAGCCTAGTTAAGATATAAAGAAGCTAAATCCTATATACTGTTGAGGAAGCATAAAGTGGCCAAGTTGTTTTAAAGAATAGATTCCAATTCCTCTGCTATTAAATTGAGTTCATACATTCATTGGCCCATACCTGCCCAGAAAAAATAGTGGCAGGACAGCTGTCATGAAGAAAATGGGTTGTATTTTGTTAACACTGTAAGAAAACAAATAGGAGTTCATATTTCCTGAAGACCCATAACTAGAAACAGAGGAGTTGGTGGTCATGTCTGTTCTTCTCTCTAAAAATAAATCAACAGATAATTTTATTATTAACCCCTTAGTTACAGACAAATCCTAGTTTTCATTATGTAAGCCAAGTAGCACTATCTGTTGTAAAACTAACCTGTTTTCATCAGGATCTATAGTTTTATATAGGACCATATTACAGTTTCACATAATTAAAAGGAAATGTTTTGCTGTTGCATTAAGGGTGCATTACTCTTAAAATCTAAACAAGCATAAGAGCATGTCTTAGGTATTTTTTTGTTGTGTATTTAGAAACCTTATCCAGCTGGAATCTGTCATCTAACTCAGTGTAAACCTATCTTGGCTATAATAACTCTGAGCTAGGCACTTACACTCTTTTCATTTTGTGGAAAATCTTCATATTTTCTCTGCACTGAAAACCTGTTGGTTAAGTGGATGGATGAGCGTGGCTTGAACTTTTATTGCACGAAATCAAATTTCTCCACTAGAGAGCACAATTTTACGTCAAGTCTTTTCTGTCTGCTCTATGTAAGCTGTTACTCCATTGTAGAAGTTTTTTGTTTGGTGGTTTTTGAGCTTGACTGGAATAAAATACAACAAATAAGATCAAAGGATCAAACTCTTTAATCTACATTGCAGGCTGTGAAGACCTTATATCAACACAATGTGGCAATGAAACATTACTGCTTTGACTTGATGGCATTTCATGGTTTCTTTTTGTAGTTGAAAGTAAAATAACTTTCAAGTGGAGCAGGATCAAGTCTTTGATATGTAGTCCAGCAGAGTCTCAGCACTGTATCTGTTTGCTTCCTTTAAAAAAAAAAAAAAATCAGGGTGGGAGTAATTGTTATTTTAAATACTGTCTTATCCATGGATGTCCTTGCTAGGCTTTACTGACTATCCCATAATGCTGCATAAACCTGCAGTCAGTACATAGAAAAGTTATTTGCCTTTTTTGCAGCCTAATATGTCTTTTTGCCTCTTGTAGAGCAGCTTTATAACAATTATGTGGTGTCCTGGTATGTTCCAAGTTAGGCTGTAACATGATAACTTGCAGCCCAGGCACGTAGTGCTATTCCTTTGTATGGTCTTGCCATATTGGGCTATCAGGTGCTTCTGTACCTTCCACTCTGTATAGACAAGAAATGTTTAAGAGATTAATAAACATGCTTAATCTTACTGTGCCAGAAAGAATAAGCACAGTTTGACAATGCTAAATTCCATGGAGGTGTGTCTATGAAATTCATTATATGTTACTAAATACAGTAACACTGCAAAAAAAAAAAATCAAATCTGTTGGTGAAAGATGATTACGTAGCTGCTCTTGATTGTGTTTGGATTTACTTTGCTATCAGCACTGTGACACTGCCATAAAAACCCAACAGTTGAAGATAAGAACGATCTTGTCTGCTTTTCATAGTTGCTGTGGAGACAAATGAGATGAATGACAGGAAGAAAACAGTGCTGTGTTACAGGGGCGTCAGAAAGATCTCCTCTGGTGAGTGGGTTCCTGCAAGGCTGCCAGATACTTTGTGGTTCTGCAAACTTGGTTAGTCAAGAATCTCGGGCAGTTATTTTAATAACACTGTATTATGAAATCGTTCAGATAAAGTTAGATGATCAGGGAATATGAGGTAGAAGCTAGATCTTTCTTCCTAGTGTGTGTATCACCTTTTCTCAGGAGAACAAACTGTTCAGTGGGACTGATTAAAGAGTACTCGCAGTACTCTCATTTACGATATTGTGCTTCTAGTTTATGGCTCCTGGAGGTAGACTTTGAGTTCTAAAATCTGTGAGACAGGTGAATCACGCTAACGGTTAATGTTGAAGGTGTGGAGTCCTGAAATAAAAAAAAATTCTAGTGCATTTGATTGCAGATCAGCTTCAGGGCAGAAAACAAAGACTAACCATAAATAGAATGTTCTTCTAAAAACAAAGCTGCTTGGAATAAATTTCGTATTTGTTTATTTTTAAAAAGTGGAGACTTGCATTTTTAACTCCTTGCTATTGTAGTACCACTCTTACTGTGTTCCTTTCTGTCTTAATACAGGGGCTAGATCAACAGAATTTAGACCCAAAGTAGCAGTTAATGCTTGAAATTCAAAGTTGTAGATGCCTAGCTGTACAGCTGAAGTCCCTGTGCGCCCAAGGAGATGCTCTAAGTGGTTGGTGCTTGGGCTTCTGCAGACAAACTGCCCTCTCTTCAGACATGGTAATTTGTCTGGCACACAGGGCCCAAGTTATGTCAGTGGTGGTCCTGTTGATATTCAAGAGGTTACAGCGTATATGTAAAAGTTTAGTGCTGTACAGAATAGGTCCTCTCTAGGAGCTGGACAGTTGCTTGCTCAACAGAGCTTTAAGCTGTGGAGTTACTTAACCTTACCACCGCATGCAGCTCTGTGCCAGTTTTGTTCTTTGCCCAAGAAAGTATGAAGTCTCCTTTTTATTGCTTAATTCTTCATACTCCAGGGAAGGTGGTCAGAGGGGCTAACAGGACAATCAGGAACTGCAGAAAAATGAGACAGACAAGCGAGGCAGGTTCAGAAGCCATAGAGAGGCAATGTAGTGTGTGTTTATGAGGAACGAGCAGGGAGCAGAACATGTGCATGTTAATGTTTATCTGCAATGCACAGGACAGCTTTGTTGATATCCATTGGAAAATACTTGTGTGCATAATTGGTTTATGGAGGAAACTGGGCACTTAAATGCATGACTAAACTGGGACTTTGAGACGCAGATTGCCAATGTAACTTTAATGGATGGTAGTATCCTCTTCCTGCAGTGGCTTACAAAGCTGGCTTCAGAAAGTATGGGGCCACGCAGAAAGCTAGCTTTGGTTCAGCAGTCACAAACTGATGATGCATGTAGGTTTGGAAGACAAGATGGATTTTTTTTTTCCTGATGAATGTGAGGTTGCAGATGTTCTAAATGCGGAGGCCTGCTGTGCCCAGCGCTACCTCCGTGGAACACAAAACAAGTAAAACTTAGAGTTAATACAAAACAGCAGTAGTAAAAGGGTATTTGCCTTCAGTCCACCATGCTGCCAAAACTTCAGGGAAATGAACTAGATCCATCTGATGCGCAGCTTCCAGGTGTTGGGAGAGTATGGACAGGTTGGAGCTGAAAGGTCATGAGGACTTCCTTGTGCCTGAGGAGGTTTGAGTGATGTTCTCCTGGACTCTGCAGGCTGAGGTGCCAGGACATTACCATGGCAACACCAGATTTCCGGTGAGACCTTTTCTCCTGGTGCTATGTAGAAAAAGGAAACACAAAGAAAATAGCAAAAGCGCTTTGAGTAGGAAGGGACATTACTGGTATGTGTTCTTGTGCCAAAAAAGCTCCCAACTTGAGGTGCTTAATCCTGAACCAGGACTGCTGTCTTCACCTGGGAACTTCCAGATGAGCAAACCCATGTTATAATAAACAACTGTGCCCTTCCAGGGAGAGCAGGGTGTGTGAGGGCACCTGCAGCATGATGTGCTTTGGCCTCTGCACTGCTTCAACCCAGGCCGAACTGGCTTATCACGCGGTGCAGTATGGCTGCCGAACACCGCTGGGCTGGCACTTGTTCCACGCATCCTGTTTCTGTGCAGCCTATTGATGTGACCAAATCCTAAAAGGTTACCCAAAAATGTAGTTCAAACGAGAGGAGTTTCTCTTAACCTAGTTTTAATGCCATTTGCAAGAGACTAGTAGCAGATAGACAAGAAAAACAACGAACAACTTTGGAGTGTCTGTGAGATCTCTACAGTAATTACGCATGAAATCAAGGCCACAAAGCTGTCAGGGAAATTACTTGGTGAACTTTTTTTTTGTTTCTTATTAAAACAATGTAAATGGGAAGAATATTCTCTTTGTAACAAATTTTAAGTTTCCTCTGGTATTTGCATATAAATCCAAACTGAACAAAATCAAGGTGGTTATTACTAAGGGCCCACCCTAATTCAGGGGAGAAAAGAAGTTGAATTGTCTTTTACTGTTTTAATATGTATTTTAATATGTATGTATATATTTAGACCTTCATTTTAAGTAATGGGGAAGGAAATAATTCATTCTTTTAAACTGAAATTAGTATGATTGCTCTGGCTTACTGGAAGTTAAAAAAAAAAAAAGGACTTAAAAAAAAAAAGTACCTCTAAACTACTGAGAGAGAATGGTGTGCTTTTAAAGCTGACAGTGGCCTGTACGAGTGGATGACTAACTAATTTTAGATTCTTCATCAGAGCTAGAAAAGTGTTTGGTTACAGGATTTTATATATATATATAATAGCGTATTTACATGCATCTGATCTTGCTGGTCCTTAAGACGTGTACATTTTACATAATTTACCTGAGCTGAGGCTAAAGGTGAATGAAGACTATACTGATAACCAGTAATTAATCTCTTCACAGTGAGCTGTCTTAAATTAAGGATTCATAGATTAGGCAAAACAATGGCACTTATTCTAGACAAATCTATTTTTAAAAAATTAATCTAATAACGTAAGTTTAAAAGTCCTGTCTCAACATGAGCTGAAGCTGCTTATTAATGGTGAAAGTAATACGCTTTTAAATGCAGTTACTCGTGTTTACCCTTGCAGTCTCTACCACCAGGAAATATTAAAACCTGACTCAGTACCTTTGAGGGTGTGATACAAGCTTGAAAACATAAAAGTAAGGTTTGCAGTCCTTCATTAATGCATGCTAATATGACCTTGCTGCATAATGGCATATGAGGAAGGCTTTCACTAGTTTCTTTCAAATACTTTAAACATCACCTTTGAAAATGCATTTGAATTGGTTATTCTCTCCACTGTGTAACATCCAGTGAACTGGGGTATCTCTTGCTTGAGCAGATTGATATTTACTGGCATTCAGATAAGGCTGCTGGGGAAAAGTTGCTAGATGTGTGTTTGTATTAATAAACATTTCTTAAATACCAGTCTTCGTATGTTTTGCATTCTTTCCGGGAGATAGAGGTCCCATCAGGCTGTTGCACATGTCTTCCTCTTTGCCATGTGTCTTGCAGAGACAGCAGGTTTCAGGAACAGTGTTCCTCGAGTCTCCTCAGTCAAGAGGTTTCACAGTGTGATCTGGCTGTCTTGTTCCAGGCTCCAGCCAAAAAGCTGTGAAAATATGAAACCCTGAAAGAGGCCGTTTATAGAACGGGGGTAAAATTTTCTTTGGTTAGGCCACTTCCTTTTTCTTGTCACCTGCATTATTCTGCCCTATTACTCTACTGCCAACTAAATTTCTTACAAATATATTTACATTCAGTATTTGGGTCAGTGTTCTCTCTTAGTTCTTAGAAATGAATATAACATATTAAAAAAAATCCTTCATCCCTTTGAAGGCTGTGTATTGATTAATGAACCCAAAAGCCCCTCTTTACTGGTTTGTTTTTTTTTTTTTGCATGACAGAACTGTTTAGTGAGCAGACTCTAGTCCCTTTTACAGTCTTAGTCTTTTAAAAATTATGCAGTATGTTTTCTCTTAAATACCTAATGCTGATAGCCACCCTTCCAAATCTGCCACCTAACAAGGCAACTGTTTTCTGTTTATGGTATTTTATGCAAAATTAACAGAATTGGACAGTAACTCAAAGTTCAGCTAATGGAAGAGAAAATTGAATTGGATAAGGAGATACAGGGAAAGGAACAGAAAAAGGCAGATTGGTTGGGATAACTTTACTCAAAAGCCAAGAGGCTGATAAATATGAAAAAACAAAGTAGTGCTTAATGCAATGGGAGAGTCAGAAGAATGACGTTGGAATGGAAGATGTTTTGGAAGTCTCTCCTTGTGAGTCAAATAACTGGTATTTAGAAGTGTGCATGTGTGGCAGAAAACAAGCAGGAGGAAGGACGGGATAATTTCGTGATCCGTTTGAAAAGGAATTCAACCAGTTTCTTTTCTGTGCTAATGGTTATTTAGCTTCAGTTCCCTCTTTCTAACTTGTGCTCAAAGCCTACATTAAGCATCTTTGTTCCTTAATGCTTTGAAATGCTTCAGGAATGCCTGAGCTAGGTTACAGAATTTATTTCATGTTGACGTTTTGGTTTGGAAAGGGATTCTTCCAAGTGTTGTTTCTCTTTTCTCTGATGGAAATAATTGTGGTGGTGTAGAAAGGATCCAATTCTTGGTGTGGATTTTCAGTATCTTACACTGATTATGAGTAGAAGCTGTGGTGTTCATTCCAAATAAAGAATTTCAGGTTTGAAACTGGGGGGGGAAAAATCTTTTAGGCTTTGAAGTAATTCTTTGGGCTCTGAATGTCTTTATAACCTAGTTTTCCTCTGCTTGGGATTGGAAATGACATATATGAATAAAATCTAGTTTTTCTTATAGTGCTGAAATTAGAGACTTGATCATCTGTTTTTAGTTTTGGTTACACGTTAAAGCTAATGGTAAGAATTGGGGACTACTTTGGTTGCCAATAAACATTGTGTAGAAGCTTTATTGACGTCCTGAATGCGAGCTGCCCATGTCCTGAGCTAACATTGGTACCGGAAAGCGGCAAAAGAATTTACTCTCTAAAACAGAAGTTTGGAGTGTTAGAAAGCGGGCATTCTTTATTGCAGCGCTGGACGTACAGGGGATCGCTCTGCTCAAACGTGCGTGCCGAAAAGACACAATTACTAGGTATTTATGTTATGTTAACATACATATTCATTATATTTGAGAAGTTCTCATCATATTCATGTTTTTTCTGATAACTCATTAGCATACGTTAATGTCCTTTGCACATGTCTGTTGGTGCCTGCAGGTGGTCGTTGGGGGTCTTCAGATGAAGGCTCGTACTCTTCATCACAGTGTCCGCTGGTTGACCTTTGCTTCTGCGCAAACTCAGTTCTAAGATCAGGTATACCATGTCCTTCAAGGTTGCTTTGTTACAGTCTTATGGTCACTTAGTAGCCTCCTTATCTTCATGGTCCTGTGCATCTGCTCTCCCAAGGCCAAGCTGTCTAAGTGGGATTATTCAAGAGTCTCTTATCTTACAACCTTCCCGATTATTCACAGAGAACCAAGGCTTGCTTTGGTTTTAATTAATCTGTTGTGTAATGATTCTGAAACCTAAAGTGATAACTTTTATCTACATCTGCTACATCTGGTACGTTCGCTACATTCACAAGTATCAACATTAGGGCTCTTCAGTGCAGGTATTTCTAACCTGACAGCCCTGCTGGACTGCGGGGAATGCATTTTACCTAAGAGACGCTTACACCAGTATCTTTAAACATGCATCAAGGCATGGGAGATCAAACCAAGCATACGCTTTTTGGGAGAGCAATGTCCTTTTATTTAAAGGAAATTGTACTCCTAGTATTTCTCCTTGGCCCATGTTTTTTCAGCTGCAGACATAATAAAAACTGCTGCGCTTTCCTAGGGAATGCAAGGAAGGAGAGGAGTGTTTGGTAGGGCGGGACACCCAGGAGAATTTGATCCTGGGAGCAGCTACGCATTTGCAATTCGAATTAAACACTTCTTCCATACCTGAAATACACGCTCATGTACATACACTTAGCCCTTTACAGATCACAGAACTGATAGATTTATTTGAAGTAATCTGTCTTAACCTGTCACCCGGATCATCTTAGATTCAGAAGAAGAGATAGTAGTTAGTGAGAAGTGTCATGGTTACTCTGACAACAGCACCAAAATAGAAACACACAGAGGGACAATGTACTAGCTGTTTTTTTAATACCGATTCTGCATGGAATATGAATTATTAGCTGTGTCATGGTGTGCTGTTATCTTTTACTGTTTAAGCACACTAAATTGTTAGACACTTTCACAGCCTAGCAAATCTACAAGGTGCATAAGCCTCTTCTGTTGCTGATACGAATTGCATATTGTCACTGGGAGGGGAAAAAAAGCTTGCCTGTTATCATAAAAATATCTGTATTGATCAAAACACTACTTATTTACAGGTATGTAAATGTTATTCAGATTTTTACAGCAACAGAACAGCTTAATGAAAATTTGCTGTAATGCAGTGGGGAAATGTTCCCTGTAGATGTTTTACATGGCTTTGACCTTAAATTCAAATAGAGAGAAAACCACGCACGCACAAACCTCTTTCCTCAGTAGTAATGACTAATAACCACTTAGTCTGTGAGCAGCTCAAGCCAAGTGGGTTACCCACTTAAGGATTTGATTTACTAATGCTGGACTGCAGCTCGGTTCTTGTCCTGTTGCCCTCTCCCTTTTCTTTCACGCCTCTGCCGTCTCACCCGTGGCCGCTTCCCAGCCTGTCTCCAGTGGTTCCTTACCTTCGCCTCTTCCCCTTCCCTGTGCGTGCTGGCCCAGGGGCAGCCCCAGCCCTGTGGGAACAGCGTAACCAGTGCTTGAAATCCTCCAGCCGAAGATGTTGCCCAACTTCCTTAGCTGGTAAATCAAGAAGCTGTTTCAGTCTGTCTCATTCCTGTAAATCGTTGCTGGTGCTTACAGCTGGGGCATCACAGCCCTTTAAATGTTTTCCAAGCCTGGAAGACCTCTCTGAAATGCTCTTTCTTTTTAAGCACAAACAGTGCAGCTCCTTCAACCTCTATTTTATAGGTGATGTTTTGCTGTTTCTTGTGCTTGTTGCTCTCGCTGAAGACCTAACTGCTACCCTCGCCGCACCTCTCCCCCATGGCTTCGTCTGTGCCTGGTCACCCAGAATGGCAGGGCGAGGTGAAACTCGGCTTGCTTTGTCTGGGGAAATGTGGGACAAAACCAGTCGTTTCTGCTTATTTGTAATGGCTGTGAAGGGCTTCAGGGAGCACTGAAGTACCTAAACCCTGCGCATCTTGGAGCTGCTGGGTGGAAGACCCGACACCCTGGCAGCTGCTGACCCCCTAGAAAACCACAGCAAAAGAACAGGGCAAAAACGAACGCGGGGTGGGTAGGGGACAGCCCTGGCCGTCGGCAAGAGCCCGCGTGGGCCGCCCTGGCTCTCCTCGGGACAGAGTGACGGAGCGGTTTGGGTCGGAAGGGACCTTACAGACCCCCCCCACGGGCAGGGACCCTTCCACCAGCCCAGGCTGCTCAACGCCCGGTCTGGCCTGGCCTTGAGCCCCGCCAGAGAGGGGGCCGCCACCGCTCCTCCGGGCAGCCCGTGCCGGGGCCTCGCCGCCCTCGGGGGGATGGATTTCCCGCTCGCAGCCCGCCCCACAACCCCCGGCCCGGCAGCGGGCGGCGGGATGCGGCACTCGCCCCCCGGCG
>Ga0065711_1040764_pt1 | contig 16695 bp, 13 predicted proteins | sample Hoacrofraction12_FD_59098 | JGI IMG/M metagenome (GOLD analysis project Ga0065711, IMG submission 59098) | Hoatzin crop microbial communities from Cojedes, Venezuela - Epithelial fraction 12 v2 (version 2) | ecosystem: Host-associated > Birds > Digestive system > Esophagus > Crop | place... | reverse complement strand
GAGGGAAGAAGTTCTTCCTCATGTTCAGCTGGAACTTCCTCTGCTTCAGTTTGTGCCTGTTGCCCCTTGTCCTGTCGCTGGGCACCACTGAAAAGAGTCTGGCCCCATCCTCCTGACACCCACCCTTGAGGTATTTGTAAGCATTTATAAGGTCCCCTCGCAGCCTTCTCTTCTTCAGGCTGAAATTTATTGTTAATTTATTATATTTAGTTATTAATTATTAATATTATTAATTGATTATATTTAATTATTACCTTTCCCTGCTGTGGCCTGACTCTGAAGGGAGCTCTCAGGCTGGGCCAAGTGGAAAGTCTGAGGTCTCCCCCGTAACCACTGCAAGCACGAGTTACTGCTTCAGAGCCATTCATGCCACCTCTCTTGAGAAAAGCTGCTCATGCTGAGGAGTTTGGGTCTCCCTTGCCTGCAACACTGCAGGCTTTGGGGGGCTGCTGGGCGACCTCCCACACTGTAGCCCTCTCTGAACCCCCCTCAGCTCAGGACACGCAGGGGCCCCTTGTTCTCCAGCCCCAGCCAGCATAAACACGGATGGACGGTATCGCATCGGAGCTGGAAACTCGGGGAGGATTTATTTTCCAAGATCCTAACAACAAATGAGGTCTTTTCTGGCAGGTCCTCTGCGAGGACGCGCCAGCCACCCAGTCAGCTGTGCGGTCCTGCGTCCAAGAGCCATATTTCTCTTGGCCTTGATGGGAAGCAGAGGGAGTCCCTGCTCGCAGAGGTGGGTGGGTGAGGAGCTGCTTGGAGAGGAGCCGGTGAGGGGCCTCCATGTCCCTCTTTGGACAAGACCTCGTCTTAAATGCTTGGCAGAGAGGCTGTGAGGTCCCATGAAGCTTGCAGGATGGAGGGGGGAGGTCGAACTGAGGATGTTTCAGGTCTCCTGAACCCCAAGGTGGGGCCCGTGGTCTTTGCGGGGCTGTCCCACACTTGCTGTAACTCAGCGACGGCGTGTTTGGGGCTTCTCTAACATACGGGGTGGTGCGTGGTGTTTTCCCAGCCGCTGCGGCTCAGCCCTGCGTGTGCCATCACCTTCTCCCTTGCATGGCGGGAGGGAGAGGGGCAACAGAGGTCCTAGGGATGGGTGACGGTCAAGGTCTGCTCTGCCAGACTGAAGATTTCACCCATCTCCTCTGCTTCTACCATCCTTCCCCCACCCTCAGCGTTGGTGTACTGGACTGCTGAGGGGCTTTGGTGGGTGATGTGGTCTGGTAAATAGCCAGTCTGCTTCTGTTTTCTCCTGAGCACAGCCAGTCTCGATGTACACGGCACCCTGTTTATTCCACGCTTTCTGGGAGCAAATGTCCTTTGGGCTCCCACCCCTGGAGACCTCTGGGGCCTGGATGATGAGCACACGCACTAGCACGTTGATCGTTTGCCATGAGAAGTCTCCTGGTTTACAGCACGGTGTCTCCGTCTCTGTCCACTCGGTACCTGGAGGAAGCCCCGTCAGGTGCTGGCTCTAGCAGATGCCTCTTTTCTGCTGCCCGGTTATCAGTATCCAGACCCCAGCCTGGCCCAGGAAAGGATGCTGACAGTTTCTGTTTAGCAGTTAAGCAAGTTTTTAACTATGTAACCAATACCTGCCTGTTGTCTGAGGCTTAAAAAATGGAGATAGGAGTACAACAGGGAAATTTATTATCAGTACACATGAACTGAAACTGTCTCCACTGTCCAAGCTGAGAAAAAAGCCAGAAGGACACAGAGAGCATGATGAGTGACAAGGGAATAGGATTTTTTCTTTTTGCTCCTCTTTTAATCACCACAGATGCCAGCAGCAGCAAAGATTTAGCAGATTCTGTTCATGACATGCAGTTTTTAAATCCATAGTCTCTTCTTTTTCCTGGATTCAGTAGCTTTCCGTTTGTAAAATTGTGTGTTGGGTAGCAAAGGCACGAAGAAGTCTGCAGTCATACTCTCAACTGGCAGGGAAGGGGTACCATCCTCGCAGGGACAGGCTGGAGAAGGGAGTGGGAACCGGGAGGGTTTTTCATTTTCACATTCTTCATCTCGCTTTGTTTACTCACCGCCCGCAGGAAGGCTGCAAGGCCAAGTGCCAAAGTTTTTCGCTTTGACACATATGCAAGATGTTGTAGCGATCTGTGTTTGCTTTCTAGCAGTTAAAAAAATGGAAACACTTTGAAAGGGAAGAACGGAAAGTTTTCTCTAACACAAGTTCATATGCTACAAATTGAAGCACAGATTTTTTTTCCTTCTTACGAGCTACAACCTCACAGCTCACAAGTAGTATGCCTGCTACCAGCTGTTAGGAGCATTAAGTGGACATTCACATATCAAAGCAGGTCTTTGCCCAGAGCTGAAGTCACTGATGAACAGAAAACAGCCTGAGGCTCGTACCCTCTCTAATATCCTCAAGTTGTGTCAGGGGAGATTTAGATTTCTTTACTGAAAGAGTGGAACAGGCTGCCCAGGGAAGTGGTGGAGTCACCATCCCTGGAGGTGTTCAAAAAACGTATAGATATGGCACTTCAGGACATGGTTTAGTAGGCACGGTGGTGATGGGTTGACGGTTGGACTTTATGATCTTAGAGGTCTTTTCCAGCCTGAATGATTCTGTGATTCTAATGGTGCAGCAGCTTCGCACATCATTTTGTTCAGGCCCTCCATAGTGCTTGGAGCTGTAGTCCCCTCGAGCCGTACCCAGCTGAGGGTGGTCAGGGGTCCCAGCGTGGTCCCTCAGCCCACTGCTGCTGCTCTGATCAGGAGACCGGCCAACAGCTCAGAGCACCAGCACTCCAGGGCCACAAGACCTTCCTGCACAAGCAAGCGTCTGAAGCCAAAGCTGGATGCTTTGGAAGCAATTTTTCTGCACCCCAGCCCTGGCCTCATTATGAAAACATTGAATTAAGAGTTTCACACTCTTAATTAATTAATCTCCTTCAGCAAAAAAAAGAAATAAAATAATGCTGTGTATAGCAAAGGTTTTTCTGTGCCTTTTGATGTGGTCCTACTTGGCTTGCAAATTCTTGCCTGACATAGGCTAAGGTGTTTCTGCTTTGGATCAGTCTGGTATTGGAGGTCATAAAAAAATGGGGAAAAATTTGCAAGCAAGCTCTTCTGGGAACATAAATTGTTCGTACACACCTTGGAGGTACAGTTTTTGCTTGGGGGCCTGTAGATGGCAAGGCCACTTTGCCCAGACCGGAGCGCTCCTGCTGATTTCTCCTGAGCCCTGGTCTTCTCCAGGCCACTGAAGGTTTAGCACATGGGTATTGTTTTTTCCCCTGAGGTCTTTCTTTCCAAAGCAGGGCAGATGAGACCCAGCACGGGAAGAGCAGAGCAGGGCACATCTCGAAGTGGGCAGAGCTGGGCCCTGCGGGATGCTCTGCTCGCAGCAGGCTGGGCTCAGTCTTTGGGAACAGTAACACCACGATATCCGCTCTGGAGCAGGAATACGGTGCTGGTGGCTTCAAAGTCCTGCTCTCTTCTTCCTCACGGCAGGCAGCTTGAGCAGAGCACTTCCCAAGGCAGGTCATCTAGCAGGTCTCCAGGGCAGCTGGAAGTGGGATGAGGAGCTGATAAATGAGCAGGTCTGGGTCAGCATTTAGGTGACTCTTCAAGCAAGGGAATAGCGGAGGAAAGATATTGTGGAGAGGGAAGAAAGCAGAGAAAAGGAACTGCATGTCACGCTTGGGCTGTTAAAACCTACCTTCCTTAGGTGTGTGCAGCTGTTTGCATGGAGTAACCTAACTCTTCCCAAGCCTATAGAGCCCCATGGCAGCCTGTGCTTGCACCTGCCCTCCTGGCGCTTGTCGCTTCCCAAGAAGTGGGGACATCGTGATGGGACATGGGAGGAAAGGTCTCACCACAGCAGCAAAGCATGGATATACTATTACGTAGTACAGTACATTTAGCTAAATGCATGTACTGATGTTCCTCATCAGGTGAATACTGTGTGGGTACAGAAGATGGTACCTGTGCTGCGTTGGCTAATGTACACACCATGGGTTCTCTGATAAATCTGCGTTGCTCAGTGCAGGAACCGTTTAACTCTGTTTTGTTGTCCGATGCACCAGGTATAGCATTGCACATCTGCCATGTGCTGACTCTCTTACAAAAAAAAGAACACTGAGTGTCTCAGAAGAGCATTTTCTCTTGTAGATTTAGATGCAAGTGGTCCCTGTAGGAGTCAACGGTTGGACTTGATGATCTTAGAGGTTTTTTCCAACCTCAGTGATTCTATGATTCTATATATCATGCCTACTGGTGATCCTGTGTGCTGTCCCTGCAGGCAGTGAAAGACCACCAAAGGAAGAAGAGTTCATTCCTGTAGCAAATGCCGCAGGAGCACACGCTCTTGTGTCCAAATCTCACGTACAGTCAATGCAGAGTGCACAGCACCCAGTGTTACTGTGCTCTTGTTGTGGGTGGCCAAGTGGCTGCGTGTTTTGTTGGGGGTTTTTTTATTATTATTTCGTCTTTGTTTTACATAGAATAATGTGAATGCTGACAAAAGTGCCTGGAGACACGGGAACGTGCTTTAGACAAAGCCAACGCTGTAAGAAGTGTAGTGTCCGAGTAAGCTGTAGCACGCAGACTTGCAAATGCTTTTGCTGGCTCTATTCCAGAAGGATACAGCAGTTATCATATTCTGGGGAACTATACCCTCTTTGTTTTCCTCTGTTGCTTGGGGAAGGGGTGCTTTTTGCTACAGTTGCAGTGAGTTTAAGTAATGACATATGCATGCTGAAATTGCTTTTTGCCCTGTTTCTACCTTTGAAACTCTTAAGATAACATTTGATTACAGAGGAAAGCTCCAGTAATGGAGGCAATAATAAATGCAGTGTGTTATGGTGACTATCTAACACTGTGTTGCTATTTTGATAATCATCAAAAAGGAGATCACCAAAGGTCGTTTTCTCAGGATGGAGAAAAGAAGTTTCAGGGGATGTAAAGAACTGGGGTTGTACAGATGACCCAAAAGAAATTTTAGAAGTGATCTTAATTCTGTGTATGAGTGTCTCTGGGGGGCAAAAAGGCCAGCTGTTGCAGGGCTTTTTAATCTAGTGAGCAAGGCACAGAATAGCTATGGTTGAAGATTAACAAAACTCATAAAGAAAATTAGAGTCCAGGCATACTTTTTGAACAGTGTTTACTGATGGTAAATATTGAGATGAGCAACCCAAGGAAGAGATTGAGTAGTTGGTTATTGATGCCTTCCAAGAAGGTCCAGGGTCCTCCTGGGACACAGGCTTCGGGCAAGCAGACGTGAATGGCTCCAGGTGGCATTAAATGATCATGTCTTTTGGTCTGCCTGCTCATCTGATGTTCCCTTCTGGCGCTGCAAACCAGGCAAGTCTGCAGTGAAAATTGAGGCCTGATATTCTCCTAGGCCTCTTTTGCAATATAAAAAAAGAGAGTTGGAGTCCGTAGAAGAATGAACTTGTCTGATGTGGAGATCAGAAGAATACTATCCTTGTATTAGTGCACACAGTTAATTGAACTTTATAGAATCATAGAATTGTTAAGGTTTGAAAAGACATCTAAGATCATCAAGTCCAACCGTCAACCCATCACCACTATGCCTGCTAAACCATGTCCTAAAGTGCCACATCTACACATTTTTTGAACACCTCCAGTGATGGTGATTCCGCCACGTCCCTGGGCAGCCTGCTCCAATGCCTGATCACTCTTTCAGTAAAGAAATTTTTCCTAATATCCAATCTAAACCTCCCCTGGCACAACTCAAGTCCATAGCCTCTCGTCCTATCGCTAGTTACCTGGGAGAAGAGACCAACATCCACCTCACTACAACCTCCATTCAGGTAGCTGTAGAGAGCAATAAGGTCTCCCCTCAGCCTCGTCTTCTCCAGACTAAGCAACCCCAGTTCCCTCAGTCGCTCCTCACAAGACTTGTTCTCTAGACCCCTCACCAGGCTCGTTGCTCTTCTCTGGACACGTTGCAGCCCCTCAATGTCCTTCTAGTCATGAGCGGCCCAAAGCTGAACACAGTACGCCAGGTGCGGCGTCACCAGTGCCGAGTACAGGGGCATGAACTTCCCAAAAACGCTACAAAGAACAATCTCTGTTCTGTTCCTTAAAGACGTGGGCACTCTGACAGCAGACCTTAAGTCCTACAGGGAGCTCACATCAGTAGCAGCTAGAGCTCATTGTTTCTATATGAAGACTACACTATACTTCATACAAAAACATGACCTACCAGCTTCAGCACCGACCTGCAGGTTTCCCAGGCTGGCACCCATCGCCTGCCCGCAGTTTAGCAGGTCGATACATGCCTAGGAGTACGTGGGCTTCAGGAAGCTGAAGAGATGGCGTTGTCCTCGCAGTAGGAAGGCTGCGTTTTCAATCACTATAGAGGCTTCCTGCTAGCTCTTTTGAGACTTACAGCGAAGAAAGCTCTTGGCAGCCTAAGGAGGACAGATTACTGCCCATCCAGTCCACCAGTTCTGTAGTAAACCTGTTTGGTTTAGTATGGCGAATAGTGGCTGCCACAAATTGGGACTGCTTTTCTCTGCTGGGGAGGAGGAAATGTTTTGCATAATTGAAATACTTCTTAGTAGGGAAGGAGAGTTCAAAATCCATTTCAAGCTCACGTGGACCCAAAGTATGCAGAGTGCTCTGCTCAGAATTCTGAGGCCTTTTTAAAACAAGCCCACTGAGGTTATTTCACTTCTGATCACCACACTCAGTCTCACAATAATCAAAGCCTGTTATCTGGAGTCTTGCAATATCATGACTCACCAGCTAATGATGACAGTGTCTCGCACACGCATCAGTTGTTGCTTTATAAGATATGGAAATCGTGAACTCCCAGTACAATTTAAGCTTCAACATTTCTTTTCCCATTTTCATTAATTTGCCTGCAGATTAACTCTTAAACTACAGTGTCTTCTCCCTGACAATGTCAAGAAGTGGCAGACATCTCTCAGCTCTTATATACTACTTTCCTGTAATATAAAGTTGTCCAAGGACTCCCCAAGGTGCAGTAAGAGGGCTGAAAATGTCTGATGAAATGATTGTTGTCCCCACAACCAGGAACAAAGTGTGTTCATTTGAAGAAGAGAAAAAGACAATAAAGGAAAATGAAAGTAATATATAAAGGTTTGGGCCCAGTTTTGGCTTGTTTGCAGAAAACCAGTGGTGTCTATGGATGAAGGAGAGGGGAAACGTGAGTTTCCCAAACTCTATTCTGTGTTTCCAGAGCATACCCTTGTCCTTTCCCGTTCACAGGCTGCTTCCCGCAGTCCTCTGGGCCTGTGCGCTGGCGGGTACCTTAAAATAGCCTCAGACTTGGCAGATGTTGTGTGCATAGAAGCAGCCAGACATCGGCCAAACATGTGGCACCCGCACAGGCTGCCACTGCTGTGGTCTGTGTGTGTGGACTGGGTAAAGCACGTTGAGCAGGCTACGGGGTGCAGGATTTGTTTCTTCTGGCCTCAGCTGTCTAAAAGTTGGCTGTCTCAAGCTAAGCTAATGATGTGGTCTTTCTCTACAATCAGTAGAGAGCAACATGCACCTCCAGAGGATAACTGCTCCCAGATACCTTAGGTGCCTATCTTGGGATGGCATGAATTGCTCTCTAGAGGTGCTGCCTCTTCTCCACTGACTGTGAAGGGAACACAGGTGGCTGACCTAAGCTTCAGCAACTAACTTTTATGTGGCTGAATTGGGGGATATAGACTGCTACGTGGAGGACCTCCATAAAAGGTAGCAGAGTCAAGAAGATCGTATGAGCAGTTGCAAGGTAAGAGGTCCCCGAGTTCAACCTGAGCTTTACAGCTGATTTGCTGCGTGATCCAGTGGTAGCAGTGGTGGTGCTGGCGGCATCCTTCTGCTGGAGAACACCAATCTGATTGTGCTTTTTTATTTTTCTCCACCCCTGAAGGTCGGCACTGTGAGGTCCATCAGATGATTGGAAACTACATGTGGGACCAAAAAACAAATGTATCTTTCGATATTGGTGTGAATAAAGAAAGCCTGCTGCCTCTCTGGTGGAATGGATCAGAGCCATTATGGGTCACAATGATGAAAGCGAAAAAGAACGTTTACATGTACTACTGGCCAGGTTAGTATGTCAAAAATTGCTACCATCTTAATGGTGCATCTTTACAACTAAGCACTCCATACTCTGTAGGATGGCTTTTTAGTACACTGAAATACAGACAAGAATTATTAATGCTTTAGTAATTACTCATAGAAATTAAATATCTTTTCTTAAGCTGTGACAATTTGCATGTGCTTAGAAAGGAAAAGACTGAAGTGTCACTGGAGGCAGCTTTCCACCAAACATTACTTTCAGGGAGGTGCTGGCTTGCAGAGCATCCCCTCCTCCACCAACTGCTCGTTCTGCTTGCCCACCTGTACCTTCTGCTGTGCCAAATGGTTGCTCCATGAATGGTTCATGGAGCAACACTGTAGACCATGTCACTGATCATAGTTAAACAGTAACCATCCTCCCCCAGTGCTTGTTTGGTTTTAACCTGGAAATTAGTGGCTGAGACCCGAAGACGATATACTCTGTGGGGACAGCAAAACCCAGCTGAAAGCAAACCATCCTTTGGTGAGCTGGAGCGAGCACTCTTGTCCTCCTTCACTGTTAACTCAGTTGAGGTCCCAGTTGCTCTGAGACATTCATTTGGAGGGACTTGGCCTTTCCATTCCTGGTTTGTTGGGCACTGGACCACTGAAATCACTCGGGATGTATAATAACAAGTCTTTTTTTAACAAATAGGAGTATACTTTTAGGCTGTCCATTTCGGGACCCACATGGAAATAGATGTTCCAGCTGTGCAGCCAGCAGGAAATCCCTTGAAAGGTACCCAGCTTCTCAACTTTTTCATCTTTTAACTGCTACCTAAGCAGTATGCAAATATCCTCATATGTGTAACTACAGGCTAGAGGACCACGTGTTAGAAGAGCTGTACTGAATACAGCCAGTGCCAGTGGGTCAGGCGGCGGCAGCTGACTCACGCCGTGGGCTCCCGGCCAGCTCGTCTTCTGCATCCCAACGCTCATGTGCCTGGTCACGATCTTCCCATGCAACGTGGCTGGTGGCGTCCCAGAAAAAAGGCCACAATTCTCAGGAAAGAGAAGAAAGAGCAAACCAAGATGAAAAACATTGAAAAGCCATCCAGAGCATTTCTACTCTGAAGAGCGAAAAGATATGGGAGTGACAATGTCGCCTTACAGACTCAAAGGCAGTCCAGTGGACTGGTATTGCAGACTGCGTGTAGAGGTTTGGATCATCCCTCAAAAAAAAGGCTCTCCTTATTGGAGGTCACCCAAGTGGCCTAACAGCAATTCAAATAGTAAGATATGGAAATTATACAAGAAGTTAGAAATTGTTCTAAAAATTTACAAAAAGGCCTGTTTCAATAGACAATTCATTTCTGACTACTAATGTAACTGCACTGAATAAATATAATTATGTACTGAGTAGATGTAACAGTCTACAGAGAGCTACTGAAATCCAGAAGAACAGTATCACTTTCCATTAAATGCCGTGGTCTTCACCCAGCTCCTTCCTGCTGCCCTTTGCACAGTGTGTGCCAGGGAGAAGACATACGAAGTGTAGATGTATATCTGTATACATATGTATACCCTGCACACTCATCTATCTGCTATTTCCAGTGGAAAACTGCAAGGAAGAGCAGAGCCTCCCTTTTCCCAGCACTTACGCTGCCAAGTGTCTGCATTGACTCTCCTGTGACAGCGGGGGAATTTCTGCCGTACTGGTACCTGTGGGACTTTTTGCGTGGATCTCGTATTTTAGATGTGGACCGTGACGTGTACATCTTCCTGTTATTAATTATGTATCTGTGACCAGCGACCTTTGGGAGAGCCATTGGTGCTTCAGTTCAGCAAACGCTTAAGCACATGCTTATTTTTTAAGGGTGTCCACAGTCTGAAGGGACACGTCTGCCATACAGGGTCAGGCACAGGGCAGGAAGCAGGGTCAAACACGGAACTGTTGAACTAAAACACGGGGCAGCTGGGCTGCAGTAGGACTCCAGGTGCAACTGGAGTAAACAGAAGTCACTCCAAATGCAGTAGTATTTATTTATTACATTTTCCCCATATGATTTTGTGGAACTGTTTCCTAGTTCCATAGTAAGGATGTAATCCTTATTTCTAGATTTATTATTTTAAAGCTTTAATTCTTTAAAAGGCATTTGACTGGGGAGTGGTGCCAAACAAAATGGAAGAAAAAATAAGGGTTTAATAACCAAGGTGGGTGAAGGTCCCACAGATGTTTTCACTGAGTAGGATCTGCTATTAGTGATTAACTTTCCAGCCTGAGGATATACTGCTGCTTAGTAACAAATCTTGCAAATCTGGTAGAGATCCAAAGAGAAGAAGTTTGGGAAACTGTTAGTAGGAAAAACAATGTACAGCCAAACTCATCGCACTTTGTTCTGGAAGGTGCTATTTTTTCTCTAGCCAGTGGTGAAGAAAACGAGACTGATCAAACATAGCAGACACGCATTGCAAATGCCAGCGAGCCGATTCCCAGGGTTAACTTGCACCGCTGCCATTTCCTCCTCAGAGCCACTTCCAAGCTCTGCAAAGTCTGAACCCAAAATCTGACACTTCGTATTCTTCCCTGTGGTCCCCTTTCATGCGTGTTCAGTGCTTAAAGGAAGAAAATCCAGACCCCAGCAAACAGGGACACAGGGCAGGAGGAGTGTCAGATGTGAACACCCATCCATCACAGCTTTATCTGTGAGCCCAACATCAACACGGCGAAGACAACTCGTGGGCAGAATTCATCGGGGCTCCCAGCCACCACTTCTGCCGAAACGTAAGCACTTGGCTTGCAGGGACATTCTTCTGCTTTCTTCACGGCGTTTATTAGGCAGTTTCTGCTCTTCGAGGCATTCCTGGGGGAAAAAGTCTTGTATCCTCTGACTGTTTGTGAAGTAAAACCCAACAGCTAACGCCGTGCGTGGGGTGAAAGGTGCATCCTCACGCCCAGGTTGCCTGTTTGAAGCACTGTGGCTCCAGCGGATGGAGGAGCTCCAGAGGAGAGCGAGAGCATCCAGGTGGTACCACCAAAGCCAAAGCTTTGTATTGCTCCTCACGCTCAGCCCGGTGGGTGACGTTATCCCAGACCCTCCAGCTCCTTCATTTTCCGGCAGCCTCTGCAACTGCTTCAGCTGAAGTGCAGCGACGTCTGTTCTCAACGCTGAAATGAGAGAAAGGGGGGGGGGAAAAAGACTCTAAACCCAACCTTTCATCCTTTAATCACAACATTTACCATACCGTGGAGCTAGTCTGGAAAGTTTTCAAGACCTTTTGTTATGACATGAAGTGTCTAACTGTTAAACCAATGTTTAGAAATGCAATTTAAAGCTGGCAGGGGTTCAGGTCTCCATGTCAGATAGATAAAGAGAAGCCTATATATCACTGCGAAAGAAGTCCTTACTCCTGCTCCAGAAGTTCAGGTTTTTAAGTAAAGGTTTAGTGTCATACAAAACTGCGCAGAAAGGTATCTAACATTACGTCGTAGCAAATATGGCTTATCTGTTTGTACTTTAACCAAGAGAAACTTAACATTCCCTTCGTCTGGTTCCAAGTGCTTTTAAATTGCCTTTCCCATAATACTTCCATGAGAAAATTTACCAGCTGTCGTGGCCTCTATCAAAATGAAAGTTAATTATTAAAAAGTTTTCGTGGACAGTATTTTGGAATTGTAATAAGCCTTAACATCAAAAGTACAGTTTTGAGTTCTGTTCATCACAGAGGCCAGAAAAAAAAAAAAAGGAAGCTCTTGGTATCTAGGCAGCCTGAATTTTCGGTGTTACTGCCAATGAACTGCACACTTGCAGACCAATATTTAGTGGACAAAATTATTTCTAATTGTTGCTGCCTCTGTAATCTTTTATGTCCTGCTCATCACTTGACAATCTAGAAATCGCAATGACAGAAAGATCTGAGAAACTAAAATACCCAAGATCCCCAAGAGGTTAATGCTTCCAGTTATAATTAACTTGTGAGTAATTCTGAGGAATGATATCTGAGAAAATTATAATCTGATGTCAGTATCTGAAGAGGAAAAAAGAGGCAAAATCATCTTGTTAGTCATTCACTGTGAGCAATCATCCACTTGAACTAAAATACTAGGCGTTTCCAAATGCATCCTGAGCTGCTTGCCTGGATTTGGAGCCAATCTTTTCCCAGGCTCAAGTGACAGAGGAGAAGTTGGCTCTGAAGTTCCAGTTCTGTGCTGAAGAAGTAGCAAAGCCCACAGAGGATATCCGAGGCAGCTGAAAGCCTGTGCTTTGCTGCTGGTAGCACCCAGGATGTCGTGCAAAAGACTGGAGCTGCACATCCTCAGGGGACAAGGGCTCCTGCTTCCTGGAGATGGCTTCAGGTCATTCATGGAATATCTTTTTTTGATGATTTGGTTAGGTAGCAGCTGTGGCCTGTCTCTGTTGCACACCAGAATTTCCTGAAAGTGCCATGTACAGTTGCATAGAAGTTTTGCTGTGGGATGATATGGAGAGTCAGTTCTTGTCAAGCAATCTGCAGGCTGTTCATCGAGGTTGCAGATTGCTTTGGTGGTGGAGAGTTAAACACTGAAGTGTCTCCATGGAGAAAGGGGAGGATTAAGACATAGAAGTTTGAGGCCACAGGGGAAGAATGAAAAGTGAGCACCATCACACACTCCCACAACTTTCATAAAACCAAATATTAGATAGAGGTTCAAAATGATGTAAATATGTTTTTACAGAAAAGTAAACAGGTTGACTACATTTTCTGTTTATTATTGCAAATAATTCATTCTTACAAACAATTAGTCATAATAGATGGGGTCCCTTCATAGAATCGTAGAATCATTAAGGTTGGAAAAGACCTCTAAGATCATGAAGTCCAACTGTCAGCCCATCACCACCATGCCTGCTAAGCCATGTCCCAAAGTGCCACATCTATATGGTTTTTGAACACCTCCAGGGATGGTGACTCCACCGTTTCCCTGGGCAGCCTGTTCCAATGTCTGACCACTCTTTCGGTAAAGACATTTTTCCTAATATCCATTCTAAACCTCCCCTGATGCAATCTGAGGCCCTTGAAACACATAAAGAATGTGGAGACCTGGGAGCCACTGCCATGGGACACTGGGTGAAGAGACTGAATCTGTCGTGTGCTAGGGCTCTTTAACTTTTGGAAAGGGTAAACTCTATCTCATTTATCTGGCTTTCTGCAAGTCACTGAAGATTTTTTTAAATTTACTAAGCTTAAATATTTAAGTTTTTCTAACCGTTCATGGTACTCCTGAGAATTCATGATCAGAAGTCTCTTAGCCATCTTAACCTGGAAGTGGTGTGCTTTTCCCTGTGTCCCAGTATGGCATCTCAGCGACGTGAGCTCACGTGGGCTGAGATACAAGACACTGACAAAGTCTCTTTACTGAATGTCCCAGTAAGAAAACCACTGTAAATTATCTCTCCTTGCTCCAGTGCCCTCTCTGTACTTACACCTCCCGTGCAGCCTTCTTCCCCCCAGGCAACCAGTCAACTTCTGACAGTCCTTAATGCCTATTCCTTTCATCCCAGAGGAGAAGGAAAGTGCCCCAAATGTAGGCAGATTCAGGCTATGGCTTAGAGTTGCCTTTTTTGACCTGACTGTATTGCTGTATACAGAGGCCATTTTGCAAAATATATCCTTTTTTTTTTTTTCTTGTGCCCCAGGAATACACCAGAAAATGCCTAACTGTGATGGGAGGACTCTGGGGCTCTTGAAAGATAGTTTGCATGAATCCAGTGTTTCTGAAAGCACATCTCATTTAAATATTAATGTTATTCAGCAGCACAGTAACCAGAGAGCGAAAGGGCAAAAAACCCACAAAAACATGTTTTTGTGTGTTCAGGGCCATGTTCTCCTGTAGGATTTGTTGCCATAAATCTCTGGGCCACAAAACAGACTGTATTATGCAAGGAAGGCTGCAAGTTACCAAGAGAGTTAATTGGTTTATACTGTTTTAATAAGACCTCATGGGAAACAGATTTAATAGTGGAGTGCCAGTATCACATAATAAAACACGGTTTATAGAGGATATTACGACGTAAGATACAGTGTGTCTGACTGGAAAGTATTTGCTGAACTTTCAGGGAACAATATCTACGTCTATTGTGTTGGAAGCCTGGAAATGGGGCTATGTGGCCATAGCAGTTAAAAAGAAAACAAGCTAGCGATTTAGGTGGAAACTGTCCGCCACGAGGGAATCAAGAGTTTTATTGTGGGAAGGTCACACAGAGACCTTTCTTTTAGAGAGGGAAATAAGAGGATCCGATGTACAGTTTGCTCCAAGCACTCATCAAACCAGCCTCTCTGCCCTTTTCCCTTCCCAACCACAAGGTTTTCCTGCAGGGAAGGTGTAAGGTAAGTAATGTCACCGGGCATTTACAAACCTGAACTTGGACCCCAAGGTGTGGGGTCTGTGATCAGGGTGAAACAGCGAATCTCACCACGTTTTTCGCTCGTAGGTTGCGAGGTCGAAATCCTCGGGGTCAGACCAAGTTATTGCCGCGAATACTTCAGTGTCCCGACAGACAAAAACTTTGCGGATGCCATCAGCGATGCTCTCGAGTCTTTGCGGTACGTCACTGAACTTCTGCAGTGTGGGGTTTCCTCTCTCCAGGATGAGTATTTGGGTTTACTGTCAGCCTTCCTGTAGGGAGATCGTCAGGATTCGCTCCCACGGAGGAAGATGAAGGCCGAGACTGCTTTGTAGCACTGTCATAGAAACATCACCATTACAGAAATTGACCCTTACGTTAAGATCAGAGGGAAAGATGTGCTCCTCTTTTCATGTGTAGGTTACAACACAGAGGAGACATCCTGACTTACTATTTTTAATTTGCCGTTTCAAACAACTTCAAGATCAGTCTGTGAGTATCTGTTCAGTGAACTGCAAGAGCAGACTTTGAAATGCTTAGATACAGAGAGCTCCTGGGAATTTGGAAATTCTGAAATTCAGTTCCGGCCACTTACTTAGAAGACCAATGTTTTGTCTCCCACTGCATGTTAGAACATCTCAGGCACAATGATTTTGGAGCAGGCATTCACTTTGTGCAGATGTGGGAATTTAGAATAGAATAGAATAGAATAGAATAGAATAGAATAGAATAGAATAGAATAGAATAGAATAGAATAGAATAGAATAGAATAGAATAGAATAGAATAGAATAGTTCAGTTGGAAGGGACCTACAATGATCATCTAGTCCAGCTGATGGGAATCATGGGAATATATCTCTCAACCAGCTCCTAGGAAAAAAGTGTGCTCCACTCCCTGCTTTCTAGTTCCACCATCTCTCATCCAAACGTTAACAAAGGACAATTCCATGTACCTTGTAAAAGCAGGGAAGACTGCACCACCACATGCAGAGATAATGCCTTACCCTAGCTATAACTAATCTTCCTCTTTTAAAACCTTGTTTGTTCCATAATTTATCCAATCCAAGGATGCACTTCTAATTTTCTTCTTGCAAACTGCCATAGTGATTTGAATCTGAAGAGTTTCATATTCAGATGCTGGGTGCTGCTTGTCCCTGAAATGAAGGCTCCAAAACGATGAGTGTGCTGCCGGAGATGTAGCTCCCAGTTGCACACTGGGTCCTGCTGTGCAGGTACTCACAAATCACTCTGTCGTTTACAGGATAGGGCTTAGAGAGAAGCTGTCTCCAAACATGTGAGACATTTGATCCCAAAATGATTTAGCTTATATTTTAAGAAAGTTAGCTGCATGTGACATGAGGAGTTTGTATGTGCCATAGGAGGCTTTCTGGAGCTTCTGCAACACTTTTATTTCAGTGAATAAAGAAAGGAATGGAAAACTGAACACCAGCTCTGACTTCTGGTGGAAACCCAGAATTACCATGGGAAGCTTTTTGGTCGGGTATCATTTGGGGGTGGGTCAGAATATGCTTGAAGCTGCCTGTCTGGTTTCTACGAAGCAAGGTGCATAAGGCTGCTCAGGATGGATTGCAGCTTTATAAATGTGAGCAAGATTAAAAACAAGGCACAAACTGTTAAAAGCTCCAGCCCTTCAAGCTGCTCTTTTGGGTAGCTGGAGCCCATTGAAAAAGTTTCAATAGCTAATTCACCCTGAGTCACAAGGCTGCTTGCTGCTGCCGTTGGTGGAAAAGAAGCGAAGGGCAGGGACACAAGAATATTGGTGGGGCAGCTCACAAAAGGTGAAAGCTGATGATCTCAAGAAAAGAGCAGATCCTTGCCACCATGATGTCTGCCGTAAACACCCACTACAGCCTGCTGAAGAGCCCAACAGATCGTGCTGGAGCTGTCAGAGGTCCCGTCCCTGGTGTCCATTTACACACCATCCCCTCTTGAATTTCTGCCTGGGTTCCTTTCCTTCAAACCAAGTGCCCTGTCTGCAGCAAGGTGGGAAGGAGGAAAAAAGAACAACCATTGATAAAATTAATGATCAGTTGTAGGTGTAAATACTGCAGGGAGTTACAGTAAGGAAGGAGGGTAGAGAATGAACAGAGAAAAAAATACGCAAGTTTCCCTTCTCCTTTCTCACAGTTGTTTTTCCCATCGTTCATCCTCACAGAATCACAGAATCACAGAATAGTAGGGGTTGGAAGGGACCTCTGTGGGTCATCTAGTCCAACCCCCCTGCCGAAGCAGGGTCACCTACAGCAGGCTGCACAGGATCTTGTCCAGGCGGGTCTTGA
>Ga0065711_1012478_pt1 | contig 16696 bp, 28 predicted proteins | sample Hoacrofraction12_FD_59098 | JGI IMG/M metagenome (GOLD analysis project Ga0065711, IMG submission 59098) | Hoatzin crop microbial communities from Cojedes, Venezuela - Epithelial fraction 12 v2 (version 2) | ecosystem: Host-associated > Birds > Digestive system > Esophagus > Crop | place... | reverse complement strand
TGTAGGTGACCCTGCTTCGGCAGGGGGTTGGACTAGATGACCCACAGAGGTCCCTTCCAACCCCGAACATTCTGTGATTCTGTGATTCTGTTTGTTTTGCACGTAGCAGCCGGGTTTACAGAGAGCAGTGCTGGGGAGAGGGGGATGGCTGTGGGGTCTGGGGGCGAAGCAGGACCCCAGCAGCCCGGGCTGAGCTTTCCGTGCAGGGGCAGATGTTTAGGTCAGTGCCAGGGCCGCATCGTGCGAGTGCTGGCGTGACCCGGTGGGTGCCCGCGGAGCCCTCCGGCAGGAAACGAGCCTGGCTGCGGTAGCGATATTTCTCTGCTGCTTCCGCTCAGCCCTGCGCCAGCTCCCTACCGGTGCTGGGGGACGGGGTGGGAAGCACTGGGACTGCTGGGTGATGCCCGGGGCGGTGACACCCAGAGGAGCCCGGGGACAGAGACCGAATCGCCAGGCTGTGTGTCAGGAGGCCAGTAGATAATTTCTGTGCCTCCCGTGCTCCTTCCCGGCGGGCAGTCGGGGTGCTGGGGGGCAGGAGGAGGGAAGGGGTTTTTTTGAGGTGGGAGCAGCCGGAGCTATTCAGGGCACATGTGGGAATTAAACCAGCCGACTGGTTTGCGTCACCAGGGTTTGTGTCCTTGGTGAGGCCGTGTGCCCGTGCTGCTGGCTTGCAGGACCCTGCCGGGGTTTTCGCTGGAGCAGGAGCTCCAGGTTGTGCAGGTGCCTCGTCCCGCGAAGCTGCTTAATCCTGTGGCTCTGAAACCTTTGGGGCGGGCGGTTTGCTGCCGGCACGTGGGCTGTGCTCCCGCCCAACGGAGCATAATCAATTTCTAAATTTTTTTTTTTTAATGAAAAGTCTTCAATTTTTTAACAAAAGGGGAAGTTGGGAAACTTTCCTTTCCCTGGCAAGAGCAAGCTGTCCCCTTGCAGCAAACTGTGTGTGGGCTAAAAGTGGTTGCTCTTTCCTGGCTGTCCTCATCAGCCCCGGTCCCGAGTGCCAGGGCTGGGGACGCGCTGCCAGCGTGTCCCTCCCTGCCCGCTGCCTGCGGCTGAGGTGCCACCTTTGCCAACCCTCGAGCAGGGATGCACAGGTCCCTTGCCTGATGTGAAGTGGGTTGCATCCGGGCTCTACCTGCGGGATCCTGAGCCCTTCCCGCCTGGGTGTGCCCGAGTCGGGGGCATGAACCTGCAGGAAGAGCCAGTGGGAACATACCATGCATCTTTGACCTTGGGACATGCCGGCTTCGTCATTGCTTGGGCGGGAGCGTGTTGCTGTATAAAAGCCCTGGAGAACACCTTGCTCCAGCAGTAGGAGCTGGTGCCTCTGCGCGATGGCTGACCCCAAGGAGCCTGAGAATGGGGGTGTTGAGCTGGGCACCCCTAACACAGCTCCCTCCACAGGGACCATGTCCACCCGGCGCCTCCGCAGCGAGGACTACAACGACTACAGCTCCACAGATGTCACGCCGGAGGGGAGCCCGCCCGGCGGCATGAACGGCTTCGCCCACCCCGAGTCCTACCAGCGCTTCGGGGAGACCAACGGGACAACGTGAGTGAAGCCTCCCTCCCTCCCTCCCTCCCTCCCGGGCTGGCCCAGCACCCGAGGAGGATGGAGGAGGTAACGGTGGCTCCTTGCTGCCTGTTGGCTTTGCTGGAGGATGGTGGAGCCGTGGTTTTATGGGGCATCCCTCCAAGGGGTGGCAAGGGCAGAGCTGTGGTCCTGCCTCCATGGGATGCTGGCATCAAGTGAGCGACTTCAGGACATGGTTTGGCACTTCGGGACGTGGTTTAGTAGGATGATGGTGTTGGGGTGATGGTTGGACTTGATGATCTTAGAGGTCTCTTCCGACCTATGATTCTGTGACTGCCCCAGCGTGGCTCTCCACTCTCTGGTGGAGCTGGGCTGGCTGGCAGCGGGCAGTCTTTGATGCTGTTCACAGTGTTCACTGTCTTCACCTAGGTTTGTTGGGGAGCTGTGGCGAGTAGACAGCATGTCCAGCTTCAGAGGATACCTGGGCATGTTGCAGCCATACCCTGGGGGTTCCTCATGCCTTATTCATCCAGGTGGGCAGAGGATGCTGTCTCTGCTTGTGGGAGACCGATTCCTTCAGCTCGGAGACTTTCTTGTGCAGCCCCTTGGTGCTGAGCTGCGCTCGTGCTGGGTTTTGCCTGGAAGCCGGTTTTGCAGATGCCCACCCAAAGTCTATTTGTTGAATCTCTGCCTTTCGTCCTTCCCCAGTGCCACTGGGCTGAGCTGGGTTCAGGGGACTGATCTGGACCTCCACATTTGCCGCAGCAGCTCAGAGCGGTGCCTGGACCCCTGGGCAGGATGCGCCGAGGGCTGAGACTGTGCGTGGTCCGGCTGCGGGCATCTGCCAACGGTCATCTCTGCATCTTCTCTCCCTCAGGTGGTACCAGACCCTGATCCACCTCCTGAAGGGGAATATTGGCTCGGGGCTGCTGGGGCTGCCTCTGGCTGTGAAGAACGCTGGCATCCTGGTAAGGTGGCTCTCACCCCGCTGCTGCCCGTGGGGCAGAGCAGCCTCGGGGCGCACTGGCTTGTCTCCCTGCCAAGACGCCTGTGGGTGCCCGGTGGCTTGCAAGCTTTTGCACCCTGGGCTCTGTGGCTTGCTTCGTTTGCTGCTGAGACCGTTCTTGCTGCTCCTGGGTTGTGCTGGGTGGTCTCAAGGAGTTCAGCGAGCTGGGGCTGCGGTTTTCTCTGCTGGGGTCAGGCAGGGCTCTGGGTCCCTGCCCCTGCACCCAGCTGAGTGTTACCTCCCTACCCCTCTGGAATCAGCCCCTGCCTCCCAAAACACTCCTTGGCCTCCACTTGATTTGTCCCAGCCGGTCCGTGCTGAGCGGGCTGTGTGTCTCCTGAGGGTGCTACGAGCACAGCACGCACGTAACGAGCCCCGTCGGTCAGCGGTTAAGGCTGGTGATGGGAGATGGTGGTGTGCTTCCCTCTGCGGGGTTTCGCGTGGGCTGGCCCAGCCTCGCGGCTCTGGCCGTGTCGAGGTCGATGGATGTGATGCAGCTTTGCTGTCTGAGGGCTGAGGTCGTGCTTGGAGGTCAAACAGCAACCCCTGGCCCCGTCACATCTCCCCCCCGCTTCTGTCCTGGTGCTCAGCTCCTCTGTGTCTGTATCGTGCCCCAGCGACCGCCGTCCGTGTGAGTGGTGGGGGCACCTCGCTGCTCTGCGCTGTGTTTCTGCGCCCACCAATGCAGCGTTCCCGTTGCCCAGACTGAAACATTAAAATAATTAAAAAAGAAAACTTCCTTTCTTTGTCCACACCACGACCTCTTTGTCCCCTGTGTAATAATGGTGTGCAAGATTAGTTCGAAAAACAATCCTGGAAGCGCTTTGCTGCACCCAAACTGCCCCAGCTTGTTGCTTTTGCATCATTCCTGCCAAGCTCGTGGCTCTCTGTGGGGTTACTCGGTCCTGGGGGGCTGGATCCGGGGAGCAGCACCCGAGCTCCCGTGCAGCTCACCGAGCCCGTGGGGTTTTGTCTGGCGGCAAAACCCATCGTGCAGCTCTGCCTTTGGCCATCAGAGTGCAGCCTTCCCCCTCTCTTCCCCTGCAGCTGGGTCCTGTGAGCCTGCTGGTGATGGGAGTCGTGGCTGTGCACTGCATGGGCATCCTGGTGAGATGCGCCCATCACTTCTGCAACAGGTAAGGAGCATCTCCCCGTCTCGGCACTGCTGCTCCTGCGGCTCTTCCTTTCCTCCCCACAAGCCCTGTGGTTTTTCTCCCAGCAGCAAGTTGCCTGTGTCAAAGCCTCGGTCGGGAACTGCTGCTGGGCTTTTGCACAGGAACTGTTTTCCCATTAATGTCATCATTTGCCTTGGGAACCAGCAGACGGGGCTGATGTGACGTCCCTTCTCTCTTTCTTCTCTGGACAGGCTCCAGAAGCAGTTTGTGGACTACGGGGGTGCCGTGATGTACGGGCTGGAGTCGACTCCCAGCGCGTGGCTGCGGACGCATGCTGTCTGGGGAAGGTACCTCTGCCCCTCTTCCAGGCAGGGGACTTGTCTTCAAGTCCAGTGCATGCTGCAGAGGAGCTGGCTGGTCCCTGAGCTGCTGTGGCAGATGAGCACAAGTGACATAAAATGTTCTCTGGCTCACCTACCCTGAGTGCTCAGTGTGCCCTGGGGGGTAATGTTAAGGTCTTTGAGCCAGTCCTGTCCCCATCCAGATGTGGCTTCTACTAAAGGGGTGGGAGAGGTGAGTGTCTGCAGCATAACAAAGGGGTAAATATCACGTACTGCAGTGCTGGCTGCCTTGTTAGACACTGAGCATGGCTAATGGCTGCCCCCGGGGATGCTGCCAGCCTGTGGATGTCCCCCATCACATCGCACCGATCCCATTGCACGTCAGATGCTGGGAACGTCCACCCGTTCCTGTGTCTGGGGAGCGTTGTCTCCAGCTGTGACAATTCAGCAGCAGACTGGAGATGCTGAACTTTCCTCCTGACTGAGGTGGTCCCAACCCTATGGAGAGGTTGGGAGGGGGAGATGGGAGAGCCTGATGTCTGGGAGGTTAGATGGAGATATGGTCCTCTTTACTGAGCATCGCAGAGAAGAGACCTGGGCGTGCTGTGAGCTGCGCACCTCAACCCCTGTGGAGAGCAGCATCGCTGCAGTGCAGCCCTCGAGCAGCCCAAGCGGGCTTTTATTTCTGTATGGCCTGGCTAACAAACGGTCTGGTTTCTTTTCTAGGCGTGTAGTGGGGCTCTTCCTGATCATCACTCAGCTGGGTTTCTGCTGCGTGTACTTCGTCTTTCTGGCTGACAATCTGAAACAGGTTAGACTTACTCCCTGCTCCGTGAGCAAGGTGGGGGTGTGGAGGCACTTGGGTTGTTCTTAGCTTCTGTGTCACGACCCTGATCTCCACCAAAGGTCCACTTTCTGAGTTGATGCTGCTCGGGGAGGTACTGCTTCTCTGTCTGGGTATTTTGGAGGATCGGTTTTCTCGTTCAGACAGGGCAGATCTGTCTGAGAGTCCCTGCAAGTTTGCTCTGCGTGCGGAGGTGCTGGAGCCATCCGTGTCACCCAGGGGAAGTGGGGGATGTTCCTGGCTAGGGAAGGCAGGAACATGGTGACAGCAGAGGGACTGTGCCTTTGATGTCCTGCCCACCTCAGTTAATTGGATTATTGATACTCTGTGTAGGTGGTAACGTACAATGGGTATCGGGACCTGCTGTGAACCTCTCCTGCCTTTCTTGGACCTGTTTGCATTCCAGTTTCTTGCCTCATCCTGTGGCCGTGGAGCTTAATTACATCTTTAGGGAAAGAGTTTCCTTCTGCCAGGCATAGGGATGAAATAAACAGAAACCCTGAACCGCTTGGCTGGCTCCCGTGCTGTGAGAACCTGGGAATAACAAATCCCTGTTCCCAGCCTCCAGCGGCTTGATGCCTTGCAGGTGCTGCCGTGCCCTTCGGCAGCCCTTGCGTACTCCCGTCAGCTTCAGAGGTGGTTCCTGGGGGAGTGAGGGGGCTCTGCTGGTGGGTGGCAGGGGATGAACAGGCTCTGCCTCTGCTCCGGGAGCAGCAGCCGAGGAGATTCTCTTTGTGCTGCCCCGTGGGATGGCTGGGAGGAGTAAAGAGTTGAGTGCCAGTGATCTGATGCCAACAGCCCCGAGACTGGGAGAGAGGAGGTTGTGTGCCTGTGGCCAGGCTGCTGCTGGCCCTCTGCTCCCTGCAGATGGCCCCTCGCTGCCGTCTCAAGGTGGGCTTCTTTCTGCTCGGCCTCTCGCAGTGGAGACTGAAGGCTGGCTCGAGCTGCAAGGGAAATTTGCAGAAACCTGCTAATCCAACCCATTTTAGGCCACAGCTGGGAACCCCCTTGGCTTCAGTTTTGGAATTTTTTGGATGGGGAGTGGGGAGTGTTGCTTGTTTCTTTTTGTGGTGGGGAGCAGCACGCTCGATGGGGAGCGATGTTACAGGTGATACCTCAGGCAAGGTGCTGCTGTGCTGGGCAGAGCTTTGGTTTGGAAAATGACTTTGGAGCAAGCAGGGCAGGCTGGGGCTCAAGCAGCACTGCCCCGGGAGTGCATGGCTTTGTGCTGCCCTCTTTAACCTCTCCTCTGGGGCAGGACTTGCTTTGGAGCAGGTGAAGTTAGTTTGCGGGTAGCCCTTTGCTGTAGTGGCCAGACAGCACGTGGTACCCAAACCAGCCTGGTTGTGGTTGTATTGGTGATCCACAGCGTGCCCGTGCTCTTTTGAGGGATGGTTCAGCCACCTGGTTCCTGGAGCAGAACTGTCTCTAGAGGTGAGCGCATGGCCCTGGAGCGCCTTTGGAATGAAAGACCCCAAGGAAGGGATGGTTTCCCATGAAGAAAGCAAAGCTGGGGGCCAACAGTAGCTTCCTTGCAAGGGAACAGGGCACTGGGTGAAGGGGTTTGTGACGTTGAATGTAAAGTGGTACAGCAAGAGGGAAAGGACCTTTGAGGAAATAGCACTTAATGCTTCTTTCCTCTCTTCTCAATTTGCCACGTGGGCAGCAGAAACCAACCTCTGCCCTCGGTGCACTTGGCTGCCGGGTTCGCGTGCTCAGCATGCCTGGGCTCGGGCAGGTTTTGCTGTCTGGGCTCAGATGCCGTAGCTAGTCCCACCTCTGCTCCTAGCCAAGGTAACAGGGATTTGCTTCAAAACTACCTGAAAAGCTGCATTGCTTTGGTTTTAATCGACTAGCTGTGTATGGAAGTGAGCTTTTGGGGTAGCAGTCTGACCCACNTGGGATGGGGTGCCAAGNTCATTGANTCTGACCTGCATGATGGGGTTCATCAAGCNTTCCTGTGCTTCNCCAGGTCATATCTGCAGCAAATGGGACCACCAATGACTGCAACTCAAACAGGACGGTGACCATGACTCCCACCATGGACTCCCGGCTCTTCATGCTTTCCCTGCTGCCTTTTGTGGTGCTGCTCACGTTCATCCAGAATCTCAAGGTCCTGTCTGTCTTCTCCATGCTGGCCAACGTGGCCATGCTCTGCAGCCTCATCATGATCTACCAGTACATTGTCAGGGTATGTGCGTGGCCGAGCCGGATTGGCTCTCCTCTGTCACTCCTGTGATGCCCCATGCTTTGGCGGGCAGGGGGAGCTTGGTGGTGGGACATTTGCACCCCGTGGGATGCTGCTCGCTCCCGTGGGCATGCTGGTTACCCTCTGCTCCGCAGGGCTTTCCCTGCAGCGTGGGGCTGCAACAGGGAGCGGTGAGAGCAAGCCAGGTCCTCCCTGCATCTGAACTCTGTGTGGGCTTTTTTCCAGGACATTCCTGATCCCAGTGACCTGCCTCTAGCAGCAACCTTCAAGACCTACCCCCTGTTTTTTGGCACGGCGATCTTTGCTTTCGAAGGCATCGGGGTGGTAAGTTGGCGTGTGGCGGCGGGGCTGCCTGCGCGGGAGGCTCAGCCCGTGCTGGGGCTTGCCGCAGCACCTGCTCTGCGTGGCAGCTGGCTTTGCAGATGAACTTCTCCGACGGTAGCCTAAATTCTGGATGATGCTGTTAGCTTCAACCTCCAGGCTATCTCCTGGGTCAAACCCTGTTGCTTCCATCTGAGGCTGGAGGAGCACATGCTCCAAACCTCAGGAGGTTGGTTGCCGCTTTGAAGGTGGCTGTATCTGGCCGTAGGGTGGGCTCTGCTGGGAATCGCACTGGCAGCTGCCTTGGGCTCGCTTGGCTGACCTGCAGAGGAGGAATCGTCCTGACTCTTGTTGCCTGCCTGAGGGGGAGGGCAAAAAGCATGACACAAAGAACCATGATCTGTTCCTTCCCACCCTGATGCCGAGGTCCTGTGACCCCCGCCTGGCAACTGCATGGCCCCAGTCTGCTTGGGGCTCGATTTGCTTGTGCCTCTCGTGAAAAATGCTCTAAATAGGCCGGCTGTGTCTGTGAGAAAAGCTGGGTGGGTGATTGCAGAGCTTAAGGGCTTGCTAAGATGTTGTGGGTTGTTTCTGGGAGCTCCCTTCAAAGGAGGAAAAAATGTTTTCATCTCCTATTATAAGCTGGCTGTGTAAACATAGGGCTGGAGAGGGCCAAATCCGTTACAGGAGGAGTGTTTACTGCATGCTGTGCGCAAGGCAGAGGGCTCTTGCGGGCAGTGAGGCACAAATGCTCTCTTGCTTGCATGACTTGGAGGTGGGGATGCAAACAAATGCTTTTTCTGGTCCTGCCTCCTCACCAGCTCTGCCACTCTGTCTCTTCTTGAAATCCCCACCACCCAAGGAGAGATATAAAAATGTTTGCTGAAGTCCTATATTTGAAAGCAAGTGTTGGTAGTACAGATGTGAGGGACTTGCTTCTGTCCTTCGTTTTTTTTCCTTTGTCCTGCCTGGTTGAAATCTGTCTGGACAAACTTCATAGGAGAGGAGAAATGTCTTGGTCTTTCCAGGGTCTGCTGGGGATAAGAAGACAGTTATTAGTGATGAGCCTGTCCCAGTGGGCATGGCCATGCTGTTTTGGGGTGCAGAGTGTAGTGCAGCCAAGGTATGGGGCGAATGGCATCGCCCCAAGGCACCAGTGGGCACGGCTCCTGCCAAGGGGAGGGAGCAGGTCCCTGCGTTAGGGCAAGGGCCATGGGGCTGCCCCTCCTGCTTTCTAGGGCTGAGGGGTGCAGAGGAGCGGGGGCAACCTGTGCTCTGTAGTCATCCTCCTCCTCCTCCTCTCCCAGGTACTGCCTCTGGAAAACAAGATGAAGAACCCCCGGCAGTTCCCAGTCATCCTCTACGTGGGGATGACCATTGTCACCATCTTGTACATCAGCCTGAGCGTGCTGGGGTACCTGCGCTTCGGGGCGAACATTCAGGCCAGCGTAACGCTCAACCTGCCCAACTGCTGGTGAGTCGTGGGGGGCGAGGGACGAGGGTCCCGGCCAGGGAGCAGGAGAGGGGGCAGCGGGGGGACATCCCTCCTTAGCAGGACTAATCTGGGTGAGCTTGGGGAAGGATTGACCGTGCTGTAGCCACACCGTCCAAAGGAGCTTGTCAAGGGTTGTCTGATGGCAAGAGTGGTGAGGCTCATTGCTGCAGTGTCTGAGCTTGGTCTTGGCTCTGCAGCTCAGGCTGCTTCCTCGGGGTCCATGGTGGTCCCTGCCTGGGTAGGTGCAGCTCCTGCCTTTTTCTTGGAGCCTTGCTGTGTCTTTTTGTGGGCTAAGCAGCACTCTGGCTGGAAGATGTTGAACATAACCTCCGTGCAGCCGTATCGGAAGGTTGTTGAACAGTGCAAAAACTGCTTCTCTTCCCAAAACAAAGCATATGGAAAACTAAACCCAAAGCTGGGAGCTCCCAGAGAGGGTGAGCTGTGATGTCTCCACACGTGGGTTGTGTTGCTTGTTTGCAGCTCCGGAGCTTAAACTCCCACTCCTGGGCTCCGTGTTGTGCCTGTTGTGCTCGAGCGAACACTTTGCCTGTGAGCGCTGGTTCCGTGAGGATACCCCTTTCCTTCCCGTGGGCTCTGAGCTGTGCAGCTCCCCAAACCCGTCTGTCCTCTTCTGGGATCCAGCGAGGCCTCCTGAGATGCTCCGGTCGCTGGCTGGAGCCCAGTGGAAACACACGTGGCCTGACCCCGTACCTGCTTACCCAGCAGGGTTGCTTCTCCTCTTGCTGGGGCTGGTGGCTGCTGCAGCAGCTGGTCTGTCCCTGGGGGCGAGCGGTTGCTCAGTGTCACGGCTCCATAGTCATCCCGGAGGAGAAATGCAAGCCGTTGGCGCTTGCCTTTGGGACAGGAACTGTGGAGCATGCAAATGTTGAGGACGAATGCCTTTTCCAGCGTGCTCTGCTTGGGATTATTTGAGAAAGTCCTGAAAAGAACCCATCTCCGTTGCTTCTTGTGACACACTGCTGTGGGGTGTCTGTGGCAGGAGGTGGTGCTGGCAGGCGAGAAGGAGCTGGAGAGAAGCTCTGCTGAGGTACTGATCGCATGGCAGCATCTCCTGCGCTTCGGTGCGCGGCTGAGGGCTGGCTTTGATGCCACAAGGCTGCTTGGAAAGCCGTCCAGCAGCAACACAGTTTCTCTGGGTTTGCCTAGGAACACTCTGAAGTTCAACAGCTTCTCTTTGATGTCTCTGATGGCTTGAAATCCTGCAAGAGACCAGAGTGAGAATGGGAGCTGGGGGTGCCTGTCCCCCTCCCCAGCCCATCTTCTCTGCTGTTAGCAGCTGCCCAACACCGTGCAGCGTGGCTTGCTGCCTCTTCCCCCCTGATGAAGTGGCTTTGAGCAGGGCTGAGATTTTGAGTCACTAGTGGTCTTCCACGTGCTGACCTTGTAGAGCTGCGTGGCTGGGGCTCTGAAGAAAGCAAAGGTTTCAAAAAAACAAAAATAGAGCCTGTTTTTGCTTTAACTGTTGCTCTGTTTCTTTCAGTATGAGTGCGTGGACTTCCATTCAAACTGGTTCTGTGTAGTGGTTGAGCTGCTGGGTGTTGGTGTCGGTGGGGCAGAAGGTCCTGCTCCTGCTGAGAGCCTCACCTTGTCCCCTGCTGGGGCTGGGAGCTCTGCCTGGTCCCTGCTCTCAGCGAGGAAGGATGGGGCCGGTGGGAAAACATGCTAGTGTCGTAGGGACATCGTGAATCCCACCGTGCCAAGCACAGTAGGTGTGAATCCCACCAGCTCAGCAAGCTGGAGCAAGATGTGGAGGGGATGAAATGCAGCTGCTGCTCCTGATGGTGGAAAGCAGGTCAGATCCGGCTCTCAGGCTCTGCATCTGCTGAGCTGTAGTTTTGCTCGGGGGCTTCTGCAGGCAATCTCAGCTTCGTTTGCTCTAACGGGTGACGTTCTCTTAGAAGAAGGCAGTGGGATTTCCATGACTCGCTAGTCTGCTGAAAGATCCGATTTCAAATGCACCTTTCTAGCAGTATCCACACTTTCTGTCAAAGGACTTTTCTGAAGAAAAGCTGTAGGGTTTTTCAGGCAGGGAGATGAGAATGGCCCTTTGGCAGCAGCGCCTGGGGAGGCCCGGGTGTGCGGCAGGGCTCCTGCGGGCTGTCTCCGGGGAAGGTGTGCTGCGGTTGTGACTCAGCAGAACGCTGCTTCCTGGCAGGACAGTCGATGGAGGCTGTAAATACTGGACTTGGAAATGGGTTATCTGAAGCAAAAGGATACTTGGGCTAAAGTCTGTACTGCTGTATTCCCATGCATTAAACTGTAGGCGATGGGTGAAGACTTGCCCGTGAAGTGAGTGTTCTGCCCGTCCCGCGTTGCCTGCGGGTTTTCTCCCCAGCAGTAAAACGTGTCGGGCTGCAGAAGCTGGTCATAAGGGCTGTGCGTGAGAAGTCACGGGGTTTGCCTGCAGCGTGGGAGACAAGGCGAGGATTGTGGCCGAGATGCTGCATCCTTCCTCGGCTGTAGCCATTGCCTGGAGGGCTCTAGAACAGATTCGGTGAACGTGTTGGGAATCGTTGAGCTGCAGGATGACTAAGGACTTTCAAGCCTCATTTCTTTATAACCGCAGCTTCCTCAAATGAGGAGTGTGTCGGTTCCCAGTGCCTGGGTCTAACCATGGCCTCTGAAATACTGCACTGCTATGCAGAAATTCCTCCTTGCATCCTCGGAAGGGTTGCTTCACCCCACCATCTGAAGAGTGAAGAAATGCTGTAGTGAGGGGGAAGATGTTTGGTTGCGTATGGCCAGTTGGAGGTAGGTAACGACAGAGCTTACGGTCAGAGGAGGGTACGCTGTTTCTTGCAGCTTGGTGGGATGGCCTGGCGTGGCTCTCTAGGTTAAGCAGGTGGTTGCTGTGGTTGACAGAGTGGTGTCTCTCCAGGACCCTGCATGGACCCATGTTTTCTGTGAGTCAAGACTAGCACTTGAGCCCTTCGCCTTCTTGATACTGAAAATGCCCTTTGAGCATGTTCTCCTGGTTCCTGGCCTGTACTGGATTGGTACCCAACCTTATTCTGTAATTTTTATTAATAACATCTCAAGGCTCAAGGCTCAAGGCCTTTTATTAATAACATCTCAAGGCTTTTATTAATAACATCTCAAGGCTCAAGGCTNNNGTGCACTCAGTCATCTGTGGGTGAGTGGGCGCACTCTGGACTCTGTAATAGCTTTGTTTTTAGTTTGCCTGTGGAATCACAGGATAATTTAGGTTGAAGAGGGCATCATGAGATCATTGGGTCCACCCACACCAACTTAAATTTTGAATAACAGTAAGTAGGGAGGTTGCCCACCTCTTCAGGCCTTTGTTCTGGTGCTTAACTGCCCTTTTGGGATGCAGCTCTGTCCTGTTGCCCCTGGTTCTTCTGCTGTGCAACTCTGAGAAGAGCCTGTCTCTGTCTTCTCTGTGCTCTCCTGTTAGGTAGCTGAAGACAATAATAACATCCCCCTTAAACTTCTCATCATGCTGAACAAGCCCAGGTCTCCCTGCCTCTCCTCGTACGTCATGTGCTCCAGCCCCAACTATCTCAGTAGCCTCCACTCAACTTGCTCTGGTCAGTCAAAGTCTGTCTTGTCCTGGGAGTCCCAAGACTGGATACAATACTCAAGAAGCAGCTTCACAAGCCCCAAACAGGGGAGTAATCCCTGCCCTTAACCTGCTGGCCATGCTTGTGCTAGCACAGCCCAGTATGTGATTGACCTCAGTCACTGCAAGGTCCATCTGCTGGCTCATGTTGAGTTTGCTGCCCACCAAGACCTCCAGGTTCTGTTCTGGCCAGACAGAAAGCTGGGACCCACCCCTTCCCACGTGTGGGATTTTTGTGTTTGCATTTGAACTTTGCCAGTGCCACCACGTTGTTTACGTCCCACTCGAAGGCATGTCAGCCATTCTCTCCATTTCGGTCTTGTTGTGTACTTGCTGAGGGCATGCTCTGGGTCGCTGAGAGCTCATCCAGGTCACCAATTAGGATATTTGTGTGATAGGCGCTTGGCAAATCCCTGCTGGCTGTTCACCCTGTCCAGTATGTGCCTGGAAGTGGATGCCAGGAGGACTTAGCTCATACTTTTCTGGGGATTGAGGTGAGGTTGATGAGCCTGTAGCTTCCCTCATCCTTCCTGAAGGTGGATATGATTCTTCTTGCTAGGCAGTGGGACCTCTCCCTGATCACCCTGCTCTTTTAAAGATGGTAAAGTGGCTTCAGGCTGATACTGGCCACAACCTCGAATGTCTCTGATCTGGTCCCATGGACCTGCATAATGTCCCATTTGCTTAGGTGATCCCCAGCTCCATCCTCTGCTGTTGTGGGAGGTGTTTGGCTTCACCAGATTCTGCCACTCATGTTCAAAGTTGTCTTGCATGTGAATACTTGGACTTCTCTGGTTTGAGGCTGTTGTTGTAGCAGCTGGATGCTGACAGCCAGCGTACAGAGGGACACTGGCTTCGGCCTGAAGAAGGTAAAGGGGTGTACGAGGGCAGGAGGAGTCAGATACTTTCCTCAGCTTGGATCTACTTCGTATTTACATCAGTGGTATGGCCAGGACCCATATTTCCTCCTTGGTCAGCATGTCTTGAGTTGGGGAACTGGTAGGACCATATGTGATGTAACTAGATACCACTTCTCTTTGGGAGAGGCTTGTTCTGCTGTCAGGGAGCTCAAGACAGAGACGGGGCTGGGAGGTGGCTTTGTGGGCCCCTGCAGCAGGCTCTTCCCTGCAGCCGCGCTTGCCCCACTGCCGCAGCGCTGTAGGATCAGGGACGTGGTGAGATCTGACTCGGGGTGAGCCTGAGGTGCTGTTTGCAGCCTGTCTGCGCCGCCCAAAATGCTCTTTTAACTGTCTTCCCCCCAAACATGCATGATGCAGCATTCCAAAAATAGCTGCTCTTTCTGTTGTGTGAAGGAGGTTGAGTTGCAGGTGGTGACGTTTGCATCCCATTTCCTTTGTAAGCCCAGACTTACCCCAGCATTGCTGTCCTCTTCCCCCTGCTCAGAAGCCAAGCAGTAATCCAAATCTTTGAGATCTTAGAGGTCTTTTCCAACCTATAATTCTATGATTTCTTGAACAAAGCCAGGACTAAAACCTCTGATTAGGCGTGGGTTGCCCTGGCTTAGAGGTTGCTCTGTCTCCTTGCTATTTCTTGCCCAAGAAAGGTCTCTGTGGATTGAATGCATCACCCCGAATTTTCCAGGAGAGTGTTCAGGAGGGCAGACTGTTGGGACACAGAATTCCTTCTTGGCAGAGCGTTCCCCTTCTGCTTTCTGCTGTTGGTGCTGCAGGGACTGGAGCAAGAGTGTGTCTCACTGGGTCTCCTCCTTCTCATTTGCAGGCTGTACCAAGCTGTCAAGCTGCTCTTCTCCTTCGGGATTTTCATCACCTACGCCGTGCAGTTCTACGTGCCCGCCGAGATCATCATCCCTCCCCTCGTCGCCCGGGTGTCGGAGCGCTGGGGCTGCCTGGTCAACCTGCTCCTCAGGGTGGCCCTGGTCAGCGTGACCTGTGAGTAGGAAGCAGCTTGTCAGAGTTCCCCCATGAGGACGTGACACCCCTGTTGCCACCGTGGGCCAGTGGTGCCGAGAGCCTTTGCCCCTCACCTGCTGCCTCTGGCCCTGCTACTAAAGCCCTCGCAGTAGGGGGTCTCCTGGGGTCCCCAGCGTGCAGCCAGGCTCCTCGTGCCTGCGTGATGGGGACATGGCTGCAAAGGGGTCACTGACCACAAGGGAATGGGTGTCCTTGTACACACGTGTTCATGGCAGTGTGTGACACAGCAGAAGACAACTGACAATGCTACACAACCCATAGCCAAAGCCCCGGCGTGCCTGTGGCCACAGGGCAGGTCCGGCTGGATCAGCCCCAAATGGTCGCTTTCCCTTGGTGGCGTTTGGTGCCTGCAGTGAGGCTCTGGTGGAGCAGGCTGCCGGGCTCGAACCCGGTGGACCTTTGGAAAAGGTGTGGAGCAAATCAGGTGCAGGAGTATCTGATTTTGGCTGGCTTCAATTCCTGAAGACTAGATCCTTGCTGTTGTCAGCACAGCTGAAACGCTTGACTGAGCTCCCAGGCGTCATCTGCTGAAGAAGAGCTTTTCTCTGTGGCTTGATGCTGCTGATGCACCAGAGTTGAGCATCAGGGACCTGGCCCCATATGCCGGCTGGCTTTGCTTTGGGCTTGAGGTGCTAACTCAAGGGTGGTGGAGCTGGCTGAGAGCAGGGTGCTGCCGGTCTCCGAGTTGTCACTAATGGTGGGCCAGAAACGCTGCACTAATGGAGGTGGGCAAAGCCCCTTCTCCTCCGTGCTGAGTTCCTGAAACCCATTCGGTCTCAGTGCCCGCAGCTGGAGGGACGGTGCAGGGATGAAATCCTGCTGTGCTGGACCATGTGCTCTGGCCACCCCGGCGCTGTGGTCGGCTTGGAGCCTGCCTGCGGGGTGGGAGCCTCTCCCGGAGGGCGCTGGGATGTGCCTGGCCAGGGAAGCGAAGGCTTGGAGCGACGGCGTGGCTTTGGGCACCGGCAGTGGCTGTACCCTCCCGTTCGGGGGTGGGGAGGCAGCGGAGGTGTCGGTGGAAGGATGCTGGTTCCTTTGTACCTCCTCCCCTTACCCTTCCATGTAAGAGATCGCTGTGGCTGTCGGCGAGGATAAAAGCAATTAGGGGGGTTGCGTGAATATTCATCAGGTGATTGTGTGGCCGCGGAACAAGCCGGCATCACGGCTTTGGCTTCCAAAGAGAGGATGCGGTTTGGTGTACGGGTGCCTTTTAAGCTTAGACTTCAAAACCAGCACACTTCAAACCCCTTTGAATTCCTACCTGTGGAAAGCACGACCGTTGCCCCTGGAGGCTGAGGACTGCAGCTGGTGCTTCAGCTCCGCTTGTTGCAGAGGGGGGTTAATGGTTTTGTTTGCTTTGAGCCCAAAGAGCAGTGTGGGGTGGGCTGAGGATGCTGCTGGTGGTCAGCTGCTCCGCTCTCCCCGCAGGCTGGCGGAGTGGGGATGCTGCTTGCAGCAGAGACCTGGCAGAGCGCTGCTTTGGCTCTGCACAGGGCTGAGCACCGGGATGGACTTCCTCCAGGTCAGCTCGGCGGGGACCTTTGCTGCTGTTCCCCGTGGTGGAGGGATGGTTCGTCTCTAGGCTTATCCAGATGACAGCAGGGCTGGAGTGGTGGGGATGTGCAGGAGCATCTCCTGTTTGTGTCTTTGCCCGCTGTCAGTCTCCCAAGCCTTCCATCTCCTGCGGTGCTGTGGGTGAGCTTTGGCTCAGGGAGGCTCCAACAGCCTCTCTTGCCTGGAGCTGCTTGCCAGGGAGTGAAAAAATCCCTCCGGTAAGGAGCCGTGAGACAACTCTTCTCCACTGAGGCTGGAGCTGCCATGGTTCTAGGTTTCTCCTATTTCTAAGCAGAGCTTTTGAAGCAATAAGCTGATTTATCTTGGTCACTTTGGTTAAGTGCTGAAGTCTGCTTTGCTTGTGGAGGATGCTCTTCTGTTGTACAAAGCTCTGGTTGCCTTTTCCTCGGGGCTTTGACCGAAAAGCAGCAGCGATGCTCTCAAGTGCTGGGGTTGCTGCAGATGGGGAGCTTGCTCAGCGTGTGTGCTGAGGGGCACCGGTCCCGCCTGCAAAATGGGACCTTGGTGATCCTTTGTTTTAATTCTGCTCCCCAAACGCTGACCCTGCGGTGCCCCAGGAGGGGCCCAGAGCGGGTGGCAGCTGTGGGCTGGTTGGAACATGAGGAAGAACTTCTTCCCTCTGAGGGTGACGGAGCACTGGAACAGGCTGCCCAGGGAGGTTGTGGAGTCTCCTTCTCTGGAGATATTCAAGACCCGCCTGGACAAG
>Ga0065711_1040763_pt1 | contig 16697 bp, 6 predicted proteins | sample Hoacrofraction12_FD_59098 | JGI IMG/M metagenome (GOLD analysis project Ga0065711, IMG submission 59098) | Hoatzin crop microbial communities from Cojedes, Venezuela - Epithelial fraction 12 v2 (version 2) | ecosystem: Host-associated > Birds > Digestive system > Esophagus > Crop | place... | reverse complement strand
GGGGGGGGGGGGAAGTGTTGTGTTGAAGCTCCAAAAAATCTATATACTCACTATACCAAAGAACAGCAAGCAATTAAATTAGACTGTTTACAGTTTAGCTGTAATCCAGAGTCAATGCACCTGCATTCTTATAGTAAACTTAGATGTACATTGATCTTATTCTACTCACCACTGAATAGAGGTCACTAATAAGGTGGTTTGCCTCTTATCTGTCTCTTATTTACAGGCCTGTTGACGATTTCTGTTTGACTACAATTAGTAAGGCAGGTGTATTATACACTATCTATGTGAGTTCATCAAGCAAAGCTCAGCAGTGGAGAGTATGTCCCTTTCAAGACTAGAGTTAGTCAGAGAAAACTGGAATATCCCTGTAGCTTTCTATCCTGGCTAGTAAGCTACTTGTTCGGGACATTACCTTATGGAAGATCAGCTGTCAGATTTTTTGCGATAGTGATCTCTCATAGCAGATAAAGCCAGCTCCCTCTAAAACTAAATTTGTGTAACACAAATAATCAAATTTATTTTTCTAAATCTGAAGCACTAATTGTGTTGTAACATCAAAATGCTCCTAACACCTGTGGATTACACATTTCCAGAAAAGGTTCAAGAACACTCTAATTTGACTTCTTGGCTGTACCACGTCATGGCAGAGGTACAGTGCTGGTTGCATTCTCAGCTTCAGCCCTTTATGCAGTGTACAGGTCTTCTGCACACAACGTTCTTTCTCCTCTGAAAGTGTCACCACAGTGATAGTGTGTCACCTCCTCTGTGAGCATCAACTGGCATAGGTCTTGCTTGGGAATACGGGTCATCACAGATTGTATTTCCTTGTTTTATTCATCATCTTAGAAATAAAAGTAAGAAATAAAATTTTGGTCTTCAAAAAAATAATTTCCTGAATAGTGTGTCTTAGCACAGGAAATTAACACAGACAAACAGTCCCTTTCCCCCCTCAGGGTCCATAAAAATCATTTTCACTGGCAGTATAGGGGGATTAGACATGTTTTCAGAATAAACATGTTGCAATATGATTTTTATTTCCTTCATATTTTACAGACGGTAATTCCCCACCTCAGTATCTCATTCGATAAGGAAGTTGAACACGGACAAGTTACAGCTTTCTCCAAGCCCCTTTTACAGAGGGGTGACAACACATTTTACAGGGGGAAGAAATGAAGAGCAAAACCCACAGAAGTACTTAAGGAACTTTTGGACTCTTGTGTGTTCCTGAGTGAAATGCAAGGAACTTTTTTAACCCTTTCAGCATCTCAAGGTTTTGACTTACCAACTTCATATGCACGAGTGCTCTGTCACATATGCAACATGGCTGCCTGAAACTACATGAAATTCCCCAATTTACATGGCCACCCTAATCTTGACACCAAGCATCATCACACTGTAGACCTCTGCTTAAATGTTTCAGTGAAGGTTATAACAACTCTGTGTAAAACAACAGGCACCAACAGATGGGTCTTCAGCTACAGACAATACACTAGAACTTCATGTACATGAGTAATTTCTTTCATAATCTTCCAGCTCAAAAGAAAATCAAGAGAAAAGCATCAACTGCTTTCAAAGATTCAGGCAAATGTCCACATTGACCTGACTGAAGGATTAGATCAGGGTTCAGTCTAGTTGCAAGTTTCATAAAAACTAATAAGGAGCTGATTCAACCACATGCCTAAAATTCTGCTTTACTCCTCCCAAGAGCAACTGTGAAAGACATGGCTGTTCAACTCTTTATCTTATGAGACTCACTGAAAATATTCAAGTGGGAAACTACCTCCACAATGAGAAATACTGGAGGCAGAAGAAAAAAAAATAGAAAACACATCATTTTTAATATTCCAAGATATCATGAGAAGCAGAATATTCCATAGCTTAAATCAGGAAAGAACACAAACAGAACAAAGCCTTTGGAGTTGCTTAAACAAGCTTCAAGAAGCATCATTCAACAAACTTTAAGCTGGCTCTGAGGCAAGGGAGAGAAACTTTGGCCTTCAACTTCAGTCCAGGAAATCCCCTTTTAAGATTGAAATGGGTTGAAAATAAAATATTTCTTGTAACTACTTGCTTGTACCAAAGCAACTGCTATTACAGCTAGATCTCCTAAAGCACGCGCAAGTGATGGTAAAGAGAGGAAAGACCAGATTCTCAGAAGATTTAAATCAGAGCAGTTCAAGTGCAGTCAAAGTAATGCCAGTTTATCCCAGAGAAATACTTGGTCCTATTGGTCCAGTTTAGCCCCAACCCAGACCTCCTATAATTAAACAGCTGTGTTATCAAAATCAATAAATAAAAAGGGAAAGATCAAGTCCTTACTTGCAACAGATGTGTCTTTGCTTATGCACATTTCCAGCTTCCCAGTAAACAAAGGACAGAGTAGCCAACTAAGAGCCTACAGGACTTTCCACACCACTTTACTTGTGAGTAGATAAGGATTCCCTCTGCTGCCTTATGCACACAGGATGACAAAAAATATATCTCTGGGATGAAATCACATAACCCAATGCACCTGTTTTGAACACCCTGCCTTCAGCAGAGAAGGCAGATTCCTGCAGCCTGCCTAGAGAAATAATAAAATGGTCAGAAAAAGTAAAACACTAATCAGGAGGTTAGCCTGGACAGCAAGTCAGTCAATAGGATAATTAAAAAAATAGAAATAGTGAAAGTTGGCATCTCTGTCAATACTACTAATTACGTCTCATTTCCATAAGTCTTTCCCCCAAATCCATTATATTACCAGCCACAGAGAGTGAAATGGATTCTCAGTGAAGGTATCAGTGTTTCTATCTATAGAACTAATGAAATCACTGATCAATAAGACTGCACAGCTTCTGCCCATCCATCCCCCATCCCTTCTATGTACTCTGGTCCCACCCACCCACAGGGCAAAGCGACAGCGTTGCAAAATGAACCTGAGTGCACGTGACTATGCAGAGCAGTGTTGCTGACCTCCATTGCTCTCACATCTAGTCCGCTGACATCACCAGTCTACTCAGCTGCTACTTTTAAGAGAAAAATAAAAGCAAAATAAGCTTACCTGGATCCAAGTCAGGAAGGTGTTGCCTGTGGTTTCAGCAGAAATGAAAATTCACCTGTTTAGCTTTAAAGATCAGTATGCTTCTTGTGAATCATCTCCTTCTCATGAGAACAGAATGAAAGGGCTTGAAAAAAATCCTTAGCCAAGGCTCTAGAGAAGAATCCCCAAAGACTCACAAGCCTTCATCAGTTCATGCACACAAGAGGGCTACAGAAAACCAAAAGGCACAGCAAAGATAGCAGCGCTCACTCTATTGGGCTCTGTCCACCATCTGACTGCACACCTCTTTTTCCATCCTTCCTTCCTTCCTTTTTCCTCCCTCGTGCCCCAGTGCATACTATTGAGTGCAGATACTAATATGCAATGCTGTAACAACAACAAGTGGCAGCATTTGCTATGGCAGGGTGACAATGATGTTTCACAACATATTATACACAATGCAGAAACAGATTAAGTCATTTCTTACAATGTCTTATGTTAGAAAAGTGACAGAAATCAACTCAATTCTTTGATGTGTTGTGCACATCAAAACCCCAGCAGACTGAAAGTAAAGAAAGAAGTAGAATCAGAATACAAAACAGGCATTACTAATTCCTTCAACTAGAAAAAGATGATGAATTAAGTTTGTCTTTAAAGGCACAGTCATGGTTCAAATACGAAACAAAAAATCCCAACTTTGCTTGTTGTATGATAATTCTTTGGTTCCACTGAGCAATTTTTATTTTTTTTAAAGTAATAGTGATTTCCATGTCCACAGTGTGAATACCATTCACAATAATTCAGAGATTTCGTAACATACATACATACAGAAGAATGAAAATTATGTACTTCATGCTTCTTTTGCAATTTCAGATCCTCACACTGATACCACACGCAGCACAGTTCACTGTTAATGTTATCAACTCTCTCATCACACTACCAGCCTTATTTGAACTTCTTTCCTTAACAATTGACAGCTGAGGATATTTATGTATCATTGCTCAGATTACATTAGTCAGTTCTGGCCCATGAGTCATGACTTACAAAATGGTCAGGGTGCTGGAATATATTGCTGTTATCTTCTCAAAAGGAACTGACGGACTAAAAGGAGCATTCAGTATAGCAGACATCACTATTTAGAGAGGGTAAATACAGACTCTTCAACATACCACCAGGGTTTTTACTTTAAAAGCCCAAGGCGTATTACAGTAACCTTACCATAGCACCTTCAGAGAGGGCTTCATAAGACATCTATCACACAGAGCAAAGAAGATACTGGAAAGCAGATAACACTCGTCACATCTATTTCCAGACTCGGAGTGAAAGGAGAGGCAAGCACTAAAGTTGCACATCTGAAAGAGATGCTAGAGACACCACCAGTCACCTGGACAGGTCGTTTCCACATCACAGCTGCCCCATCAGTCATTTGCATGGGCATGCAGTATCCTATACAGCCCTAGGGCGAGTGCGTGGCTTTATGTTATGGCAGAGCTGTCAGCAGTCTGATGAAATCTAAACCACTTGTACCACAGCAGAAAAGTAAAACTGAGCTATTTCTTCAATTGGCTTACTGCAAATGGGACTGCACAACTCTGATTGTAACAGAGGAATTTGGCCTCTTTTCAATTCAGTGAAAAAACAATGTTCAAAGTTTACATTAAAAAAAATTTAAAAAAACCAAACATCAAGATCTACCACCTTTTCTTATTCAAATACAACAGAGATTTTGAAGTAGCTTGCAGCAAGCGTGTTTTTTTTAGGACAACAGAGCATTTTTTCATTATAAACCTCATATTTTAAGAAAGACACTGTCCCGGTGTGATGCCCTGGTGTCTTATAGACCAGTGCCTAAAATCCAGACTGCATTCTTTATTAATTATAAAAGTGTCGCTGCATTTGTTGGCTTGACTCCATCCATCTACAGAAGACAAACTAATCTGTATTTCAGAGATTAAATTACCTGAAGCTACACATATATGACCTTTCTGAAAAATCAGGCTGTCTCCAACGTAAATTGTTAAAGTTGTGGGCAAGGAAACAATAAAGAGGAGACAAGATGATGAGAGCCATCTCCAGCAGGCTCTGTCTATTCTAGACTGATGCTCAAACATCTGTTCTTATAATCAGTGTCTTTTAGATAATTTTCTCAAAGACTAGTTGTAGAAAAGAAAACACTCAATGAATTGTTATCTAACCTGGATGTCCTGATCTGTGACTGTTTAAACAGTACTTTTTTGGCAGTTCACTTTCATGAACTCATATTGAAACAGCAGTCACTGACACAATGTTTGAGTCACTTGCTGCCGAGTTCTTATACATAAGCAGAAATATATGCAAGTAACATTTCACTCGCTCTAAAGCAGCCCACACAGTGATCTGCAGTCTTGAATGGGTTCGAGCCCCACCTCCCCTCCAGTTCAATTGCCACCTCCAGTTCAGCTTAGCCAGCTCCCTGACCCACCCATTCAACCTGGGTCAGCCCACTCTGAACCCCAGCTGTCTCCACCTCTGGGATTCACAGGACATTCATGCAGCCAGCACTCCTGAAGACATCCTCCCAACCAGCTCCATATGTATGGACCGTGCACCTGAAGCATCACTTACTGCACACCAACCACCAGCTTCGTTTGGTCAGCTCAGCAAATGGGAACAAACACATGGGCACATGTGCCAGAACACAAACCCTCCACAGACCTCGGGTACATATTCTGGTTGTTAGTGCATGCTAATCTCCAGACTGTTATACTATCATTGCTATTACTCCCTATCCTTGTGACATTAGAATAGGGCACTGCAGTTATTTAGCTGCAGAAACACATCCCGAGTCATTAATAGGGTAAGCATATATGTGTCATTGAAATAATGCCTGTTAATTTTATCGGAGAAATGACTGCACATTTCCCTTCAAATTTTAAAGGATGAGGGAGTGCCATGGTTTAACCTGGCAGCAGGCAACTAGGACCAGACAGCCGCTCACTCACCCTTCCCCTGCACTGGGATGGAGAGGAGAATGGAAAAAAGTAAAACTCGTGAGCTGAGATAACAACAGCTTAATAAGACAAAGGAAATACTAATACTACTACTGCTAGTAATTAATATGTGAAACAAGCTATACACAATTCATTTTTCTTCTCTCAACCCTCAATGAATGTTTTTCAGCCAGTCCCCTAGCAGCGATTGTGGAATGCAGAAAAGATAGATTTTGCAAATTTCATGGAACTCCTGACAAAAGTTCAAACTCATGGAAAAGATCAAACTCACAAGAAAAAAAAAAAAAAAAGAGCAGGGAAAAAAAGGATTCCTTTCCCCTCAGCCAACTCCCATTTATAAACTGAGCACAATGTCTATGGTATAGAATGTTTCCATGGGCCAGCTTGGACTAGCTGCCTGGCTGTGCTCCCTCCTGGCTCCTGCACACCTGCTCATTAGCTGAATATGGGGAACTGAAAAAAGTCTTTGATTTCTTAGCAACAACTGAAAACATCAGCGTTATCAGCATTCCTCTTGTATTAAATCCAAAACACAGCAGCTACTGGGAGAAAAATTATCGCCATTCTGGCCAAAACCAGGACAGGGAGTATTAATCTGCAGACAGCTGCAAAAAATAAGACCAGACTATCATCTACTGTTGCATCTGAACTAACAGTGCAGTATAGATTTACAGTAACGGGTACCCCACCAACTCAATTACTGTATAGTATCGCAATGCAAAGTTTCCTTGGTTTATTCTGTCATCAGAAGACCTCAGGGTTTCCCTACACAAGCAGCTTCCTTCACCCCGGACTGGACCACATTGCATACTAGATAGCCAGCACCAGTCACCTCCGCATCTGCCGTAGTTCTGGGTCATTTCCTTTGTACAGCCTTTCAGTGTCGTGAATGGAGCTTGGGTCATAGTGGATGTTCATCTCACATGAGCCAGTAAAAGCAGTAGTATGATACACAGCACCTGGTTACAAAACCTGTAGTCTCCAGCATGTCAGGGTGAGGACCATGGGACTGACCACAGTGATGTCAGTGACCACTCACTGCTGACAGTGACAGCTTTCGGAGACCATGCTGAAGCATGGTAGAACGCTGACCATGCCACCCAGAATTTAAACAGTAAAATGACATGACCCCAACATAACTTCGGAGAGGATATGCAGGTAAAATCCTGCTGCCTTACTCAAACTTGGCAGCCTGCAGGACAGTGCAGGGCAGCAGCTAGAATGCTATTAGTCTACTGAGAAACCCATTTCTTTACACAAGCATTAGCCCATACTAACTCCATACAGTAAGCTTCATATTTTTTCAAACAGAAGTGCAGACATTCATTTGCATCACACTCACTATGATTTAAAAGCACTTTTCAGTGTAAATTTCACTTCAAAGTTCAGTGCAAATTAAAGCTTTTTTATGCAATTGAGTTCAGTCCTTTCCTCTTGCATCTTTCATAGCGAAAGCCCTACATCAAATTATAAAGCCACTTCAAATTATAACACCACTAGATGCCATTTCTCACCTTGTGATATCAGCTGCATCTTTTACTAAATGCTTGGTTTATATTTACCTCCTGCATGTTGACACTTCATCATGATTCCAGGTAGCAGTGCATTTAAAAGACAACATTATACATAAGACTTTTATCAAGCATGGCCAATTATGCAAATTCCTCCCAAACTTATTTTTAAAGAAAAGGAAGATTGATTGCAGAGATTTACCATTTACACAGACAGTGATTTAGGAGGGTATTTCAATTGCTAATGTGACTAACAAAGATGTGGGATTTGTTTGTAAACTTCAGGCCTACAAAATTGAATGTCAACACCAGATAATTATCATGTCCTATTCAAAATGCTAAACTGAATCGAAATACTCTTTGTAGTAAATCAACAGTCAGCATTAGTCTTAATGGAAGTTGATTATCGTGCTGCCTGTATGTAAAAAGTAAGTACCAGTCACACAAGTAACGGATACCTCAAGTAAAAACAATGCGTAATTTCTCATGACTGCTTGGCATGAGAAGTATGACAACGGCATTTGATTGACTTCATAGATGTTGGTGCTTAGGGCATAGGTATCAAATTCATTTGGATGAGGGCCAGCTCCATATTTAATTATAGCCTGTGGGCTTGAGCATTAATTCAGGACAATATACTCCCTTCAGCTCCCATTCTCCTCGAGAAGAGGCCACAAGTTTCACGATAAATGATTACCTGATGTTCAGCAACACTTTCTGATGTTCACCTAGAAAATTTTCAATACTGCTTCTAAACTTTGTCTCCTTTGCCCCATCCTTCTCTTTTATTTTTTCCATTCTCTTCCATTTTTACATCTCTCCTTTGTCTTCCCTTCCTCTTTCCCTGTTCTAATCTTTTGACAACACTTCAGACATTAGAAATCTGTGCGTTGAGGTAGACTTATGCATTTTCATTCTTAAGTGTGTAATGCTGCACTGCTGTAAGCCACTTCATCACCCCTTGTATATCCTTAGACCACCACAGTTTGCAAATAAAACAAAACTATGCTTTGCTTTGCACAGTGCCTTTGCTACTTGTATTTGCTAATTTCTCTCAGGTGTTAACAATACAAAGAAGCACAGTTTAAAGTGTCATAACATGGGAGCAATCGTATATCTTATTTCCTTGATTTTCACAACAGTCAAATCCTATTTGAATACTAACGTACCTTTCTGGGCATATTCTTACTTCTTCCAATGTTTTGAGTCTCATATCAGGAAAGAATGCTGTTTAAATTGTGAGGAATCACAAACATTTCAGCCAAAATTCAAGGTGTTTTTCTTCTCAAATGCCTTTACAGTGACTCATAGGAACTGTTATTTCATTCCTATGCATTCCCATTCTCTTTACAATGTGGTTAGTGGGAGCTGTCTCCTATAATGGACTATGAAAAACTTTCAAATCATCCAGTAAAATATACATTGTGCAAGTCGATGTGCAGTTTGTGACTCTCAAGAGTCATCTGGTTTATCCTGCACTTGTGTCAGGCCACAGAACTAGGTAAATCCTAACCTACATAGTTCTTGCCTGAAGTGGATGGTAAGAAAGATTCCTTTTGCAAGATAACTGGTCTACATATGAGAAATCTTCTCACAGTCGTATCTCTAAAGTCATCTAAAATCTTCCATCACATCCATGGCTGGAATATCCAGATTCAAATCTACTGGAAGAAAACAGGCTAGGCAAGCTCTTGCACAGATCTACCATCCATCTGAAAGCAAAGTATTAAACTCCAAGAATAATTAATAGCTTGCAGATTACTTGAGGGATAGAGATTGCTGAGTTAGAAAATGCTGGGGGGATCATAACAATGTTTCTGGCTTGCACTAAGTAGTCTCAACATATTGTAATAATAGCTAGGCTCAGCTTCTTAAATAATTAGCTCAACACATAAACAAGTAGCAGCATTTTAAGGCACAATATTTGTGTTTGTTCTACAATAATAAATACATTTGCTCTGAAATCAAATGCCAGAAAACTACTGCACTGTAATTGGTTTGATACAGATATTCTGGGAAGTAAGAACACTGTAAATTTGAATAGAACAAAAAAAAAAAACCCAAAACATACAATTCAATAGCTGTATCATAAATGTCAGCACAAAAAAAAAATTCAAAGAAAACTTTCCTTTTCCTTCATATTGGGTTCAATTTCTGAAAATAGGAAGCTATAAAGATGGTCCATGTTAATTATGTTCTGGGCTAATTTATTAAGATATCACAATCACTTATTAAAATACATAGTTCTCTTGTCTTTGAAAGTTACCATTTATAAAGTAGAGAAACCCAGTCTTAAAACCAACAGGTCAAAAATTTACACAACTTTGGGGATCAGAGGGGACTTGTATGTCCATTCTGCCCCCATGGATAACAAACACATCTCACCTGCTGAGTCCTCTGTGAGGCCTAGTAACTGGGACTAGCAAACAAGTTTGGGTTGCAATCCGCTATCTTCAGAGAGTTATGTCCTCTTCTCCACACTTAACTCTGCCTTCCCACTCTGCTGTGCCAACATTTGATCCTTCTACCACTCCTAGACCATGTCCTACAAGCTCCCTGCATACTCTACATCTAACTATGTTTGATACATGCTGCTATTCCTGCTGTGCACCATAAACAAAGAATCTGCTCATACTCAAAATAGTTCATTCTCCCAGTAGGAACAAGGCATAACAGAAAGACAATATTAAAACAGACAGTGTTAATATATGTCTGTCTTACTTGGAGATTACTGTCTTCTGGGATAACCAAGGCATCCTTAATTTTCTGAGACCAGAGGAAGAGTCTGCACATCTAGGACAGCTCCCACCAGGACTCCCTCCTGTTGGGCAAGAAAGTCCTCTTCACTATCCCCCTCAAGAGAGGGACTGACTCCTTTCATAGCCATGACTGCTGAGGTTTTTCTCCTCCTCAACCAAAGAAGTGGGATAAATTCAACAAGGAGGTCAGTCTAGAAACCCGAGGCCTCTCTTTTTCCCGCAACAAGTATTTCCCATCTCAAGCATACCTTTCTCCTCCCATCCTGTCTGGGACGTTAAACCAGCTGGGGTTAAACCACGACACTGTCTCTCAAGAAACCACCTTTAAGTAAACTCACATATTCCTATAGCAAATGCCCATTACCAAGGCCAACATGCAGTATTTCTTAATTATTACCTATTAGCACCACAATTGTCCCAGAACCATTCCTGTTCCTTATGCCTCCGTGGAAAAGGGTCAATCCCCAAACTTTCCTCTTGTGTAAAATGAGATTACAAAACAGAAAAACATGACAGCTCTATGTTCCAGATGATGTATTTTAAAAAAAGACATCAAGCACAGGAAAGCCAAGAAAAAAGTAAGTCATTTTAACAGACTAAAACTTTGTTCCAGCTGCTGGTTTTGTCAAAGCCACCAAGGAAGCTACAAATCAAATAGATGGTGATGCAGTCCCGTGGGTGCTTTGCAACTATACCAGAGCACTGTAGTTTGATAATGGCATCATCCCCATCTTGCTTCTCTTTCTCCCCAAAACTTTAGTACCCTGTGATAGCTGACTTCTCCTTTCAGCCTATGTATCACCTTCCTGAATTAAGTTTGTATATTCTACCATATAAGGGAAAAACTTAATTTGCCTTCTGTTCCCCCTTAAGCTACTTACAGGTCAGTTCTAATGATGGACATGAGAACTAAGATTTAGCCGGAGGGTTTGAGTTCCCAACTCCATTTAACCTCCAGGCAGTCCCTAACCACTTTGAAATTCGCAGCATAGTTACCATTTCAAATAATGTTTCTAATATTCTTTAAACAAAAATGATCATATAAAAATGCTCAAAACTAAACCAAGTCTGTTTCAAGCAATCTATGCCATTCTCAAAAAATCAAAACCCACTGAAAATATGAATAATTGAACAGAACTCTGTTTCTTAAAGTCTTGTGGAATATTTCCTTTTTCTGAGACTCCCTGGGGCCTGTGCTACTGAAAACACTGTCAGTTAAAGCACTTCCATTTCCATGAGCTGCCTCAGAAGCAATTGCATATTTATCGCTCTTGTCATACATCCTGTTCTGAAAGTATCAGTTGCTGAGGACACATCTCTGCAGTTCCACTTAGTTTGGGATATCTGACGGACCATGAGGTAATCCATCACAACAGCAAAGAAAGGAGCAACCAATGGCACCAGAACAAGGGGCAAAAAACAAGTATAAGCATTGTTTTAGAAGGATTTTTTTTGCGAGGACCACTTAAGAACCAGTCACTCTACATTCTGTAAAACTGCAGAAGTCTTCAGCAGCTGCATGACGGCTGTAGCTGAGAAGGCAGGCTTGTTGTAGTCTGGGCTTTAGCACAGTGCACAGAGCTCCATAGCAGACAGGAGCACCACATTGCAGCACGAGGACTTTAAAAAACAGATGCAACCCTTCTATGAAAATAAGCTTTTAGAATACGAATTACTACTTTGGGATGCCTATGGTACCGTGCCACAGCACTGCTTTGCCTTCTCACTGCACAGCACATAGCCATATAACCTTGCCTGTAACAGGTCTGAAAACTGCAGGACTCCAACTGTATCAGAGCTTAGATTTAAGCTAGCATTTCTGCTGCATAAATCTTCAATAGGAAATAGTACCAAAGGAAGAAACCTGCCTATAACTTCAGCACTCCCCAACCAGCCATAGCATCTTGCTCAAACACACAGAGAAATTCATACAGCACCTCACAAGCTCCCAATTGCATCAAAAAGTAACCAACCCCTTAGGCCACTGTGACGAAGGCCATCGGGTAGGTGCCATTTCCACAGACTTCAGTAACAAGAGGGGGAAAAAAAAGGGGGGGAAGCTGGGGGGAAAATCGCTTTAGCTCCACTGGCGAGAAGGATACTGTCAGAGAAGGCTGCTGCTTTTTTTTTTTTTTTAAATACAGAAAGTATTCTTGTTTTTATCACTCAGTTATCTTTCCTTGATTAGAGGGGAAGGATTTCCACCCTGTGATTTCTGAAATTTAGGAGTTATTACACTTAGTATGATCTAGAAGTGTTATATAAGCATAAGTCAAGTACTGGCTGTTTTCCTTTATGGTAGCTGAAGATCTAGTCTCCAGGTTTTACGTTTGTCACTAAAATAAAAAGTCAAATATTACTGAGCAATTCCTTCTGTGATCCTGTTTCAAAGGTTATGTTTCTCTTAGAAATAAATTTTTATTTTGGACTACACACAGTTTATTTCTATGGCATTAGTGTTTTCTAAAGGTTTGAATTACAAAGGAAAAAGTAATCCCAACAGTCTTTTTGGGGACCCTTTTGTTTTATGGTGTCTCATGTCTTTTGATAATAGTTATAATAACTAGAGAGTTGGTTTTTCTAGGTTTGCTTTTGTTTGCTTTGTTTGTTTTTTTTTTTTAAAAAAGAAACTGTTACCAATATGTCAGAGACTTCTTTGTAACAAAGCCCTCAATGAGTATTGATATTTCAGGGGAAGAAGAGATTGTAAGAATACGAAAGAATTGTTATTACCTTTGTGTAAACAGCTATACATCATTACTTAGCTTAACAAATGAACTATAAAAAAAAAGATAGTTATAGCAATAAACACATTTTGTGAAACATAATTCTACGTACCTTAGACACAGCCCTCCTGGATAACGCATGAATTTAGATTATGGAAATATTACTTACTCCTGAGTACTCCCTAAATGTCTCCAGGAAAACAAGATGTACATCTCTCCAGCGATATCGACAGAGTTGTTATTATTAAATATTATATTGAAGTAGCTGTAAGCAATCTAATATGACAGAGTGTTCTGTATAGAAAAGATTGTGCACACATTACTACAGGAAGAACACAAAGCCAATTGAACGAGAATTCTGACAGTGTCTGCTCCTTTTTTTTTTTATTTTAATGAAAAATTTGGCCTCATTGATCTACAGACTACTTAAGCATACACTTAAGTGAATGGCTAACATACTCCTAGGATTCATTTGCTTTCAGCCACATTAGTAATGGAGCAGAGTGCTATCAGACCTAAGCAGGTTATAAAAGGCTCTTCACTACCTTTCCCCCTTGCACTGATTGGCACACGGAGCAGCAGTGCTCCCAGGAAGACGTGCCAGACTACAATTTTATTTTGCAAGGTACAGATTAAGCAGAAACACAATGGGCCTCAGGAAACGGTCTTCAAGAAAGGCCAACTGTTGCCAGCAGTTTGGTCTGCAAGTGCTTTATTCTGTATGAGGCAGCACTTCCCAGGTCCCACTGCCTTCAGAATCTGGTAGGAGCCAGGTGTTAAGAGCTGCCGCTCCTAACTTAGCACTGGGCGCCACACTGCTCTTCAGATTGCTATGAAAAGCCTGCAGCTTGCCGACCTCCCCCTCCCCGGTTTATACCATGAGAGGCCAATACGTATGTACTGTGAGCTGCATCTGTAGCTTATTGTGGTTTGCAAGGCAGTAAGAGATCCTGCTATTCGACAAACGAATTGAGCATCGCCCTTTCAGCGGCCCTCTCCCCTTCTTGCACACACTGAGAACTTGCTCCTTGGTGCTTTGACACCTCAGCAGGAGGCCGGCAGGGAGGCAGCGCTGGGGGCTGCTCACCTGCTTTCACCCTGGGAGAAATCTGTAAAGAACTGAAATAAAGAAGTTCCCCCTTCTGCACATCAAGTTTGATTACTTTTGCTCTGCTGATCCCTCCCTGGCCCTCAGATAAAAGTATTGTCTATATACAATAAGTTGGCAAAATACCCCAGGGAATTAGCCTGGGTTTGAACGAAGAGCACTGCACCAAGAGTTTCATTTCTCCAATCAGGGAGCAGCATCTCTGGTGACACAGGTGAGCCAATCAAAATTGCTCAAATTTTCCAAAATCCATCCAACTTACAAGTGAGCCCCTGATGAAGAATTATTCAGAGAAGTTATAAGAACAAGTTCAAATGCATTCTAGACTACTGCCATCTGTTTGCAACAAATTTATGAACAGAAAGGAAGTTTCATGAATAAATTATTCACTACAAGTTATCTTCCCGTTGCTTTTTATTAGTTTCGATAAAACATACACTTTCATCTATTTCACTTGCAAATGCTTTGGACAGATCAACCTTTTCATTCAGTATATTTTAACTAACCAGTAACAAATCCTGAGTAACCAAGCAGCCTTTACGCTAAGAAATCAGTACCTATCATAGCCTATATATAACAATCTAGACTTCATTTCTTTGCTGAGCACTACCAATTCCACCTCCAGAATTGCTAACAGACATTTAATAGGCTGGGTTTCTCCAATAATTTATATCTTTGAAATAAATCTTGCTGACTCTAATGCTGATAGAAACACTAGCTGGGCGTGCTGTGAGACACTTCTAATCTCTACATCCCAATACACCCTTTCCAATTTTATGGCAAAAAAGCCTTCCTGAACGATACTGAATACTGTCAATCAGATCATTACATTAAGAAGTTTGTGTCTAGCTGCATGTCCTGGTTTCAGCTAGGATAGAGTTCATCTTCACAGGAAGCCGGGAGGGGATGCAGCCAGGACAGCTGACCCAAACCAGCCAGATGGGATCTTCAACACCACATGAGGTCACACTCATTATATAGCTGGGGGAGCCGGCCCAGGAGGGGAATCGCTGCTCAGGATGCGGGCTGGGCATCAGGCAGTGAACAAAAATTGCACTGTATATCCCTTGCTTTGCATATTGTTTTTATCAGTATTATTGTTGTTGTTTTCCTCTTCTCTTGCTATTCTGTTAAACTGTGTTTGTCCCAACCCACGAGTTTTGCCTTTTTCTTCTGATTCTCCTCCCATCCCACTGGGGGAGAGGGGTGAGCAAGCGGCTCTGTGGTTCTTTCTTGCTGGCTGGGGCTAAACGATGACACTGCAGTAAGGCAGCCTGGGTGTCTTCTGACTCTAAAACAGCAGAATTAGCCACAAACTCCATCTCTGTTACCTGTACTCTTAACACCTGTGTGTGTCAAAACATGAGGCATGACAATTTTGGTGTCACGAGGAAATATATGGCAAGTTTAATCAAGCCTAAAACAATATTCTTTTATCTATGAGCATAAGTATGTCACAATTAAGGTCCAAACAAAGGTCCTGGGCTTCACTGACTAAGCTTTCCCTCAGTGTAGCAAACTGAAGATGAAGCTCAGCTTTGCTCAGAAGTGCACCTCTGCCCTGACTGCATGGGCACCTACGATAAGTGAACAGACAGAAATATTCACTCAGCATAGCACAGTCCAAACCCAGTGAAGGCAGGGACAGGGGAACGGGGAGCAACACCTGCTCATACATCATGATGCCACCAAAAATCTCTTAAAATTACTTCTCATCTTCTAAGGTATTGGGCCTTAATACAAAATCTAATCATGCAAAACCCAAGTTTTACAAGCACTTCAAGCACGTTACATGAATCTCTTATCATTTACATACAAGCCAAGAGCCTATGTATCCATCCAGTATGTTTGCCTTAAGTAACTCATCAGAAATGAAGTAATTCATAAACACTTCAGTACTTTCACTTTCTTACTTTTTCAGCTACAGCATATCCCATCTAGAATGAATACTTCAAGTCAATCAGGCTATAATAAGTGACTGTCTTCCTACAGCTGCAATACACATCAGATGAAATTATTCAATATACATCAATTATTCTGAACAGTAGAAACAAAGTTATTGCAGAGAACACTGTCAAAGTAATGTTCTGCTCCATTATTTAGGTGACATTCACTACGATAGCAATCCAACCCTCCCTTCATGATTGTTCTAACCAACATCACCCACTAATACAGCCTTAAAACAGTATCTCCTTCTATAGCAATACCTCTGGTGATTTAGGTTTGTAATGTCATCATTATATTTAGTACCTAGAATTTCAGAGGTGTGTAACAAATTAATTCTCTCTCCTCATGGACAGTAAATATTAGGAGTGAAGAACGTTTGGCATAACTCATACGTCTGCTCTGTTTCACAGTGTTTATCAGTGTTTCATCTGTTCACCCATATGGGCTGCCTCATTTTTATAAGGAATTACTCAATATTAGAGATTCATGTGCTGGAACATTCCATACACGCTTGCTTATCACAGAATCACAGAATCACAGAATAGTAGGGGTTGGAAGGGACCTCTGTGGGTCATCTAGTCCAACCCCCCTGCCGAAGCAGGGTCACCTACAGTAGGCTGCACAGGATCTTGTC
>Ga0065711_1040762_pt1 | contig 16698 bp, 11 predicted proteins | sample Hoacrofraction12_FD_59098 | JGI IMG/M metagenome (GOLD analysis project Ga0065711, IMG submission 59098) | Hoatzin crop microbial communities from Cojedes, Venezuela - Epithelial fraction 12 v2 (version 2) | ecosystem: Host-associated > Birds > Digestive system > Esophagus > Crop | place... | reverse complement strand
TCTTTCTTTCTTTCTTTCTTTCTTTCTTTCTTTCTTTCTTTCTTTCTTTCTTTCTTTCTCTTCCTTCCTTCCTTCCTTCCTTCCTTCCTTCCTTCCTTCCTTCCTTCCTTCCTTCCTTCCTTCCTTCCTTCTCCTTCCTTCCTTCCTTCCTTCCTTCCTTCCTTCCTTCCTTCCTTCCTTCCTGGACTTTGTGAACACTTTACAAGAAAAGAATTGCAGGAAGATATTATGGTACCTTCTACTTCTATGATGCTTATGCAGGACTGCACAGAACCCCCAAGAACAGGCATGTCCAGAGGAGACCGGTTCATCCATCCTGCTCATACATCCTTTCGTTTTTCCAGCCGCTGAATTGTAATGTTTAAAGTCATCAATACAAACCAAGTGCCATCCACACCAGCGTCTACTGAAGAGCAATATCTTACTTGCATTCACTGTGGCTTTAAAGTACCGCATGCTTCATGCTAGCAGGCTCTAACCACAAAGGACCAGTAAAAAAGCTCTTTCTGTCCAACGTGAATTAGGACACTCAGTTAAAAATTCATAGGAAGATTACATAAAACCATATGCTGCCTTTATTTTTCCCCTTTTGCATTAAAAATGCACAGCTGCTCTGCATTAGACATTCCATTAGCCTGTGAATATCACAATCTGGACTTTGTAGTTAACGATGGGAGGAGGACTAACAGTGAGGGGAGAATGGGGAGAATGAAAGTGTTTTAGGCACCATATTCAAGGCTTCCTTAAGAAAGGCAGCATATAAGGTGGATGGAGATTTAAAGTGTGGGAGTAGAAGGTCTGCTGAAGAGGAATTGCATATTAGAAGAGACCTGCTTTCGGAATTACTGTCTTGCCCTTAGAACCTCTGAGCAGAATCAGCAACAATTAAAATGATATAACCTGTTTCCTGTGGTCATTTGGGAAGAAAATAAAAAATCTATATTCCAAATGGACTCAGGAAATGTTTAGACTCCTCTAACAGTGTTAAGTCGCAGAGAGTTTTATGGCCACTCCGTTTCTTCTGCAGGAGACCCTTTAATTTAGCTGGAAGACTTGAAGGGTCCAGTTTTATTATTAGATAATTGACTGTGTTGGGCAGTTAATTGCCTGGGATTGAATATGTGGCCACTTAATGTACTGACAAAGTGAATCATTTTGCAATAATCTTTCTATACATTGTAATGAGATGCATTCCAAAGAGTTTACTTGATGATAGCATGTCAATAAGTGTCCTAGAGGGCTTTAGACACAAGCTTGTGAAGATGCTGCTAGGTATAGGTGTGTATGGTGTGATGACAAGCTCGGCACCAGTTAGGCCAGCTATAGAATATTAAAGTCTATTTATTCACACACACCGGGCCTGAATCTGTCTTCATTCATGGGGCAGAAGCAAAGAGGAACATTTGGAGCTTCTGGATCTGCCAGAAGTGATAGGTCTTATTTACACTGTGAACTCTGCTACATGTGTTCATTCCAGGTGGCATGTGTCATCCCCATATAAAAAAAAAACCTAAAAAACCAAAAAAACAAACCACAGCAGATAACCTAAACAGTATTTAAAATATCCCCAGCCGCCCAGCCAATAAGGAAAAGAAGTATTTTGTTCTTCACATATGAATTACAAAGGGGATGTTTAATTTCTAATATAGGCATATTTCAACATTTTTTTTCTTTTATGTTAAATGCAAAAAAAAGATATCACACCGGAGTCTATTCTCTCCCTACATGGTTGATCCCCAAAGAGCTGTCTTGTATTTTCTGCAGACGTTTTTTCTTCTTGGTCTTATCCAGTATTAAAAATCATATACATTGCACCTTCTTGGATTGATTATAGTTCTTCACACTTACGCAAGATGAGAAAACCGAATAATTTTGGGTTTTTTTGAGTCACAAATAAAATTTTAATACACATTACCGTGAAATGTGTGATGCAGTCACCATTGCTAAACTGCATGTTTAATTAACCATCGCCTGAGTGCAGGTACTAGGCAACAAGAACACAGGAGCACATGAAAGTGTCTTAATTAAATTATATGCAGTATGGCCATATTTAATTGTACACAGGACATGCTTTCTCCTTGTTTTTATTTCTACGTGTCTCTGTTTTCTACATCATCAAGTAGATGGAGTACTTTTGAGGTATTTTTTATTCAAAAGACAGAGTTTTTTCCCACATTTTGGGGGGTTGGATATAATTTATCACAGTGCTTTGTTTCTCGAAGCAGGCTGCAGGATGAACATACAGAGACAAGGAGAATCACAGTGAGCAGCATGAATGAATCCTTACTTCAGATCATCCCCTCTCGAAATTTACACTGCATATCATGCACCAAATACAGCTTTCTGCATTGTCGTCTTGGTCTGGGAGATCATTTTATACATGGATATATGTAATGCCTATGAACTTGTGGCTGATGACCAGTTCTTTTGTAGCTTCTTACAGTCTGATCAGTTTCTAACAGTTAAGCACATATTTTTTTAAATTAATAGTGCTGCAGTTGACCACTGAAATAAAGACAATGGATAAAACAGATATTAATAAAGTAGAAATGCCAAAGTTTGCCCTAATAATAGAGGAGAATAAAAAGAACTGATGTGGAAGGCTGAGACCTTGGTTACAGCCCATAGCAGATGTCACAGCCAGACATAATCTCTGCTCTCCTAGGGAGCACAGCTGATGTGCTGCAAAACCTGAAGCTACAAGAGCTGTGAAAAAGGACCTGCTTCTGCAGGTTTCAAGGAAGGATTTTGACCTTTCTGTCTTGGGAACACAGCTTTATGTGACTGTGAATCACTCTGAGAGAGCTGCTGTGTGGCAGAGAGGCACAGCGCAGCCGCCCTCCCTCAGGTCAGTGCATTGAAAGGGGGAAAAATGCTGATGGGAATTTTGGGTAAACTGAGGTGTTGCAGTAGTGCCCATTTCTGTCAGGCTTGAACTTGGGCACAGCCTTAAAACTGAGCCTAATGCAGCAGGATTTGGTAACATGGTTTTTGGCCAGATTTTCTCTGCGTGCTACCAAGATTGGTTCCTCCCAACTGGGTTACAGCTGTCTGCACCTCAGTCTTGCGTTTGTAGCAGCATCTTAGTCCCTCTGGAGCAACAGAAAAGATAAAATACCTACATTCTTGACTACAAATACAACCCTGAATGTTTCTCAGAGGGCTTCTTGGAAGCTCTTCCAGCAGAGTGGTCTTGGAAATACAATGAATTAGGCCTTCTCTGTGCTATCTCACCTCTCCCATGCTGGAGCTTGACTTGACAAATTATGGCTTGACTGGTCTTCAGAGGCAAGACACCCCCAGCAACACAAGGTAGGAGGACTCTCTTCACTGGTGACTTCACACACAACTATCTCCTAACTCATGATCCAGCCAGAAATGTGAGGGGCCAGGGAATGTGAAAGAGGACTGAACGGTGAGCAATGGATGCCTGCAGTAAAAGTGTTGGGATGCGAGCATGTGAGGTGGGGTGAGATCATCATTCTCAGTACGTGAGCTTTCATATGCTCCTGCGCTTCTCCTTGCACAGACTTTCTTACGCTTGGTTTCTGGAGAGTCGTGTTGACCTTTTAATCTTTGCAAGCACAGAAAATCTGAAGTAATAATTATGGTAATGGGAACTTCACCTACAGATGCATCAGTCTCTGTCATGGTCTCGAGATGTCAAAATGGGCAGGGATGATGTAAAAACTCCCCTGAAATTCTTCATCCTTAACAAAGCTTAAAGAAACCTAACATTCCACCAATTTTTTAAAAGGGTAAACAGAACAACCCAGGTAATTATAGCCTTGTCAGATTGACATTGATCCCAGGCAAAATAATGGAATGGCTGATGCAGGGCTCAAATAGTAAAGACATACAGGAGGGTAATGTAATTAATGCCAATCAATGTAGTTTTCTGAAAAAACCCTATATATCTTGTCAAATCATCCTGATGTCTTTTTTATGAGATTACAAGTTTGGTAGAGAAAGGTAATAGTTTTGATGTAATAGACTTAGACTTCTATAAGGCTTAACTTTGTGCTGCATGACATGTTGATTAAGAAACCAGGATGATACAAGCTCAAACCAGAACTCATTAAAAGGATAAAACTTGGCTAGATATTAGGTCTTAAAATGTGTTTTTGAATGGGAACATCAAACAAGGCTGTTTCTAGTGGGCCAAGCACACACGATTTGCTGATACTCTGCTGTCTGATACTTCTAGGAACAACATGGAAGAAGACATACTCATTACTGATAAAGTTATCAGACTTTACAGTTTGAGGGAGTGATAAATCATGAATAGGACTGATCACCGATACAGAACAATCTGGACTGCTTGACAGCAGAGTATGAGACAAAAGTAAAGTCAAATGGATAGGAACAAAGGCCACAGATTGATTCTATTTTCAGAGGCAGTGATTCAGAGTTATGTTTGAGGGGTCTTGGTTTATCAGTCACTGAACATTAGCACTTAAGTAATGTAGCTTTTGGGGGATCTTGAGTAAAACTAACTATCGCCTTGGTGTTTTGTGCTGATGAAACTGCTATCAGAATATCGCAGGTGATATTGGCAGGGATGTTAAAAAATTGAGACAGTTCAGGCAAAATTCCCAAGAATCATTAAGCAATTAGGAAACACACACATAGTAGAAGATTTCGGAATACTATAAATATGGTTTGAGTTATAGAAGTAGAAAGAGACTTGATTAGGTCCTTACATACACTTTTGCAGAAAATAAACATTGTGAATGGCTCTTCAATCTGTTTAAAAGAGTTGAGAAGATCTTGGTGCAGCCTGAACCTAGACAATCTCATCCTTGAAATTAAGCACCAGTTTTTCAGAGTTATATTTAATCCTGCAAATAACTGGGAATTTTAAAACTGAGATAGGATATCTTCTCTAAAAGATAGGATCTAGTTCAAAGTTGTTATGCAGGAATGCAAAATGATGATTGTAAAGATTTTTTAAAATCTATGATTGTCTGAGTATCTGTGTACAGCAATTCTGTGTATTCTTGACAGAGTCTGTGGCAAAAATCACATGGGCTTCACTAATGAAAGATCCGTGCCTTCCTATATATGTAATGTTAGCTCATCCCACTCCTCACACAGAGACTCCTTCTGTGGCCACCTATGCAGTAAAAATTCAGTGCATCCTGTTCTACTAGGGGAAAATATGACCTGTTCAAGAAGGTAGACCTTTGAAGTAGCTCGTTTTCCAGAAAGACTGGAAAATATAAAGCACTAAATAAAAGCACTGTTGGATGCTTTTTGCTCTGGGCTAGAGACTTGCCTTTGACTGCTGGAGCTTCATTTTAGCCTCTGGCAGCTCTCACTTTGGACCCTCCCTTATTCCCTCCTTTATGGTCCAACTTCTATCGCATTTGACCTGAACTCCAAGTCTGCTGACTGTACCGTAGAGAAAAGCAAGAGAACAAGAAGTGACCAGAGCTGGTGTCTATTGCCCACATTTCACAAAGGTTCCTTTAGCTCTCTACCAAAGGCTGCTCTTCAGAGGATACAAAGAGAGGAAACCCTAACTCCGCATAATGATGCCTACATCTAATGAATCAGTTAACTGCACATATGCTCCTACTAATATGGGCTTTTTTGGAGAAGATTGTGTCTCATATGATACCCCTAAACCCTGATACATTCCTGAGCTTCAGCAGAAAGGCTTTTAACCTAGTACCTAGAGAAAAGCAATCATGTGGCTGTTGGGAAAGAGCTTCAGAATGAGTTACATCCAGTATTTTTCTATAAGTGCATTCTTCCCATCCTTGATGCTTCTTTCTGGGAACCTCTGCCCTTACGTATGAATCTGAGTACAGTAATAATATTTAGCTCTCATGACATCAAGAGTTGCACACTTAATCTCCAAAGCACTTTCTGAGCACTAATTAAGTCTCTCCTTCCTGACATGTGGTAAGGATTTGCGATAGTTGTCTTCTCACTTAGCATACATAGAAAGTTTGTGATTTGCCAAGGGTCTTCTCAGTGTCAGAGACATAATTAGTATGTTGGGTTCCAGTTCACTGTCCTTTGCTCAGACCCTTTAATGTCTCAATAGTGTCATTTAGAAAATGAGCTTTGGAAGGAGCAAGTATCAAGGTAGTTACTGATGTTGAGAGATTGAAGTCAAGCTCTCCCTATGTCTGCTATGCATTTTGTCATCTCCTCACATTATCACTGGCTTTATTTTCCTAGTTCATATATCCCCCAAAGTATGTCTGGGCTTTGTCTAGGAGATTGCTTGTTATTATGGACCAAACCCAAACCAAAGAGGATGCTGAAATTAAACTATGTGGGCAGTCACGCTCAAGCTCTCAAGCCCAAACCCCATCGCTGTTTAATTTCGTTGAATAGTTGTAGCTTTTGTGTCTGACTTCACCATTTATTAACTTGGGGAATATTTTGGGTCCCATGTGATTTGATACCATAAGAAAATAAGGATCTTGGTACTAATTTAGCTGGGTGGTGGACGGAAGAAAGAATGTGCTTTTCTTTCTTTCTTTTTTCTCTGCATGTGCTCTTACAAACTGTGTTGCTCCTCCTTGGTGCCACAGTGCTTTCCCCTTGTATGACTTTGAGGCTGGATAGCAGCAGTCTGCATGATACTATCAAAACCCATGGACAGGTCAGGTAATTTGAGACTCATTTTCCTTTGTCTGCAAGCAGGAGCAGGCTTTTATCAGCTTGATCCAGCGCTATCTGTGTGCTCCATGCCGCCCGTCTGTGGCAGGAGGGGATTCCAGCTGGATATTTCTCTCCATTTCTGGTTCCTCTATCACAAGCTCTTGTTTGGGGTGCTAGTCACCCTTTAAAAGAGCAAAGCTGCCTCTATCAGAAAGTTACCCAGCTGATCCCAGGGGTCTTTCACTAAGCAAGAAGGTGACAACTCAAATTTCCTCTCAGCCTATCTTTCTGCAGATGGGGAAGTCTAGGAAAGGGAGAGGAACGTGTCTATTCCTGGGCCTTGTGTCTCTTTCCTGTTGCTACAGATGTTACAGCAAATTCGATGACCTTTTTCATGAAAGAGAAAACGAGGCTGATAGCAAGTGATGTGGGCTGATGGAGCCTGCTTACTTGTGTCCTGCAATGGTGGATGAGATTAAATGTCCCACTGCCTCTGCCACATCTCTTTACCAACACTACACGAAATGAGGCAGTTCAATGCCTTAGTGCTGAGCAATCAGTGCTGTCATCGCTGCTTTTATGCCCAGGGTTCAAGCTCCTGTCCCTCCCACATTGCTGCTAAATTTCCTTAGAAGCAGAGCCTGGTGTGGAGGGGGTAAGATGGAAGAGGCAGCATTATACAGCCAGTGACAAGCTCATTGTGTGTCCACACATTTTCACAAGCTCTTACAGTTTTTGGCCTTTGAGTAGAGTTGTTGTTCTTAAACCATCTTGCATCCATGAGCCTGGAGATGGGGTAAGAGTGAAAAAGCAGTCGATAAAGGTCTCTTCCATTGTTTGGGAGGCCAAAGGGCCATTATCTAGACTGAAGGTTAGACTTTTGTTCTGAAAGATACAGGATTTTTTTTATTTCTGGAAAAGCAAGTGATCTTTATGCTTTCTTTATCTGCTTCCCACATGAGGGTAATGATAGACATGCCTAACCACTTAGACTTGGACTGAGACCATCAATCCATATTGTAGACAGCAGAGAGTGGCAAGTAACTAATAAAAAATTCTGGTTACAGTGATCCTGGGATGGATTTGACCTCTGCATCACCTTACAAAACCCACACTATCATGGTTCTCTCCTGCAGTTATTCTAATGAGCTGAAAAAACGGGTTTGGATATACTTTCATAGTGTTGTTGAGGCATAAATACACTCTAAGTGAGAACTACATAATGTTTTCCTGTTTGTGCATAAAAAATAATGGAGCAGTAAGCCAGTGACCCAGAGGTGAAAGCCTTTGCTTTCCATATTGCCAATTTATTACACTTGCAAAATTTAAGTATACAACTTAATTCCAGTGCAGTTATAGAGCTTCAGTGTGATTCCTCTAGTCTGTTTTTCAGTAATTTAGTTTCTAAGCACTCCCTTTTCAGTTTGGTGGTCTGCCATAGAACAACCATCCATGTCTCTTACTGTTGCTGGGAGCTTCTTGTTCCATAATCACCGATGAATGGTCATTCCCATCTGTGTGTCCTAGGAGAGATGGTGCAGTTGGTCTGCCCTGGTGGTTGGACACTCCAGGGATGTTTCTGCAGATCTGGATCACACATACCCTGGCTGAGGCCAAACTCCCAGACTTTGCAGTGCTTGAGTCCCTGAGCTATTCCTACAGACATCAGCCATCAGCTTTAAGGGCCAGGTGGAAATTAGTCAATGGCTTAGTTTTATTTGGATCAGGGGGAAAACAGAAATCAAGCTGCAGTATTTCTTCCTGCTATTTTTCAGGCATAAATGTCTGTGCATAGCTGTAAAGCATACATGCAATAAGCCTAATACTTACAGAACACCTTGGACTTGCAATGCGCATGCTGGACATGTTCCCAGGTGAGTCCTGTGTGTGCCTGGTGTTTGCTGCAAGAATTGGGTGTACTGCTTTCACAGCCTGGGACTATGGAGCATGTTCAAGTCTGTCATTTCCAGGGGGAAACAGGCTTTTTTCTCATCATTGTGCCACACATCTGATCTGTTCAAGCAACATGGAAACTTCTGTAATTTCCAGACCCGAGGCAGGTGACTGGATCCCAAGTCTGAGTGGATTTGACATACATCAGAAATTAAGCAGAAATGTAAAAATCCTTTACCTTTTTATTTTTCCCCCCAGAAGAGAAAACAAATTACTCTAGACAGACTAAAGCTCTAGCACAGACAATAGCTAGGAGGCCATGGCCATGACTTTGCTCACAATCAGCAACACATTTTTGCTGCGACCCTGGGAACGGGGGGCATACAGCTTTCTCTAAGCCACTAGTCCTTGTTTTTCTCCTCTGTTCTCTGACAAATTTGTCACACTGCAGACTGGAAAACATAGGCGTGGTGGTACAGTAGGTAAAATTATGCCGCAGGCTTTGGATTGAGGCAACTTTTACCCTCAGGTTTTAGGAAAAAGCATCACAGATGGACGTAGGAGTGGGTTCACTGGACTAACTGAGAACTGGGTCACCTTGCAGTGGAGGAAAGATGTCAAATTTAACACACCAGTGGTCTGTTTCTGCATGACAAATAGCCTCTGTTCTTGAACTACAGGAGTAGAACCAAGTTAATAACTCTGCAGAAGAGAACCACCTGAAAAGAAAATAAAAATATTCCGAACGACCTATAGTTTGGTAGATAGTTAAAACCATATCATGTCTTCAGGATAAATATTGCATTTAATTACACAAATTACATTACATTTCTAACCTTTTGGAACCCTTTCTTCATTGAAAGATGGAAAAATAATAGAAGAGGAAAGAAGCCAGATCTCGCATGAATTAACTACCTACAAGTTTCTTCTGTGTGGGTTTGCAAATGGTAGACTCTGTAATCATAGACCCTGTTGGGTAACTTCTCATTGTGGTTGATACAGCATAAGCATGTGTACCTCAGTGAAACTGATGGCTCCTAGATATTCAAATTTCAGTTTTATACTGTCCAAACACCATTGCTGTAAACAGTATTACTTTAGTTGTTGTTAATATAACACTCTAATGTAATCATTATTTACCTGTCCCATGTCCTTCCAGCAGCAGCTCTGGGTAGACATGTCTATGCAATTAGAATTAACGCAAACCACTTAAAACTTGAATGCCTAGTTTATTTTCAAATGGGAAGGTCAGCATCATTATCCTTGGTGGATTCAATTACCAAATCCTGCATAATCACAGAGCATGCTTCCTGTCTGCTAATCATGACTCGCTCTGCATACATTATGTGCAAATATAACCAAAACAAGAGATGGCATTTCCATGTGTTTTATGCCTGTAATTACTTCTTACAGGTTGCATTTAACTTTCTTAGTATAATGTAAATTCCTTTTATTGGCTTTGTTTTTTAAAAAAACACAAAAGAATAATAAAAACCAGTGGCAAGCAAAACCAGGAAAGCATCTGTATGCAATTAATCCTTCTGCTTCATTTAGACCCCAAAGAATCTGTGAATGTAAGTCACAACAGTAGAAAAAAGTTGTCAGAGACATTGCATTTGGAATCACCTCTCACAAAGAGCAGCATGTGTAATTAATGGCTTTGGACTTAATTTGTTGGTTTTGGTTTAGTTTTGCTTAAGGAAGAGAATTCTAATAAACTTGTATTCAACATTTTTTTATTATTGAAGTGTTCATCGCTATTGTAAACAAAAATCCTAATGACAAGAATAGGGACAATTAACACACAATAAAAAATACAGTCATCTAATTAAATATAAACATCCTCTAATGAGAGAAATTGCATTCTTGTATGGAGAGCTTGATCTATAACCAATGTGAAATCAACAGGTGTCTTTCCAAGAGCTCAGTCGGTTTTGAGTGAGAGCTGGTAAATATGTGCCTTCTCTGTGCTGTGTATGGTGCTTTAGAGGGTTAGAAGCTGGTAATTCTTTTTTCTTGAAAATATCATTTTCCAATGCAGCCACTTTGGATATTTGCATGTATGTACATGCACACACATGCACAGGCACACTTTGTGGAGCTTGGAACTCTAAAGTTTGCTTCATTTTCTGCCTAAGATTCTTGTTCCCCTGACATCCGCAGGGCATGTGAACATCATCCCTTTTGTAACACTGTGGTAATATGCCATCTGGATGGAAAGTATCATATCTTAATAGTAGAGCACAGCAGATCTCCAGTTTCTACCTTGTCATGACAGCTTTTGTGAAGATTCTATCACACCTGGTTTTATTCTTTCTTGACACGTGGAAGCTTTATCATCCCACAAACAGCAGGGAAACCAGCTCCTGTGTTTGACCAACATGAAGAGGTGCTGTATCACCAGACTCTGGTGGTCCTCTCTCCCCAAAAGGTCCCTGTTCTTTGGGGATTGCTCTGAAGCCAGCCAAGATACCAGGCTCTCTGCCTGTGGGAGATGTGACACCGCAGGCATGGCCCCAGCACTGCCACTGGATTCTTACCAAAGTAGTTGAGATGCTATGTCCCCACATACCACCCAACACGTGAGGACAGTTGGTCTTCGCGCTTTCCACAAGAGGCCCACTCACCATTAAGAAGCAGCCACATGCTGGGAATTCAGGTGGGCTGAGAAACAGGCTGTGCTCAGTGTTGCTCTTTTGATGACCCATCACAGACAAAGAAACCCTGATGTCAGGACTGAAATGCAGAACCATAGAGTTCGGAAATGCTCTTACTGACTTGCCTCATGGAAGAGCAAGGAAATGGTGATGACACTGCTGTGGATTACAAAGTGCAGACAATGCAGCTGTTATGTGTGAAAATAACTAGTAATATTATTCTGAGAAATTACTTTTAAGAATTGTTATAAACAGGTTTATATTTTTTACCTTTTGAAATGCTTTATAAACATGTTCTTAGGCCAAAAAGTTCAACCACTAAGAGGACAAAAACCTCTCAAACAAGCAAGACAAGGACTTTTTTATTAAAAGGATTTTAAATTTTTAAGCTTTTATATACACTTTAGGTTTTATGAAATTCTCTCTCTGCATTTATCTAAACAATTTTATTTGTCGTTTCCTGAGATGTGGTTGTAAGCTCAAGCTAACAATGATTGAATCTTTTAAGTGAATCTCCTTTGGCAAGAGAATTTCACTACGTTTTAAATGTACCACAGAGAGTCAGAGGCTACCAAGTCACAATTAGCAGAATTAAGTGAACATCAGAGATGACATTTTATAAGACTACACTCTTGCATGCCATCAATATTTCAAACATTCTGAGAGCTGAACATAGGGGAAACTTAGAAATCAATGTGGAATGGAACAGGACTGATTCTGGGTTTACTTTCTCTCAGGTTTAGACCAATATAATTGTACAGATTTTGGTGGTACCGCTTCTCATTGCAGTAAGGTAGTTTAGATGAGAATCAAACTCATTAGCTGTGGGATTTTGCATATTGGAGAGTGGGACCATGCTTAGCATCTAACATTAGATCATGTTCCTTTTTCCTTTAAACAGTAATCATGTGAAATTTCCACCAGGTAGTATCACTACAGTGTGCAAAGACTTTCATTGCAAAGGAGTTTCCAACATGTCAATAATTTTTCTGGCCCATAGTAGGAGACCCCCTAAAGCTTTACAGTCTAAATTATTCCCAGCTTCAAAGAATTTCAGAGAAGAGCTTTGGCAGCTCTTGGGAGAGATTAATTCTAGGGTGGGATTTGACTCCTCCACCTTCAGATGTTTCAGAGTAGTTTTCTGCATGTGAGTACATCAACTAAACTCCTGCAGTTAGTGGAGGAGCAAAATAGACAATTCTCAGGTGTGATTTCTCTGACCTGTTTTAGATGTCTACCTTGAGATGGGATGAATCGTGCCCCAGAAGCACCTTCCTTTCCACTAAAGTGAATATCAAAGGACCAGCTCAGACATGGAGATGTACTTTGTAGATGTCTAAAGATAGAAGAGATGAATCTTGTACAAACCTGCCAAACTTGTAGTCTTCTGCGCATTACAACTAAACTGAGATGGATAATCTCCTTTAAAACCTATGTTTTAAAATGGTCTGAAAACCCCTCTAAGGAAGATGATGTGAGTTCCTGTAGCAAATGAAAGCAAAACAGAGCTTTGCTGCTGCATAACACTCAACCTGGGCTGCGATTTTACAAGCTGGAGTGATATGACAGCAAGCAGAAAGTTTGTCATTGTAATTGTGCTTTATTTTCCCCCCAACTTCTGAACTTTCCAGGAGGGCTCTTCTTGGGGTCTGTGGTCCTGTTTTTGTGACCCTTGTCTGAAGGCAGCTCCTACTTTGTTCAAGATCATTAGTCTTGTCGATGGTTAGTGATGTTTCTTACCCTCCCTCTCCCCCTCCTCATCAGCTTGCAGTGCTAGCTACTGCTTCTGGCTGCTTTCATACTGACTCCGGACGGGGCCATCTAATTCAGTCATGACTGTGAAGCTGCTGTATTAATATCAGTGACAAACAGATGTTGGTGCGGTGCCTTGAGAAGGTGAAAAATTCCCTGCAGTTATTTCACGGTGAGATCAGCAAAGCCCTCTTTCCTCTGGTGTCATCCTGTTCCCTCCAGCCCTTGGTGCTCAACATGGTGTTGGGTATCCATCTGGCTTCGCTCATCTCACTTTCACAGTGGGGTCAGGCCATTTCTTCTCAGCAGGGGGCTACTTTTGATCCTACATTGTTGTGAAAGGAAGGCAGGATGGGGCTTGGTTACAGCATAATATGTTTTTCTACCGGTAAGCAATCATCTAAAGAGAATGAGATCGTTGTGGGAAGGTTGGATCACAGAACTTCCCTTGCTGGGGTTAAAAAAGAGCAACTCAAGCTGCTTGGACAGAGCAGCTTATGATTTAATTACACTTCATATTTTGGATAATGCTGCATATAGAGCTTTATTATACATAGACCCAAGAGTCAGGGTCCCTCTGCAGATTCTAGGTACCTGCCTGCTACCCTTGTCTGGTCAAGAGCATTTCCAGCTAGTCAGTCAGTTTCACCTTCAGGGTTTGCTGGTTGTGAACACATTAAAGACAGCTTTCACTTCATCACAGAAATCTCCCAGGATGCTGACCCTCAGTTTCTACATATCTCTTTACAAGCAGCCTTACACCTGTGCCTCTTCTCTTTTAATAAAGGCTTTGTAAATGATTTGCTTTTAATATACAATATTTGGTGAAACACTGAATATGGATAGGTAACAACAGAAAAAGCTGTTGACCAGATCTGCTGAAATTTCAGAGTTCTCACCCTTCTGCCTACTTTACATCCCAACAATGTAGGCCTGCAGGGTTGATTTGTTTCTCTGACTTTAAGTTCTGGGGCACTTACGATGCATTTTAAGCTGCATGGAGAACAGAGGAGTCATTCCACCAATATACATGAGCAGCATATCTTTTGCTCCATCCACTCATAACCTCTTTGATCACAGGCAGGAACTGATGGCCTTAGTGTTCATCCCATGCATAATCAGGAACATTGAAGATACTGGTTTCTGAAGTCTTCTGAGAGATATGTCTTCACCAGCACAGTGGCCACAAAGACTGTGCTTGGACATTTGGTTCTGCTTCGCTAGTGATGAAAGATGTTACTGGCTAGATAAACCTGCTGGCAAAATGCAGAAGGTTTCCTCTCATGGCTTTTCGTTTGTTATTTATTGGACTACTTTGAATGGTTTTCTGCTTCTTTTCCCTGGCAATAGATTCCAGATTCTGAGCTGTTTTCTTCACATACATTCCTGGGGTGGGTGGAGGAGCAGAACAGAAGCATGGGTTAGTTTTGCTTCATTTGTTTTTCAGCTTGTATACAACTTTCTTATTTTTGTAATTGAGTCATCTTTACCAGTTCTGCTGCTCTCACGACACTACAGGGAAGCTGCTGAATTCCCTTAACGTTAATTTGCTCATGCAAGGAAAAAAAAGCAAAAAGATTTCCTGTTTTTTTATGCAAACTGTGCTGTCTTTCTGGTCTGCACCAATGGGAAAGCATTTGCAAATGCTCCTGTCTCAGTTGCTGAAAACTGCCTCCCCATATGTTTTCCTGATTAAGAAATTCACCCCACCAAATGGCAAAGTTTGCTCAGCTGGAGCTGACTGTTTGGTTGGGATTAATAAGCAGTGTTCCTCTTCCCATACATCTTCCTGTTTAGCATAAAAGAAAACAAATTACTTTGGGGTTTTCCTACTTGTTTGTTCTTACACAAAAAGTATATTCTGGGAGCTTTAGCAGCGCGTCTGCCTCCTAGAAATGCAGCAGGAAAGCAACTTGCAGGCTGTCTGCATCGGCTGTTGGTGCCTAACAAGGCCCGTTCCTGGGCAGCACGAGAGCCAGCTGCTTAAGCCATGAATGCTGAGCGAGAGAGAAATAACTGACTGATCTGGGTTACACAAACTCTTATGGGGATTTATTGGTAGATTTTCTTTAACAGAGACAAGAAGTGGCAAATTTAGTGCTTGGATTGATTGTTCAGGAAGCTGAAAATCCTTCGAGGAGGGACAAGCATTGCCCAGGCCAAGCAAAGCCATCATTTCTCAAGCTGTCTTATACGTGTGCTTATTTCTCCCAAAGTCCGTTGTTGACTCTATTCAACTTTGAAGATGTTGCTGAGTTTGACAAAAGGCTCATACAAGTTTCTAAAAAACCAATAAATGGCCAGAGCTTTTAGGCATTGACATCTGCAGTTGGACATTAAAAGAGCTTACAGCTATTGAGTGTCCCAAATCCAGCCTAAACTCAACAGGGTTGAGGGTGCACAACACCATTAGGCCTCCTGTCAGGTTATGAAATTCCCAAAATTCTGTCGTTTGGGACTGATGGCTTAGCCAGATCCACCAATTGTGATTGGTACACGACTAAAGTTTTAAAAGATGATGGTTAGATAGCTTGGTAAATATTTCTGGGCTTTTTCCTACCCTGTTTTTTTCTAAAATTCCTCCTTTTCATCTTTATGTGTTGGTCTTTTTCTTTTCTGCATAACTTTCGTACATTATTACATGCATGTGTGTACGTGCATGTGCAAATATATAAGCCATATTTTTCTGTCGGGGCCCACTGTTACATTTCATGTTACAGATGATTCTTATTTCTAATTCCTTATTTTTTCCTGCTGATGAAGTTTCTGAAAAGATCATTGTATCAAATGAAACTTTCTGAAGTTGGCTTCCCCTCAAAGGTGGAGTTTTTCACTCCCAGGTTGGAGAGCAAATTCTTTTCAGGCTTTTTCTCACATGTGGAAGAGCAAGGAAAGAAAGTAGCTTTCTGTTGTCTAGATAAGCTAGAGATGCTCTAGTTTCTTTTCGTTTCTGAACAGACTACAGCGCAAATGCAGGGTCCTGCATCTGGGTCCTGCACCTGGGGAGGAACAACCCCATGCATCAGTACAGGCTTGGGGCTGACCTGCTGGAGAGCAGCTCTGTGGAGAGGGACCTGGGTGTCCTGGTGGATGACAGGTTGACCATGAGCCAGCAGCGTGCCCTGGCTGCCAAGAAGGCCAATGGGATCCTGGGGTGCAGCAAGAAGAGCGTGGCCAGCAGATCGAGCGAGGTTCTCCTTACCCTCTACACTGCCCTAGTGAAGCCTCATCTGGAGTACTGCATCCAGTTCTGGGTTCCCCAGTTCAAGAAAGATGAAGAGCTACTGGAGAGAGTCCAGCGGAGGGCTACAAGGATGATGAGGGGACTGGAACATCTCTCCTACAAGGAGAGGCTGAGGGAGCTGGACCTGTTCAGCCTGAAGAAGAGAAGGCTGGGAAGGGACCTAACATATGCTTATAAATATCTGAAGGGTGGGTGTCAGGAGGATGGGGCCAAGCTCTTTTCAGTGGTGCCCAGTGACAGGACAAGGGGCAATGTGCACAAACTGAAGCAGAGGAAGTTCCGTCTGAACATGAGAAAGAACTTCTTCACTCTGAGGGTGGCGGAGCACTGGAACAGGCTGCCCAGAGGGGCTGTGGAGTCTCCTTCTCTGGAGATATTCAAGACCCGCCTGGATGCAGTCCTGTGCAGCCTGCTGTAGGTGACCCTGCTTCGGCAGGAGGGTTGGACTAGATGACCCACAGAGGTCCCTTCCAACCCCTACCATTCTGTGATTCTGTGATTCTGTGATTCTGTGATTCTGTGATTCTGTGA
>Ga0065711_1040761_pt1 | contig 16699 bp, 13 predicted proteins | sample Hoacrofraction12_FD_59098 | JGI IMG/M metagenome (GOLD analysis project Ga0065711, IMG submission 59098) | Hoatzin crop microbial communities from Cojedes, Venezuela - Epithelial fraction 12 v2 (version 2) | ecosystem: Host-associated > Birds > Digestive system > Esophagus > Crop | place... | reverse complement strand
CCTCAGCCTCTCCTCGTAGCAGAGATGCTACAGTCCCCTCATCATCCTCGTAGCCCTCCGCTGGACTCTCTCCAGTAGCTCCTCATCTTTCTTGAACTGGGGAGCCCAGAACTGGACGAGGTACTCCTTATGGGGCCTCCCTACATCAGTGTAGAGGGGAAGGAGAACCTCCCTCGACCTGCTGGCCACAATCCTCAATTAGGAGGACCCAGGAGCACCCCAGGACTCCGTTAGCTTTCTTGGCAACCAGGGCACACTGCTGGCTCATGGTCAACCTGTCATCCACTAAGACACTCAGGTCCCTCTCCACAGAGCTGCTCTCCAGCAGGTCTGCCCCAAGCCTGTACTGATGTGTGGGGTTGTTCCTCCCTAGGCGCAGGACCCTGCATTTGCCTTTGTTGAACCTCATCAGGTTCCTCTCTGCCCAACTTTCCAGCCTATCCAGGTCACGCTGAATGGCAGCACAGCCTTCTGGTGTATCTACTACACCTCCCGGTTTGGTGTCATCAGCAAACTTTGCTGAGGGTACATTCAAACTCTTCATCCAGGTCATTGATGAAGAAGTTAAACAAGACTGGGCCCAGTACTGACCCCTGGGGGACACCACTAGTTACCGGCCTCCAACTAGACTCAGCGCCGCTGGTGACGACCCTCTGAGTTCTGCCATTCAACCAGTTCTCAATCCACCTCACCGACCACTCATCCAGCCCACACTTCCTGAGCTTAATATTGCCCGAAGTGCAATATCTACACAGTTTTTGAACACATCCAGGGATGCTGACTGCACCGCTTCTCTGGACAGCCTATTCCAATGCCTGATCACTCTCTCAGTAAAGAAATTTTTTTTAATATCCAATCTAAACCTCCCCTGGCATAACTGGAGGTCACTTCCTCTTGTCCTATTGCTAGTTACTTGGGAGAAGAGAGACCAACACCTGCCTCACTAAAACCTCCTTTCAGGTAGCTGTAGAGAGCAATAAAGTCCCCCCTCAGCCTGCTCTGCTTCTGAATAAACAACCCCATTTCCTTCAGCCGCTCGCCACAAGACTTGTTCTCTAGACTCTTCACCAGCTTTGTTGCCCTTCTGTGGACACACTCCAGAATCTTAATGTCCATTTTGTAGTGAGGGGCCCAAAACTGAACACAGTACTTGAGGTGCAGCCTCATCAGTGCTGAGTTAGGGGTATGATCACTGCCCTACTCCTTCAGGCCACACCATTGCTGACACAAGCCAGGATTCTGTTGGCCTGATTGGCCACCTGGGCACACTGCTGCCTCATGTCCAGCTGGCTTTCAACCAACATCCCCAGGTCCATTTCCACTGGGCAGCTCTCCAGCCACCCCTCCCCAAGCCTGTAGCATTGTATAGGGTTGTTGTGACTCAAGGGCAGGACCTGGCATTTCGCCTTGTTGAATCTCATACAGCTGGCCTCGGCCCATCAATCCAGTCTGTCCAGATCCTTCTGCAGAGCCTTCCTATCCTCAACCAGATCAACACTTTCACCCAATTTGGTGTCATCCGCAAACTTACTGAGGGACACTCAACCCCCTCATCCACATCATTGGTAAATGTATTAAACAAGACTGGCTCCAGCTACAGGAGAAATCATGATTGCAGGCTCTTGTCCTGCTGGGGGACTTCAACCACCCCAGCATCTGCTCAAAAAGTAACATGGTGAGCCGTTAGCAATCCAGGAAACTCCTGAAGTGCATTGAGCATAGCTTCTTAAACCAGGTTATAGACAGCCTTACAAGAGGGGACGTGATACTGGATTTGTTGGTCACCAATACAAGGGAACTAATGGGTGACGTCAAGATTGGAGGCAGCCTGGGCTGCAGTGATCAGCTGAACTGTTGGAGTTTGCAGCTTGGAGGGATATGAATCAGGGTAAGCGTAAAGTCAGGACCCTGAATTTTAGGAAAAGAAAATTCCATCTCTTCAAGGAGTTAGTCCCCTGGGAAACTGCCCTCAGGGACAAGGGAGCGTAACAGAGCTGGCAGATCTTTAAGGATGCTTTCCACAGAGCGCAAGAACTCTCAGTCCCCAGGAGCAAGAAATCCGGAAAGGTAAGAAAGAGACCAGCGTGGCTGAGTCAAGACCTGCTGGTCAAACCAAAGGGCAAGAAGGAAATGTACATGCAGTGGAACCAAGGATGGGTATCCTGGGAAGAGTATAGTGAAGTTGCCTGGTTTTGTAGGGATGGGGTTGGGAAATCCAAGGTGCAGCTGGAGCTGAACTTGACAAGGGATGCTAAGAATAAGAAGGGCTTCTACAGCTATATCAGCCAGGAAAGGAAAGTCAAAGAAGGTGTACCCCCCCAATGAGCAAGACTGGTGAACAGGTGACTGAAGCCGTGAAAAGCCGGAGTTGAAGACATCATGACAGTGGATGAGGAGAAGGCTGAGGTACTCAACAACTCTTTTGCCTCAGTCTTCACCGGCAACCTCTCTTCACACACCTCTTAAGGGTATGAAGCACATGATGGGGACTGGGGGAGAATAGTCCCTCCCACTGTAAGAGAATACCAGGTTCTTGACCACCTGAGGAACCTGAACATACTATGGGACCTGACGAGATGTATCCCAGGGTCCTGAAAGAATTGGATGATGTTGTTGCCAAACCACTCGCCATGATATCTGAAAAGTGCTGGCAGTCAGGTGAAGTCCCTGGTGACTGGAAAAATAGAAACATTGTGCCCGTTTTTAAAAAGAGTAGAAAGGAGGACATTGGGAACTACTGACCTGTCAGCCTCACGTCTGTGCCTGGGAAGATCATGGAACAGATCCTCCTAGAAGCTATGCTAAGGCACATGGAGGCCAGGGAGGTGATTTGAGATAGCCATCATGATTTCACCAAGGGCAAGTCTTGCCTGACCTACCTAGTGGCCTTCCATGACAGAGTGACTACATCAGAGCACAGGGAGATGATTCAAGACAACCAGCGTGGATTCACCAAGCACAAGTCCTATCTGACCAACCTAGTGGCCTTCTGTGATGCAGTGACTACATCAATGGACAATGGATGAGCCACGGCTGTTGTCCATCCAGAATTCTTTAAAGCCTTTGACATGGTCCTCCACAACATCCTCGTCTCTAAATTTGAGAGATATGGATTTGATGGGTGGACTGTTCAGTGGATGAGGAATTGGTTGGATAGTCACAGCCAGAGGGTAGTGGTCAATGGTTCAATGTACAGATGGAAATCAGTGACAAGTAGTGTCTCTCAGGGGTCCGTATTGGGACCAGTGCTGTTTAATATCTTCATGAATGAAATAGACTGTGGGATTGAGCGCACCCTCATCAAGTTTGCAGATGACACCAAGCTGAGTGGTGCAATTGACACACCTGAGGGACGGAGTACCTTCCAGATGGTCCTGGACAAGCTTGAGAAATGGGTCTGTGTGAACCTCACGAGGTTCAACAAGGCCAAGTGCAAGGTACTGCCTCTGGGTCAGGACAATGCCCAGTATCAATACAGGCTGGGGGATGAAAGGATTGAGAGCAGCCCTGCCGAGAAGGACTTGGAGGTAGTGGTGGATGAGAAGCTGGGCATGAGCTCACAATGTGCATTCACAGCCCAGAAGGCCAGCTGTATCCTGGGCTGCATTAAAAGAAGTGTGGCCAGCAGGTCAAAGGAAGTGATTCTGCCCCTCTAGTCCGCTCTGGTGAGATCCCACCAGGAGTCCTGCATGCTGATCGGGAGTTCTCAGCACATGAAAGATATGGACCTGTTGAACTGGGTCTAGAGGAGGGCCACAAAAATGATGAGAGGGATGTAACACCTCTCCTCTGAAAAAAGGCTGAGAGAGTTGAGGTTTTTCAGTCTGAAGTAGAGAAGGCTACAGTGAGACCTTATTGTGCCCTTTCACTACTTAAAGGGGGCTTGTGAGAAAGATGGAGACAAAGTTTTTAGCAGGGCCTGTTGCGGTAGAACAAGGGGTAATGGTTTTAAACTCAGGGAGGGTAGACTCAGACTAGATATAGGAGAATATTTTTACAGTGGGGGGGTGGTTAAACACAGGAACAGGTTGTCCAGATAGGTGGTAGATGCCCCATCCCTGGAAACACTCAAGGTCAGGTTGGATGGGGCTCTGAGCAACCTGGTCTAGTAGATGTCCCTGCTCATTGCAGGGGAGTTGGACTAGATGACCTTTATAGGTCCCTTCCAACCCATATTATTCTATGATTCTATGATTCTGACTCACTGATGCCAAAAAGATGCCTTGCACAGCTGAAATATTTTGCACAATGTTCTCCCTTCCTTCCTCTTCCCAAAATTTGTGGATAGACAAATCATGAAGTTCTGTGTCTGAAGCTCCCAGATAAAAGATATTTATCCAGTCTATCAGGCAATGTACAGGTGAGGAGTGGTAGCACTGTCCTCTGCTTCCCTGACCAGAATTTAATATAAAATAACATTTAAAAAAAAAATCTTTTTTCATTTGCATTATTACAAGATGTATGATCTGTGAAGTCATAAATAACTTCAGCCAAAAAGAAAAATTAAACAAAAGAAGCAAACAAAATCATAATAATTTTGAAGGCAGAAATGTTTGAAACCTGATGCCTAACTACAGTGTTTGTTTGAACAATACCATATGCATGTGTATATATATATGTGTGTATAGGAGATGAATATTGGCCTATGTGTTAGCATGTAAAGTATTGCTAAGGCTTTTTGTGCTTCATATCTCAGTGGTCAGAGTATACAAATTATACACGAGACACTCATTTCATTCTTGCTCCTTTCATTTAATTTCCTGAGGCTTCAAGGAACGTAAAGGCAAGAAAAGCCTGGAGAAGAGCAGGCTCCAGGGAGACCATATTGCAGCCTGCCAGTACATGAAGGGGGCCTGCAAGAAATCTGGAGAGGGACTTTTTACAAGGGCGTGTAGTGATAGGACAAGGGGTAATGACTTTAAACTGAAAAAGGGTAGATTTAAATTCGATATAAGGAAGAAATATTTTACTATGAGGGTGGTGAGGCACTGGAACAGGTTGCACAGAGAAGCTGTGGATGCCCCCTCCCTGGAAGAGTTCAAGGACAGGTTGGATGGAGATCTGAGCAACCTGGTCTAGTGGAAGGTGTCCCTTCCCATGTCAGGGTGGTTGGGACTAGATGATCTTTAAGGTGTCTTCCAATTTGGCACATTCTATGATTTTATGATTCTTCGAAAAGTGCTGAACTGCCGGGGGCTCTAATTATGTCAGTTTTTAAAAGCAAGGTGAGGCTGGGGTTGTTCAGTGCTGGCTGGAAGATCTCCAAGGAGAAAAAGGGGCAGTAGAACATGTTCATATATTGTACCCAAAGCTGCCAATTCTGTTTCATTTTGTAGCTGTTTCTGTCATATCTCACATTTATAAGTTTAGAATTATATTTTTTATAAAATTCAAGACAATCACTAGCCAAACAAGATTAATTCATGGGATTTTTTCATATAAAATCCATGGTAAGATAAACACTGCTTTCTTTACGTCGTATGAGTCATGTAATACTTTCCTTAATGATTAAATAGCACATGAAGTAGTATTAAATGTGTGTGTGTTTGAGAATCAACTTAAATTTTTAGTGCAAGTTTCAACTCTGTACTAATTTATGTACAGCTACAATTTGTAATCTTTCTATTGACTTTCTCTGGTAGCATTTATTATTCCTTTTGCATAAAGGGAAATAAAATTTGAGAGAAGTGACTTGAAATAGTCATTTTGCTAGTGTTAGTCAGAGGTAGAATGTAGGAGTGAAATGCCCTGGAAACCCCTTTTCTGTATCAAAAGAAGTGTAGTCCTCCAGCCTCACACCCTTTCAGACGTATGTATGGCAGAAGCTTGTGCAGGCAAGTGCCTGGGATATGGCTTGCAAAGAAGTGGTATGTGTATTTGCACAGTCAGGGACATAGACTCATTAGTGTGTCCTGGATGCTGCTCACGATATCCAAGGCAGTGCAAAATCCCACAGAAGTCTGATTTCTTTTTTTCATTTAGACTGGGCATCATAGTATTTTGAATAATAACAGGATTACAGCACTAATTAGGACTGGGAAGCCATGAATGAGGTTTAACGCCTTTTATCTGGTTACCAGCTCTCTTCTGGTACCTATCAGGGACAGACATTTTCGCAGAGCCTGTTGCGATAGCACAAGATGAATGGTTTTAAATCAAGAAAGAGAAGATTCGGATTACGTATAAGGAAGAAATTTTTTACAACAAGGGTGGTGAAACACTGGAACAAGTTGCCCAGAGAGGTAGTGGAGGCTCCATCCCTGGAAAAACTCAAGGTCAGGTTGAACAGAGCTCTGAGCAACCTAGTTTAGTGGTAGACGTCCCTGCTCATTGTAGGGAAGTTGGACTAGATGGCCTCTAAAGGTCTCTTCCAACCCAAACTATTCTATGATTCTGTGATTCTTTGATTCTATCAGAAAACAAAAGGAATTCTCACCCTGAGTGTGCCAGGACTGGTTTCTCTGTTCAGACAACTGGACCCACTGGACAGCACATGTCTCCAAACTTTCTGAGATAAGCATGGTGAAATTAATTGGAAGGGGTATGTAGTACACAACACAGTGTACAGAATACACAATTATGCTGTATTTGTAAAGAAATGTAATTCTTTGGCATTGTGTGCCCTTGTTTTACTTGCCAAATAGAGCTGTGTGCTAGACAGCTTTGTATGATGTAATAATGACAGACTTCTTGATTGTGAACTCATGCAAAACAACAAGCTATGGCTTAGCTCCCCGTAGTTTAAATTCCACGACTCAAACGTATGCTACTTTCATACACTTTTTATTTGTACATTCAATTGGTAAAGGAATGCATTGTGACAATATGACACCTTTACAATGCCATACTGGCAGTTATCATTCAATTTCATGATTAATTTCTCTTAAAGATTGATTGACTCCTGCTGTTTTAAAGTGTCTCCTACTGGTGTCTGCTGGAGTTACATGATGTGTTGATTAGCATAGAACCTTTGAGGAACACAAGATAATTTAGGGGAAGAATAACAATAATATTTAGCTGAAATAATAAATTAGCAAAGCAACTGCCTAGCTGTATTAATCTGAAATTGTGACTAAAAATTAGACGAAAATGTAAATTTCATTTAAACGACAGTTCACTAAAGAGTTACTAATGCTAATATTTAATGTTAATATAAAGCAGTCACAAGGTGCATTTGAAGCCAGTGGCAAAGCAGGCCATAGGTATCTCAGTCCCCCTTTGGAGCACATTTTTGCTTAATGGTTGGGTGAACTGTGTGAGTATCTGTCTGTCTGATGTGAAATACTTCCAAGAAACACCTGCAGGTCAGTACTCTCGGCAGACTTGGAAGAATCTCAGCCTAGCAAGCTTGATGACCTTTCTGAGCCTGAACATATTGAAATAGACACTCAAATGCCTCCAGAAGGTCATACCTGCCAGGGTGCGAGTCAAACCTCCTGTCAAAAGTGTCCCACTATACATGGGTACTAAGAGAACAAGTAGGAGCCTGAGTCTGTAGCCTAAAGGATAGATCACTCAACTGAAAATGTCCTGCTTCCTTTCTAGGTCTTCCTCCGGTCCTACTAGTTCTAGTTTGGCATCTGACGTGGAACTACTTCCGTCACATTTTGGATCTGACCTTTTTAGCTAGTCAACTGCTGGAATATCTTTTAGCTTACAAGGCAAAATTGAGTTCTTCAAGACTTTGAAAGATATTTGGAAGATATAAGTTCACAGCATGCACAGAAAAACCTCTTGGTTTGTTTGGGGGTTTTGACGGCTTGGGGGTTGTTTTTTTTCACTTTTTGGGTGGATGGTGTTTTGTTGTTGTTCAGAATTGTGAGACCATTTTTAGGTTTTCTGTTCAGTTTTATTTGCCAAGTCTTGTGCTACTCATCTGCTCAGAACAAACAGTATAATGATTTATTGGAAAATAAAATCTGCAGACAGTGAGTGCCACCTTCCATTGCCCTAGTCCTTCAGTATGCCATCCAATTAAACTTTCTCTGTGAGACTGACCAAAGAAGAATCAACAACTAGTCTAACTACATCATCTCTCAGATTGCATGGGATCTTCTCTTTTTTTTTTTATGAAGCAAGATACATTTGGCTAAGTGGAGAAGATGTGTGAAGTGCAATCCAGTTAACATCAGAAATGTCTCTGCCTGCCACAAATTCCCAGTTTAAAAGACAAAGGAGCTCCTTTACACTTCAATATGAGACAGAAATCATTGTTTCAACTTTCAAAAGTTATTGCTCTTTGATTGAATAAATAAAAAAAATTACAGCATGAAAGACAGCCCCAAGGAAAAAGCAAAAAGGAATCTTTTTAATAGTAAGAGTCTTCACTGATTGTTAAATACATTGTGCTAAATTTCAGTTGTGATATAATTCCATTGACTTCAGTGGAGCTGAATATACCAGAGCCCAAGTCTCCAGTTATTATGGTTACTGTTGAAGTCTTCACTCACTTGGTTTTTACATATATCCTTCTTTACTGAACAGAAATCAAAATTTTATACTGGCATCAAGAAATCATTGTTACAACTGGAAACACAGTATAGAAATTAAGTAATTAACTTTCACAATATCTTTATCAGGTAGACAGATAAGTACCACTACCTTTATTTGCTAGATGGAAAAATATGGGCTGAGATACTAAAACAGATAACACAACAGTTTGGTGAAATCTGGGTATAAACTCGGAATCTCAGACCCAAACTTGTGCTCATAAATCCCAGATCACATTTCTGGTTTGTTTTTTTGTTGTCATTGCTTTTTTATTATTTTTTTTTAATCGCTCTCACAATTCACAGGCCTATAAATTTCACAGGCTGCATGATTTGAACATATGTAAAATATATTTTTTTAATGTTTAATTTGAATCTACACATTTATTAGCACATGCTGGTGACTAAAAACTGAATGATTTATACAGCTACTGTTTCCAGGATACTGTGATAACACTTTGGCATGTAATGTTGGACTTGGGTGACATTAAAGCCCACATCTATACTAACAAGTCAAATAGTGCCTGGGAAAATTGCATCAGGACAAGATTTTCTATATTAAAAAACTGTTACTAATCCTTTGCAGATGCTATTTAGCAATCTCTTGGACAAACCCCAATCACAGTTCAGGATGCAAAATATTCTACATCCTGTACCTACTATGTGGCTTGCAAGCAACCATCCTGCTTTGAATATCTGGGGAAAGTACTATCTTGATCTAGATCAGACTGTCCCTGTCAGGCAAAGACCTTTGTAGCGTTTGCAGGCTTTTTTTAATCTCTTCTGTAGACACAGCTACTTGTCTAGATCCAACATTGTGATCCAGAGCATGCACACCACATATACTCTAGAGGTTCTTACCTTTCCAACATGAATTTTTTTATGTCACGGAGGACATTTCAGGTATCAGGTCATCTGCTTCAAGCTAGAAAATTTTTTATTTGCAGTGTGAAGATGACATACAGTTCTGAGGGAAGCAATATTTCACAATAATTTCGTTTTATTTTTTTCTTTTGTCTCAGGTGACTTCTGAAGTTAAGATAATGAAAAACAAGATTGTTTTCCCTTTTTCTCTTCCATAAACACAGTCCTTTTTTTTAAAAAAATAATTTATTTTTCAGTGAAAGGAGTGTCTTGAATGCTTCCTAAAATCCAGATTTGGAAACCAAATTATTGAGTACTTACTTGGATAGCACTCCCATGACAGGTCAAAGAAAGCAGCCTAAGTTAGTTAGTCAAGTTCTTCATGCTGAATGACTACAAGGAGGCTTAACTACATCATTAAATTATTCCTTAAAAAGCCTGATTTTGTTAAGGGAATGAAAGCAATATCTTAATGTTTAAAGTAGTGAGACCTAGTAGTTAATCTATCAGGTGAAATAAAAAATGGGTTAACCTTTACCTTTTCTCTGTAAAGAAACTGTATGTCATCATTTAACCCCAGTTGGCAGCTAAGCACCACACAGCTGCTCACTCACTCTCTCCCCCTGCTGATGGGATAGGGGGAGAAAAGGGTGAAAGTGAGAAAACTCGTGGGCTGAGATAAAGACAGTGTAATAGGTAAAGCAAAAGCCATAGGCGCAAGCGAAACAAAACAAGGAGTTCACTCGCTACTTCCCATAGGCAGGCAGGTTTTCCGCCATCTCCAGGAGAGCAGGGCTCCGTCACATGTAACAGCTACTTAGGAATACAAAGGCCATCACACCGAATGTGTGTGTTTCCCCGCTTCCTTCTTCTTCCCTCAGCTTTATAAGCCAAGCATGACGTCATGCGGTATGGAATATCCCTCTGGTCAGTTGGGGTCAGCTGTCCTAGCTGTGTCCGCTCCCGACTTCTTGTGCACTCCAAGCCTACTCGCTGGTGGAGTCATGTGAGAAGCAGAAAAGACCCTGACTCTGTGTAAGAACTGCTCAACAGTAACTAATATATCCCTGTATTATGAATACTTTTCTCAGCACAAATCCAAAATACAGCCTCAAATTAGCTGCTATGAAGAAAATTAACTCTATCCCAGCCAAAATCAGCACAGTATACCAGAAATTATCTTTTCTGTAACAGCTGTTAAAATCATGTACTGGTTAAGGGGCTGGGGGCTGGCTTTAAGTACAATTCTAATCAAAACGTAACTATGCTTATTGCTTTCAGGTATTTTTTTAATGTCAAGTGAAGATTTGTTTGTGTTACCCTTCTTGGTGATCATCAAGAATAAGCATGTTATGTGCCAGTTAAAATGCTCATGACTTCTTCAATTGTTTTGTCTTCAGTGAAAGCACAAGAGAAGAAAAATTGAAACTAGTGTAGGCGAAATGAGACCTGACTTTAATTTCCAACACCAGGAAGTTATCTGATAATGCAGAGGAATCAGATTTGTCAAGTGAAAAGAAACACCTTATTACATAGTAACTTGTCAGGTTATCCAGATCTATACTGAAAACAAATCGGCTGATGCAACATTTAAAAGAATACAGACGCTTTCCGACAATCTTGTCTGAAGTTTGCAGAGTATTTGTTGACAGATTTTGCTCTTAAAATCTCAGTACTTATGTTGGCACACGGGTTATGTAGATTATGGAGCATCCATCACAAGACGTTTTCTTCTTTCCGAAGTAAAGGAACATCTGTCAAGGATGTACTAAAGACATTTGCTCCTGCTTCCACACAGGGAGAAGCACTACATGACTTCTTCAAGTCCCTCAAACTATTACGTTTCCTTTAACTCTATATTTCGGTGAACTAAACATTCTAAGTTTATCTTGGTATTACCATGGGCTCTGTTTAGTAGATTTGACAGTTCTAAAAGGTACCACATAAACGTGCATCAATATGAATAAACAGTAACAAAAAGCCATCAGACAAATTGAAGGGGAGTAAAGGTCTTAAGACTTCTTCAGCATTACAGAAACTAAATTTGAAAGAGACAATTTGCCTTTTCCTCCTAACCATTCAGCACTAATCTGTCAGTTTTGCTCAGCAGAGACCTGACACGGCACTGTGCAAAAATACATATTTTTCATTCTTTATGCCATGGCATTGAAGTAAATTTAGCTATTATTGTTTTGCATGTACAGTTTTTCACATAGCTCTGTGGGGAGCTCTGTAGTCATAACCAGAGGTGATTCATGATGCTGTACGAAAATAAGAAAGATTAGTAGAGTTAATAAACGACACTGTCAAAAGAAGACAGTCTCACATTCTAGCCATTTCTAGTGGCTACCCAGTGTTTTCTTATGATATATTCACTAGGTATCCATCCTAAGTTTTGACTAGAGAAAGGCAGGCTAGTTGAGAAAACAAGAGTATATGATTTGGTACTTGTAACAACTGCTGTACAAGGGTTTACAGTATGGATTCTTCTGAAATAAAGGAATGTTTTTGAATTCTGAAAGAAAACCACATTGTATGCAGAAAGACAGGTTTTGTTTAGCTTAAACAAAAAAGCCTTCTGATACATGCTTTTTCTTGGCTGTTTTCTTTTTGCTTTCCCTTCAAAAGAATATACCTTAGCAGATGAAACCACATTTCATAGTATTTTGGCCAGAAAAAGGAACTAAAAGCAATGCTTTTAACGGACCAAGGCCAGTACTCATTTCCCAGGTCTTGCAAAGCCAGTTAGGCCCTGCACTGAGCCTGTTTTTCTCTAGTGGTGACATTTCAGCTCAGATTCCAGTAACTGAAGTTTTATTTTTCAACATTACTCTTCTTTTCTTGGTTTCATCTTCTTTTGTCCTGAGGATGCAGTCTCAGACTTCAATAGTGACTAAAACATCAGCAACTTTCCATCTCAGCTTCTTTCTCCTAAAAGAACAGTGAAATCCTCCATGTTAAATACCATTTTACAACTGTGAACAGAAAATGTCCTTACAAAAAAAAGGAAGCAAGGCCAAGAAACAGCAGCAAAACATCTTCCATTTCAAGAGCTTAAATTTCTTTGATTTTTAAGTTTCTTTCCTTTTCCCCTATGTCTTTTAGGACAACTAAAAGACTTTTTGATTATTATTGTTTTCCTTGGGATGAAGGATGACTTTGTAGGTCTAAATTTGAAATGTCACTCCCCTTCCAATGCCTGATGTAGCAAAATAACAAAATCATGTCAACAGTTCTGACTGCCTGAACTCCATCAAAATGGCCACCCTTCATATACACATCTTTCAGGTTTACGCTCTTTTAAACTGCTTTTTTTTAAAAAAAAACTCTTTTCTAAATGTTGGTAAAGCCATTAATATCATAAACTAAACCTGATGGGTTTATGGCATGCACTTAAGGTCACTCTCCATGTCTATGTGTACATGTATAGGGATGTGCATGTGTATGTTCATGTCTATACATATATGTGTACCTGAAAAAATATGTAACACTTTCTACTAGGGCTTGAGATTTAAGCAGGAGTGGCAGCGATGGCTTCCTCTGGAGCTTAATGTGCAGCAGGAGGCACAGAATCCCTAATACTGTGTAATAAAAGTTATATTCCCCTAACTAAAGCTGCTGAGGTGAATGGTCTTGGCTAACAGGGTCAGGCAGTCTGTTCTCAATGGTATCAGCAGTGGTTTAGAGAAATAAGTTTGTGTATGTCAGAAATGGTCATAAAGTGTTATAAACTGTTGGTGGTGTATTTTGACTCCTACACAATCCCTAGTGGCATGATGTTAGTAATATACAGCATTGTATTCTCAAGGACTCAATAGTAACTGCAGAAATAGGAGAGAAAAATTCAGTCAGGAAAGCCCTAATGAAAATTGATTGGAGAGGCTGGAGGATAAAGATATATAGTATACCCATTCAGCAGGAAACCTAGCTGCAGTCATTTTTTTTTCCCTTTTTCATCTAACTTATAGGCTAGAAACAAAGATAAACCCAGATCTCTGGATCCAGAGGAAAACTAATACTGTATTTAGTGTGCCAAATTTTCTTGCTGGTGTATCTTGATATAGCTCAATTGACTTTAATGGAGCTTGGCCATTTTTCACCAGCCTGGAATTTGGTCTGTTGTAGTAGAAAATGTTCTCACTGAACTTGCTGGATACTTTCAGTTACATTCTTTTCTATTATTACAATTGACTTATACCTTTATGAAGGTTTTGAGGTAAAGGGCTGAAAATTCTCTGATTAGTCTCATGAATGAGAGAAACTTTCTTTAAAATAAAACTATTTGGATTTGTAAAAGTCATATTCAATTTAAATCATATGCTGGCCAGTATTTTTTAAAGTGTTTTAAATGAAGTAGCTCTTAATGCTCTTAAATTATGCTCTTTCACTTGAACTAAATGACAAAGTTTATTTACCTGTATCAAATGGCACTCTGACAATATCTTGCATGTCTAGATACACTATTTGTGATTGTTTGGGTGATGTGGCATGATGCCGCATGTAGCTCGTCTGTAATAAAGCCACACAATACTAAATCCCAGACCAGATAAAAAGCAAAGAACTACAGAATATCCTATGCCACTGTAAGATTGCAGAACCATCCTTTAGAAAAGGACTCCTTAATGTGTCTAAAGGCCCTGTGTAAATGTGTAAAAGCTGTCAAGGAAGTTGAATGGACTACAATCATTATAAACTTATGCTTTTTTGGATACTTACAGAAAATAGTCTAGTTTTTTGACTTTTGTAAGTCTTCAAGAGAAGAAATACTTGAATGTCTTTTTAGGTAGAACATATTCCCAAGTAGGAGGACAGTGCATGTATAAGAGAGACCTCTAGCTGTGGAATGCTGATAAGGAGCTAAATATACTCATATAGGTGGGGTGGGCTGAATCAATAGGTTTGAATAAGACAAGTCGATTGGAGTGAGTGCATACAGAGTTTTGAAAATACCACAAAAGCGATTTTATGTTATATTCTCAAATAAAGAAAAAATAAGGATGATTATGTATCTATCCACTAAATTTTGTATATTTGCTTGTGAAGAGTAGATCATGTCTAGTTCTTGGTTTAGCTGGCAGTATATTCAGTAGATCAACTTCTTTTTTTCTATGTGCAGCACTGAATTTTCACATAAGATAGGAGTAGTCACAGAGCTACTGACACTTGTCAAGTCTGGAGTGGAGTTTGTGTTTAAGCATGCTGTGAAGCATCCAAAGATTTTTAAAGTAAACAAACAGTTGAATGAAAAAAAAAGCTGGTTAGTCTATCTACAGTTTAGGCAAGTTTAGGCAATTCTTACTCAGCAGTTGAAAGTGAGATTTCAGGATCATGGTTTTTGATATAAATGCTCTTCCATTATTATTTACTTATTTTCACTGAATGACGAACTTTTCCAGGTTTTTGGCAGGGAATAGTGGGGAATCGTTGCCTAACTAGAAATAAAGGACTTCTTGGCTGACTAGCTTTCCTCAGATCCTAAAAGATCTGCCTCAGATGTTAAAAAGAGAAAAAGTACTTTCATAACATTTGTAATTGGACATCCAAAAAGCTTAATCTTAAAGTACGAACATCTTTAAAATTAAAACCAAAAAGTTAAAGAAAGCATGTAGATATCTCTCAAAGCCTGCCACTTCAAGGAAAAGGAGATAAAATTTACACATATTGGAGTGTATAGTTATTTTGTTATTCAGAAACTAGAAAAGGGTGATTACACTTTACTGCTATATGGGAAAGTCAAGTTCATTGTGGAGGACAGTATAGGAATTAGAAAAGGCTATGAGGAAGTGTAAGACAGAAGACTGAAAGGAGAATTTGTGCTGACAGATATGATCAAGGCTGAAATAATGACACTTCTGTAGCATGAAATTTTATGGTGGAAAAGAGAAAAAGTATCAGTGACTGAGCACTAAATTTTGTCTTGCCAGAAAACAATTATTAATGTGAAGGGAGAGATTAGAGATTGTTTACTGTCAGATTGTCTGGCATTTTTTCATGTAATACAGAGTCAACTTTAGCATCTGAATCAAACGACAAAAGAACTTATTTTTCAGAGTGAAATTTATTGAGGATATTCACTAAATTCAGGGATGTTTTGGAAAGGAATACAAGCTAAGTATGGTTTCCTATAGAGATGCTGTAATACCTAAAGACAGCTAAACATCATGTTGACTGGCATGTAGAAAAGTTGGGGATAAATGGATTGCTGTAGGGATGAACAAACTATTAGTTAGGCACAAGAATACCGTCAGAGTGCGTCTACACTAGTGTTGAAGCAGGAATGCACTTTTTAAAGATATGTCTTGTACCCCCTTTTCCTCAAGGTCTAGCATCTAGTGTCCCATCTTCCTTCTCCCTGGTTCGTACTGTGGAAAGATCTCAGAGGTCATGAACTAGATTTCTCTTGGAAGGACTTAAATCAGAAAATATACTCCAGGACGACATGTAGTATCATCCAACCACTAATTCAGTACCCACCCCACAGGATCAGACTAAAGCTATGCCAAAGTAACTCCACCTTATAATCAGTTGTTTCACTCCACAGATTCACTCCCATCTGGCTGTACTACTTGTTAGTGTAGATCACTCCCAACCATCAGCTTCATAATGTGCTATACGCTCCTCTTTTACCACTCAGAAATGGATGCAGCATCATTTATAGAGATCAGAGGTAGAAGAACAGTGTAAATCAGGATGAAGTTATAAATATTTCATAGTAATAAAAAGATTTACACTGAGTAAATATTTGAAGTAATATCAAAAACAAATTTAAACATTATTTTGTATCTAGAGACCTCTTCTTCATGCAGCAGAAGCAGATATTTTATACGTGCAAGCAAACATCTATAAGTATACATACACAGAAGTTTATATAAACATAAGAAAACAGTCAAGGTTCCGTAACATGATGCAAATCTCAAATTATAAGAAAATTCAAAATTAATTAGATAGTTACCAAAGTGCACTGAAGGATTTTTTTCTCTTCAGTGCAGCAGAAATACTGGCTGCGCAGTGCTGTGTGTGATTTATTTATAGGCTGCTAATGAAGACATATCCAATCTTCATAATTAATTGGTATTTTTGTGCTTTGGGGCCTAATCACAGAAACTTTCATATGTTGGCTCAAACTGATCTTAGCTGTGAGGCAAAAATTCACAAGAAAACTTGTTTTTTCTTTGTTCAAGTTTGCTTTTCCATTGAGCTTAACTACTGTGTGGTGATTATAACTTAACCCTCAAAACACAGCATATGTTGAAGTGACCCTGCTTCGGCGGGGGGGTTGGACTAGATGACCCACAGAGGTCCCTTCCAACCCCTACTATTCTGTGATTCTGTGATTCTGTGATTCT
>Ga0065711_1007741_pt1 | contig 16699 bp, 20 predicted proteins | sample Hoacrofraction12_FD_59098 | JGI IMG/M metagenome (GOLD analysis project Ga0065711, IMG submission 59098) | Hoatzin crop microbial communities from Cojedes, Venezuela - Epithelial fraction 12 v2 (version 2) | ecosystem: Host-associated > Birds > Digestive system > Esophagus > Crop | place... | reverse complement strand
GTCCAGGCGGGTCTTGAATATCTCCAGAGAAGGAGACTCCACAACCTCCCCGGGCAGCCTGTGCCAGGGCTCCGTCACCCTCAGAGGGAAGAAGTTCTTCCCCATATGCAGCTGGAACTTCCTGTGCTTCAGTTTGTGCCCATTGCCCCTTGTCCTGTCACTGGGCACCACTGAAAAGAGTCTGGCCCCATCCTCCTGACACCCACCCTTAAGATATTAATAAGGTCCCCTCGCAGCCTTCTCTTCTCCAGGCTGAACAAGCCCAGCTCCCTCAGCCTTGCCTCGTGCATTGACTGCAGCGAAGCCCCGGAAGCCCTCGATGGAGAAGCACAGCCGCTGGGTCAGAAGAGAGGACCATCTGGTGCCGTATCCTGCCGCCTCCGCTGTGCCGGAGCCGGTGCTTGGGGAGAAGTCAAAGAAAGAGCTTGCAGACAGAGTGAGCCGTTCCTTAAAATATCCTCCCCGGTCTGGCGAAGGATAATTTCAGCAGTCATTGAACCAGGTGTGGTGACCAACCCGTCATGCGTAGTGGTGGACTGACCCTCCTGAGGCTTTCCATGGCCTTTGTGAGTCGCTGGGTGTTTCTGCTGTGTTCCTGCCTGACGTGACCGCCTCAGTTCCTGACGTGAGGCGATGCTCCTTGGTGGAGTTGAAATCGTGATTTTCACTGGGGCGTGCTCACGTGCGGACAGTTACTGCGGCGATGCGGGAAGAGGGGTCTGCGCTGGTGCCCGCGCGGCCGTGGAGGGTGGTGGCTGCACCGGGGAGCAGGTGCCTGTCCTGGCCAGGGCATGGCTTTGCAGGGGCCGGGTCTCTTTGAAACGGTGGCGTGGTGGCTGCTGCTGCATGTCCGTGCCGTCCGGCTCCGAAGAAGGCATTTTGCTGCTGACCCGCCTCCGTAGCGAGCTCTCCGAGGGTCACCATGCCCGGCTGCCATCCCCACCAGGCTCCTGGCATCTCCTGAGGTGGCCCCAAGGCCATGTGGCAGCTGGGGGTTTGCCATCAGGCTGTTGACAGAACCATCCGAGGAGCCCCATCATCTTCCTCAGGGTCAATACATCGCCTCTTCCCGAAAAATAGGCATTTAAAATCCTAATCTGGTTGCTAATCTTTCCCCCCAGACGAGCAGCCTGTTTCAACTGGCTGCGGTCACCAAGCAGGCGCCTGCAGGCTGAGCCCAGGGCTCGGGGGGTGCGAGCTGTCCCCCCGGGCGGGGGGGACAAAGGGACTCGCAGCCGTCGAGGGTATCGAAGCTTTCTGCCATCAATATTTTAATGGGTCTTTTGTGTGGCTCGCTTGGCGCGGGGAATGGCCGTGCCACCTGGAATTACAAACTGTTGAACGCGGCAGGTGGTAGCGCAGCAGCAGAAATTGTTCTCACGCGGGGATGGCTGCAGGTGAACGTGCTGCGCGGGGCTCCCCTGGCCGGCAGCGGGGCCCCGGCGCTGAGGCTGGAGATGTGTCAGGGTGCAGGAGCAGCTGGACCTGGTTCTGGTGCATGTGGGGGTGTGTGCAGCTCAGAGCTGCTAATAGAAATGACTAATGGTTACAGATATAGCTTCTGCAGCGTACCTGAGAACACTGGCAAGAGCAGAAGAGGACCACGGCAGTTTTTGCACTTGGCATGATGAAGTCTCTAAGTTTCTTTAGCTGAACTGCTGGGGTCTGCAGAGAATGAAATTTCTTTGATGCAGGATATTGATCACATGGGGAAAACGTCCCCACAGGTCTAAACCAGCGGCCAGGCTTTTACCTCCAGTATAAAGGTATAATTGCAGCAGAAGGCCATTAATCCCCGTGTGCTCTGCAGCTCTGGATGACTTTGGTGGAACCAAGTAGAAATGTCTCTGATTAGCAGGCCCCTCTGTTTTTGTGTCCTGTGATTTTTTTACAAGTCCCTGGTGTGGGACCTGCGAGCCTCTGAGCCAGCATGCTTCACTTCACAACATGGTTTAGCAGATGTGGTGGTGTTGCGTTGACGGTTGGGCTTGGTGATCTTAGAGGTCTTTTCCAACCTTAATGATTCTACGATGCTATGGGAAAAATGATCCCTTGGCCTCAGGTCCCCAGAGAGGAAGCCACTGAGTCCTGGCTGGTGGACTTCATGTCCGATCCCGAGACCTTCGGTTCTTTGGGGCATCCAGAAACCAGTCCCATGGATTGCGGAGACCTTTTGCTGCCCAGCTGTCTAGGTTAGTCCAACGCCATCCAACAGTGAATTCAGTGGGGTTTTTAACAACTGCGCTTTGATCCCAGCTCTTGCGCAACCCGTAGAGATGTGGACACCTACGTTGGCCTGATGGATGGGGGCTGCTGGGGTCTTTGCTGCTCTTGCCATCAGACATGTTCTTGCCTGTTGGTACTTGTGCCTGTTCCCGTTTGCCAATGAGGAACTGAAGCCACGGGAGACAGGATTTGCTCCCGGCTACCAAAGAGTTTAGTCTCAAAGCCAGGAAGCGGCCTCAGGACCTTGGCTGTCAGTCCTCTGCTCGGCCCAGGTCCTGTGAATAACCTTTTGGTGCATATAGCAGGCCTTGTGAAGGAGCACAATGTCCTATTCTCTGCTACACATTCTCTAACGAACGTGCAGTTCAGCACGGTATCTCCACCGGCATCGTGCCGCCTGGCCGGCCACCAGCCCATCCTGGCTCCGGTTCCCACGAGCGCTGTGTAAACACCTGCTCGGCGCGCACGCAGCGTCGTGTCCTGTTCCCGGGCAGGGACGGAGGGTGGATCCGGTGACATGGAAATCCGGATCCTCCTCCTGGTATGAGCTTGTTGGGGAAGCCACCACCTGGAGAGCGTGCAGGTGGGACTGGTTCCCAGAAGGTACTGGTTGAAGCAGTGTGCGGGCAGTACAGGCAGCTGCCTGCGGGCCTCCGTGCTCCTGCCCGGCTCCTTCCCGCAGCCCGGGACGGCCACTCAGCCACTCGGCACCGTGCTGTTGGACAGGCTTTGCGCAGACCTTGTGCAAGCATGCCGTTCACAGTAGGGCAGTTTGCAGACTCTATAAAATAGTATTTTTTTTTTTCTCTAATAGCTCCCTCCATCTTGCTTTCTGGACATGGTGTGCTGATAGGGAGATTGGCAGTGTTGCTTGTTGTGTGTTGGGTTGAATCCAAAATCTTTTGAAATAGCTCGGTGAGAAAGCAGGGTGAGGCTCAGCGGCTCGCCGGCTGGGACGCGCACCGGGGCGAGGAGGGAGACCTGTGCTTCCTGCAGCAACCCCGGCCCCGACCGCTGCTGCGGGGTGGGTTTCTGTCATTCTTCCTGGACGAGCTCTTTGGCTTTTGCAGATAGTTAAATTCCGAGTGAAGCTCTTCCCGTTGTCCAAAGTGAGTCCCCGGAGCGGTGGGCTGCAAGGTCATTCCTTCCGAGTGCTTCTTTATGGCTGGGAAGGGGGGTGTAGCAACAGGACTGAGCTGGGGTGGAACGCTGCGGTGTGGTGTGGTGGTCTTTCTCGTCAGATACATGACTGTGTTTCTATTCTTTGCCCCCATGAATATTTAATCATAGAATCATAGAATCATTAAGGTTGGAAAAGACCTCTAAGATCATCAAGTCCAACCGTCAACCCAGCACCACCATGCCTGCTAAACCATTTCGCACAGCAGAGCACCTTCAGCCGCAGAAGCTGAGATGGCCGCTCTCTGCGTGGCACTGGGTTCATGGTTGGGGCACTCTGCTCTAAGGGATTTCTGCTCCCACTCCTGCATGAAGCAGGTGAGATGGGCATGGCTTCATCCTCACACCCAGCCTAGCTTGTGCTCCGTGGGCTGTTCTGGGAGGCTCGCACCCACGCTGGCCTTGGACAGGGGTGCCCATGGCAGCCGGGAGAAACCTTGCTCATTGCAACTCCCGGAGCACCAGACCTTCCTGCAAGCGCTGGCGGCTTGTGTAGGTCCGTGCTACGGGTGTCGTTAGCCTCCAAGGAGCGTCTGGGCAGGGGGGCCTTCCGGCGGTGGGACAGCCTGAGACAGATGCTGGCCGATGACCCTGGTTAGCCCAGAAAGTCACCGAGGGAGATGGAAACAGGTTACAAATGTGCTGACTTGCTGGCTACCTTGACACTGCTTCATCGGGTGTAGATGTCCGAATGGACAGGGGGCGGAGAACAAGCAGATCGTGGAGAAGCTCAGTGTGATCCTTTACCCTTTTCATTTGATTTACTTCAGTTTTGTTTCCTAGACTACGGCAGCAGCCCTCCCATGAAAAGCTGCTGTTCTTCATTCACAACAAAGCCGTGTCCAGATGGATTTTATAGCTGCAAACAGTACTTGGTCAGTGTTGTGAAGTGTAAGGTGCTATTACATCAGCTTGACAGATGCGTTGCACAGCTGCTGTCTGCAGATGCTGTGGGCCTGCAAAGTTTGGAAAGGAAAAGAAAACAAAAATTACCAAAGAGCAAAGCACTTCAGAGGTTAACTGAGTTTTACGAGAGGGATTTGGCCTCAGACTGTAGCTGCCTCCTCTCTGAAGGTCACTGCAGACCTCCGCCGTACGTGGAAGTCCCACTGCGCTTGAATCGCCTCGAAAGGGAAGATCTCCAACGATCAGCATCGTTCTCACAGCTGCAGTCGGGGCGATGGCCTTGAGATACGGCCCTGTGGAGAGGACCTGGCTAAATGTTCTGGACTCTGTAACCAAATGATGGGGACGGGGCAGATTCAGCGGGGTTCCCTGCTGAGCCACGTTCGTTTTTCTTGGCAGGGTAGAGAACTCTGTATTTCCCTTTTGTCTTTTCCTTGCTTGGTTTCACGCGTCCTCCAAAACTCTGTGTCATGGCAACGATCTCCTCCGTAGAGGAGTGTCTGAATGTAACAATTGCAGCAGCATTTTATAAATACCCAACTTAGACCGTGTATGAAAAATGTTACTACGCTGTTATGACAGTTTATGATCCAGATGCTGCTTGTTTGTAGCAAGACCCCAGAGCCTGAGGTCGTACCAGCCGTGTGGGGATAGCAGTGTGGGTTGTGAAGTGCTCTGGGATGCTGCAAGGCAGGGGGTTCAGGCTGGATTCTGTCACAGCAGCTCTGTTCTCTAGTGGCTGATGATCACAAAGCTTCTGTTCAACAGAAACGAGTGGACTTGTGTGGAACCTTGACTTCCTCTGCCTTGTGCCAAGGGAGGTGCAGGCTGGCCGGGCTGTTCATAGCCAGTGCCGGGCAGTGCCCTGGGGACTCTTCTGTACTGTCCCAAGAATGTCCTTCGAATAAGAAACCCTCAGTTTGCTAACGAACATCAACCGAAGCGTTGTTTGAGAGGCGGATGTCTTCGGTGCCCTGCTGCCTTTCACTGCTCTTTTTCCAGAGATTAATATTTGAGGGTAGAGGTCATGCTTCTGTGCAGGGTTTACAGTGACATCCAACTGATGTGCTGCGGGCACAGCAACACGCTGGCAGATTCGGTGCCAGCACTGGGTTTTCCCTCACATTTGCCCGGGGGGTTGAGTTCGACGGCCAACGCAGAGCTAGCGATGAGTTGGTCAAGGAGCGGCTCTCATGGGACCACAGTCAGGCTGTTGTTGTGTCTTGACCTTACCAAAGGGCAGCCATCCTGCTCCTCCATCGCTTGGTGGAATCTCCTGCCCCAGAGGAGATGGGGAGGGTTGGTAAGGGAAACACTCCCCGAGCCCTCGCTGCCTGAAGTAAATTTCTTCTGCCTAGTTTTTCCTCAAATGAGTTATTTTCGTTGCTCAACTTGGGACTGCTCGGGAGGGCCTGATTTTCTGAAGGTGCTGAGTGCCCTCCTCCAAAAACATCATCCCTCGAGAAACGAGAAACTCAAAGTCGTAAGGGTGCTGTAGGGATCTGGGTCTCCACCTGTGTCGAGGATGAAACGCTCGGTGGAATAAAATGTTGGGGAGCAAGGTTCTTGCTGGAAACCATGACTCCCAGAGCGGGTCCGTCCTCGGGGCATTCCCAAGCGTGGTGGGAGCCCCTCTCCTGTGGCGCTTTGCACCTCCAACCCAAAACTGCCAGGTCTGCTGGCTGGCGTGGCCCTGGTGGGGCTTGCTTAGCTGGCAGGCGGTGCGGGACGGGGCTCGCCCGGCACCGCGGGTCCTGCTGCAGCCCCCGCACAGGTAGGGTTAAAGCATCAGCTGTTTGTGCAGTGTCCGTGATGGTCGTTGGGAAGTTGCGGCTAAGAGAGATGGGAGAGAATGAGCACCAGGCTCTGGGGTTAAAGCATGCATTTTTGAGATTATATTTCTATTCTGGAAAGCCAAGGTTGAAAATATCTGTGGAACAATGCTACTTTTTTCCAGCTGTGGTTGTCTCCAGCTTCGTTTAAGGCTGCAAGTTGTTAGGTTGTTCTCAGTGAGAAAAAGTCTTGTGAAACTTTTAAAGTGATTTTTTTTTTTTTAATTTTTATTTTTACCACGCGAAGGTTAACCCCTTTTTCCCAGCCTGTTGCTTGGACAGCTATCGATAAACCAGCATTTCCCTCCCATATCGCTGCGGAACCAGAAACCAAAGCTGTGTTTGCTGTCACCCTGTGGCTGTGTTTACGGTCACTGTGCAGCATCGGCGTCAGGCGCGGGCGTTACGGCGCGGGGCGAAACTTTGCCTGCCTTGCCGGTGGCCGCATCCTGGGGAGCGTGGTCGGCAGGGGTAGGCGAGGCGAGCTGGCGCTGGGGACGGGCTGCACCCCGACGGCGGGTGCAGACAAGCTGCTGGATGGTCCCACACCGTTCTGAGGCAAATACGTGGGCGCAGCCGTGGGCTGCTGTCTTGTATTTTCAAAGACCCGCGTGTTTAATATCGTCCACTTCATGTGTTGGAGCTCGTCTTTAGTGGGCATGGTGGTGTTTAGTAGGCATGGTGGTGTTGGTGGATGGTTGGATTTGATGGTCTTAGAGGTCTTTTCCAACTTACGATTCTATGAGCAAGTTATTAAATGTGATTTTTGTCAGTGTGAAACTGCTGAGCTGGAAAAAAAAAAATCATCTAATGGAGAAGAGATCTGTTGCCACTACTTGTCCTCAGCTTAGGTGAAGCAGTTGAATGAGAGAGGCATATTTGAAATACCTCTGCAAAACAAACTTTCTTACCAAGACCAATTCTGGGGCCTGTTAAAATCAAGAATGTTTCTGTAGATGCCAGCGGGGCTGAGGCTCGATCCTTAACAAACCAAAATAACTTTTTTATCTCCAAGAGGAAAAACTAGCAGCGTGCGGATGGAGGAGCAGAGAGGAGCTGGTGGCTGGCGGGGACTGCGAGCCCCCTGCCTCCTGCACCTCTGGGCTGCTGTGCTGCAGCTCGTCACCCCCGGCGAAAGGCCTGACAAATCTCTAGATGAAGTAAAAGTGACCGGAAAGCTTTTGGAAAAAGGGAAATAGAATAAATATTGATAAAGCTGGAGTGTGCTGAGGTATGCAGCCCGTCTGATTTGAACCAGCCAAAAGATTACTCCCTAGGAGCAACTCTGTAAAATAATCTGTGTTTAAAATTTAATTATCAGAAAGCACACGGACTTTAATCTGTATGGATGTGCTTTAAAACGTTGATTTGCGGGAGCAAGGATGTTTAATTTTTAGCTATCATTCCATTTATAGATAATCCAGAAAAATGTCTGCCAGCTATAAGGTCCTCTTGTGTTTATAGAGTCTGTGTTTTGTGTCCTTTTGCCAGTGAAAGGTAAAATTATGTATATTGTTCCGATGTGCTTCATCACCACTGAAATGGTCAGTGTACTAAATATGGTATTAAACCAGCCTCTCCCATTATTTAATTATAAAGAAATCTAATAACAAAACATAGGAACAACAGCATGTGGCCCTATGCCAGATGAAAACATGATTTCAGAAGCTTATTTGCTCAAAATTAAAGAGTATAACAGTCTGAAAGCCCAACCTTGTTCCCAGTGCAGCAGCCTTGGACGCTGCCGCTCCCAGCAGAAAGCTCAGCCCATTACATGGCCACGGCTGGGAAGCACTGGGGGAGTTGGCAAAACAGGGGAGCAAAGTTAATAACTCCAAAATGTGAAAATTAACATTGGATATGCCCTGTTCGTGGGAGAGCACTCAAGCTCCCAGGCCTTGCTCCCTCACACGTTTGACAGAAAACGACTGACAGCATTTGCCCTGTTTGAGTTGTTAGAAACATTGGTTTCTAGCAGAACCATTTATCCTTTGTTACAATATTTCATACATAATTTAGGGCAGCTGGATTTGGTTGAAGTCCTACCTTTGGGTTAACACATTGATAAACGTATTTGCTTTGGGCTTTTGCTTCCTTTTTGACTTCTGCTTTTGCTTTTTTCCAGAAACCGCAACGCCCATCTGTGCAAAGGACATCAGTGATGATTTGATGAAAGAGTTTGCTTTTCTGTCTGGTGAGTATGGTGAACTTCTCCAGGGTCCCCCTCTGTGCAGTGATCAAACTCTCCGGACGGACCTCCGTGCTGTTTGGCAAAATGATACTCTGCACGGGGTATTATCCGTCAGGTGCTCTCCAGTGCCACTAGAAATGTTGTTAATAAAACATGGAGGCAGTTTGAGAGAGTGTATTAGGTTTCTGTCGCAAGCCGTGCCGTAAAATATTCTTACCTTCAAACACTCAACGCGTTAACAACCATTTTCCTTTGAAATGTATTTCTCTCGGTTCCAGACCAGCGGGCTGATTTGTCCTTGCATTTTTGACTTCTTTTGCTGTCCTGTGTAAAGTACGCTCCGTAAATAAAGGAAATATCTGGTACCAAATACATTTGTTTCTACCGCCTGTGCATGTGTGTCATGCTTGAAGTCAGAGGCAGGATTTGGCGCAGTTTTGCTCTTCTGGTGATGTAGAAAAACCTCTGTAACTATGGCAGCGTGTTTTCTGACCTGACTGGTGGGCCTGGGCTTTGCTGCTGGCCCTCCTGGAAAGCCCGCCCAGGGAAGCATCCTTGTCTTTGTTCCAGGCGGCCGAGGGAAGGACAAGGCTTGGATTATCACCCTGCCCGACAACGCACGCTTCAACGAGGTGCCCGAGGAGGTCGTCTCTAAGGTCTTGACATACCTAACGTCAGTCCCGAGGTACGTGGCTCCCTTCTAGCTCTTGCCTGTGACGGGCAGAGGTGTCGGTCCTGCCTGGGTCGGGCAGGGGATCTTCAGGGTAATCCACGCGGGGGGCCGAGGGATGTCTTCAGCTCCCAGAGCAAGGAAAAGGGAGAAGACGAACAACACAAGCCCTTATGTCCAGATGCGGTATTTAATGTGCTGGTAACTGCAGAGTAAAAAAGTGGACGTCATCCCTATGACTTGTCAGCCTGCATGTATCATAAATGTAGTTTATTAAGTTTCTAATTAACAGCAAGCTTTCCTTAAGCTTTGACATGTGTCACCGCTTAAATATGCCATGCCACTGCAGAAAAAGATTTTGACATGTGCAAATAGAGAGTCATTACCGTGGAAGAAAGAGAAATGTAACCAGAGGAAGAGACTAATTATGGGAACAAGCCGTCCGGGGTCCCCATTACAGGCGAAGGCTCAGCAGCGTGCCGCGGCTCCCATTACCCGCCTGCGTCTCGGGGTTAAGCAGCTGACACTCTGCCTCTGCCACATACAGGGCTGTATACTTAGATTAATGGCCCTCCAATTTCTTGCTGCTGGGCCTGGTGACTCAGTTACCTGGAATGCTTAATTTCCTTGAATAATGCCTGTTTGGGCAAATTTCCTCCTGCGGGGAGAGCAGGTTGGCAGCAGCTAGGGGGGAGCTTTCCATCAGCAGCTGCCTTGGAAGAAGTACCGTGCGTTTAGCCGCCTCTGCAGGGAAAAAAAAAAGAGCTTCTGGTTCCTCTGTCCTCTTTTTGGGTGGCCCCTGAAGCACGGTCCCAGCGTGGAGAGGAGCGTGCCGTGGTGTGTGCCGACCGGAGGGGTTTCCCCTCCGTGCCATGCGGGCAGCCCACGTCGGTGCAATCACGCTTCCCAGCTCTGCCCCGTTTCTCCAGGGCTTCGTACTTCATGTGGCTGAACGCCCTGGCATTAGCACGATGAGTAGTCTTGCTGGCCCGTAATGGGACCAGCTCAATCAAGAGACTAATGAGAGCTGTGAGCTTGCTGGTGATTCAAACGTGTTTAGCATGTTATTTGTAAAACCACTTTAATCAAGCTCCTCCGCAGCTACCACCAGAACAGCCTGCCTCAATGCCTGACCAGCTCAAAAACGAGGGCTGTTCGACACTTGGGAGTTGAAAAGGCTGTGGTGTCAGGGAGCAAGGAGAAGCATCACTAGGAAGGCAAGTGTCAGCTGTGGTACCCCTGCTACGCATCCCTCGGCATCATCACATCATGGGATCAGAGCTCAGATTTTCTGCCAGAAAGTCCCAAAAAGAGATAAATACTTGACCTGTGTGTCGGAGTTAGCTGTGGATACGCCGACACGTCCTTGCCACTTACGGTGGCTGGGTACGGGCGTGTCAAACCACACGCAGAGTGCCTTCACTGCGCAGTCAGCAGCAAGCGCGACATCTCGTCCTGCTGCTGCTGGTCTGAGGACACCTCGTGGGATGTCAGGTTTGTTGTATTTTGGGGAAGCGGAATTTCAGGCAGCATTTTTCTCCTGGAAATGATTTGTAGATCAAGGAGATGGATGTTGTAAGCTACTCTTCCCTCAGCGAGGTGAGCATGTTGATAACAGAGCTGGGAGGAAGATGAGTCTTGTAGGCAAGTTCATTTTATCTTGGGATTCCCAGGAACTGTGCTGCGGGCAGGAGGCAGCTGCAGGAAGGGCTTGTGTGGAACAGCAGTACAGAAGAGTAAGCAGCAGGTCCCACCTTCCACACCCCGCACATCCAACCCGAACTGCGTGCGGCGGGCGGGCTGCCTGCCTGCCTGCCGGCTGCCTTTGTTGAGCAGCACTGCACGATGGTGCGCTGGGTGGAGAGGCACAGGGGAGCGTGGCGGAGCCCGGTGCTGGTGGAAAGGAGACCCTGGGAGTGATAAAGCAGCATTTTATCCAGGCTTGAAGACTGCTGCAGCGTACACTTTGCAACAAGTACTGATCTTTTGTACCCTAAAAGAGTTTATTGCTTCTAAAGTAAGTCAGGATTTCAGTAGAAGCTGTAAGGAAAGAAAAAAACCATCAATTGAAGTCCATTGTGGTATATGTAAGATTGTTATTACAAAGCACTGTCCCAATTACAATTAAAATAAAGTAAAAGAAAAATAATGCTGTCTTTGAAAACTAAAAACATCCCGCTGTATACAGTGTTGCTGGGGCCTCGCCTTGAGCGCTGTGTGCAGCTCTGGGCCCCAAGGCTGGAGAAGGATGTGAAGGTCCTTGAACACGTGCAGAGGAGGCGAACAAAGCTGGTGACAGGGCTGGCAGGTATGTCCTGGGAGGAGCGGCTGAGGACTCCAGGTTTGTCTCGCTTGGAGAAGAGGAGGCTGAGAGGCGACCTCCTGGCTCTCTGCAGCTTCCCGAGGAGGAGACGTGGGGAAGGAGGTGCTGGGCTCTTCTCCCTGGGATCCGGCGTTTGGATGCGTGGGAATGGCTCAAAGCTGCACCAGGGGAGGTTCGGGCTGGACGTTGGGAGGCATTTCTGTACCGAGAGGGTGGTCAAACACTGGAACAGGCTGCCTAGAGGGGTGGTGGATGCCCCAAGCCTGCCTGTGTTGAAGAAGCATTTGGACAATGCCCTTAATAACCTGATGTAACTTTTGGTCAGCCCTGAACTGGTCAGGCAGTTGGACTAGGTGATCACTGAAGGTCCCTTCTGACTGTAATATCCTATCCTATCCTATCCTATCCTATCCTATCCTATCCTATCCTATCCTATCCTATCCTATCATGTTGTTTGACTATCTAGCTCTTTGGTGCTTAGACAAGCTCTGCATGTTTCACTTAGATCAGGAAGCGAAGTACAAAGTGTTTCAGAGCCGGGGCTGGTAACACGGAGTAATGACGCAGTGAAGGGTGCTGTTGGCTATAAATACCTCTGAATTTAAATACTAGGCAGCGGGTCCTGACGGCGTGCTCTGATCCCACCAGCCGCAAGGAATCTTTCAGTCCTGTGATAAATCTCGCAACTGCGGACTCCGGGATCCGATTTCAAGTCGTCCTGCAAAACATCCCAAGTCTTTATTTTTAGTCTGGTGCATCCTGTAACACCTACAAAATGAAGGGTAAGGAAAAAAAGTGACGGGAAGCACCCAGAGAGAAATAATCCTCAATCCGGATATCTGTCTCCATCTTTCTGCTGCTGGATGCAAAGGAGCTCGCCCCTTGCAGCCTTCGTGAGGAAGCATTGATTTATTTTTATTGTCAGTCTAAAAGCTACATCGCAGGACTGGAAATCTGATCAGCCTGAAAGGCCTGGCTTGCAAATAGTCACTGACTTGCTCCGCTAGCCCCAGAATAAATTAAAAATTTCCCACAGCAGGTTTCAAGGCTTTTGGACAGCTGGAAACTTTCTTCTTTGTGTCTGTGAGGGAACTGATAGAAGTCAGTTAGCATACTGAGAGGCTACTCTCTGACTATAACCTTGTCCCGAGTAGCTGGCAGTGCGCTACAGTCTGGCTGTCTTTTCTGAATTATTTGGATTCTGGGGTTTTTCTTCAGGTTTTGTGACAATGACAGCATTTTTTCCGATTACAGCCTGTTGGGAAATAATGTGGGGAGTTGGGGAGTTGTTTCTTGTTGGACAGAGACCTGCCTGTTAAAGTTATAGGATGTGCTGAAAAGCCAAAGGGTTTTGTTTTTACCTCAGATGGATCCTTTTGCCCCGCTCCCACCCGCCTGGGTTTTTTAACTCGTGGTGGGGGTGAACAGAGGTGACAGAAACCCGCAAAATCATCTTGTGTTGCCAAAACTATTTTAGCTGAAAAAGGGTTTGTCTGAGAAGGCATGCCTGATCCAGATCACAGTCAGGAACCCTGGACTTCGTGACGTGCAGAAGTTCTGTGTGCGACCCGTGTGTAGAATCCGCTGCTCATTTGCTCTGCTCTTTTCTGGGACGCCTCAATGGCAAGGTGTAAATATGCACTAAACCCTTGCGCTCTGGGTGAGATGTTAGAGGTCCGTAAGAGGTAGTTGCAGGACAGCTTGCGAGTAAGTTGTTACTATGAGCCAAAGGGAATTTTTTTTTTTTCTCTCAGCACAACTTCTAATTCATTTTAAATATATTTATCAAAGGTGTGGCTGGCACGGACCAGAGCAGCAAGATGTGCATTGAATTCTCCTTCTCTGGAGATACTCAGGACCCACCTGGACAAGGTCCTGTGCAGCCTGCTCTGGGTGACGCTGCTTCGGCAGGGGGGTTGGACTGGGTGACCCACAGAGGTCCCTTCCAACCGCGAACATTCTGTGATTGAATGAAAGCTCCTGCACTGGCTTCTAGTGTCATCTTTGTTTTTTTCCTGTGGTGAAGTTGCCAAGTATTGGCTGCCATGTGATACTCTGAGCAGTCCACCACGTGTTTTTGCTTGCCAAACACGAGCGTCACCGAAGACGGTGCTTGCGGTAGGCTGCCTGCACGGGGCCATGCCCAGTGCGGATACCTGACCCGGCTCTGGGGAGCCAGCATGTGTACTGGGAGCCTCTGGGCAGCGCTGAGACAGCCGGGCAGGGTGGTGTGGGACGTGGCTATCCTGTTTCAGCACCCGCAAAATAAATACTGCAAGTAGTACCTAGGTATCCTGTAAATACACTCACATCAGAGGACTTGGTTACAAGCTGGCGTACCCTTACCTGTGTGCGAACGTGATTCCAGTTGGTAATTCAGACTGCCCTGGAGTGTGTGTGGTCACGGGTTGAGCCTGGCTGAGCTGTACCCAGCTAGGCTGGGAAGGCAATATTTGAATTACAGATGGGAGCTCACCCGCCCGTTGGGTCACCCGCCAGGCCGGGCATCCCCGGTACTGCTGGCTCGCATGGTGAGACTGGGGATTTGAAAGCAACATCAAGGCTTTGGGTGTCAAAAGCGACGTCACGAAGCCTGCGCTTGCAAAGGGGACTGGAGCGTGTTGGAAATTGCCTGCTAGCGATCGCTGCCTCGCCAGCAGGGCCTTGGGAGGTGCCAGCTGGCGTCGCCCGTCCCAGGCTTGGTGTCACCTCTGCCAAAATCAGCGCTTGGTTGCTGCAACCTGGGCAAGAGGGTAGCAGGAGCTCGGGGGGAGGACAGGGGTGCGCATCTTGGGACAGCAGTGCCGGAGGCTGCTGGTCATCCCCGAGCTGCTCGGCAGGAGCTGCGCTGGCTCCGACCCCTGCAAAGCCCTGCTCAAGCCCAACGCAGCCTCTGCAAAGCCCTGCTCAAGCCCAACATGAGGATCTGTTGTCTCCAGCTCCCACGCAATGCCCATTTCGGAGGTGATGCACAACCCTGGGCGAAGCGTAAGGGGGGCTTCCGAAATTTCTTGCTGGAGTCTGCTTAGGGAAATATTTTCAAATGGAATTTTGGAAGCTGCGGAGAATTCAAAACGTGGTTTGCATTCTGTCTTCTTACGTTTGGGTTTTTTTGGGGAGCAGAGTCACATTGCCTCAAGATGTTACCTGGTTATTGGTTATTTTCTTGTCTTGTAGTCAACATGAGTCTGACACCAAATTTATCCTAATCCTGGACAGACGACTGGACACGTGGACATCGGTCAAAATGACTCTCCAAAAAATAGCAGTAAGTCCTCTTTAATGTTAATTTCTTTTAATATACTGCGGCATCATGCGAATTATGTGTTGCTTTCAGAAAATCCTAGGAACCAGGAGCAACGATGCTCATGCGTTCTCTCTAGGTAGTGTTTTGTTTTATGGCCCTGTAATGAATTCAGTCATAGCTCTGTGCCCAATTAGAGTGCATAAATGTGCTGTGTATTAACTGATTCATTTGCTTGCCTTTGTACTTCTTCGTAGTGGTTCAAATGTGTTTTGTGCCGTATTCTATGCTTTTGATGTGTGGAGAATTCGGCTTCATATACGTTCTTTCTAGACACTGGTTGTTAGTGAGACTGTATTTTGCCTAATTGTCAGTGATGGGAAGCATAGGTTCTTAAAACAGGCTTCGCAAGCATTTGTATGTGGACACGGGTGGAAAAGTCGATTTCAAACTTGTATGTATGCATTCATGGATTTCAGATATTTATTACACATGTTTATGTGCTACCCATGGTTAGATTCTGAACATAGCTCAAAAGTAAGCTGTTTGCAACTCGGCAACGCAGTAGGTCTTAGGACATCGGAGCATGGTACCACAGTAGTGCCTGCAGGTGTGGAAAAGTCGTGTTACTAGATGCATGGATAGGCAGGAGCTAGCTGATAAATGCTTTCCCAGCCAGACCACGCCATGTGGGTAAGTCCATTTAAATGTTCTGGGTGTGTAATTATTGCCTTTGTTTCAGCTTATAATCATTGAACAGTTAAAGGCATCGATCCTTCTGATAGAGAACGAAGTAATTGCGTGCACTGGGAAAGCAAGCTCTTACCTGAGTCTGGTTAGATCTGATAAACTTAGATCTTACGCTGTTTTAAGTAATTAATACTGATACAGCTGGACTTGGCATTGAAGATGTCTGGCTTTGATGGCACCTTGCTGATAGGCATCCCATGGAAGGAAGAGAGGGCTACCTTTCTGCAGTGTGCACAAGAAACCGCAATCAATAATTTGGGTTCTGACTTCCCTGAATGTTATAAACTGAATTTTTGAGTACGATTTCCATGCCATTAGAGAAGCAGCAGCATTTCAAAAGTAGTTCTTTAAAGCGACCATCAAAATGCAGTTCTGCTGCCAGCGTTTGAACCGGTGCTAGTACTAAGAGCATCCTTTAAGCATGGTGTAGTTGCTTTGCATAGTTTGGAAGTTTCAAATGTGAAAAAATCCTCTCCTAACTTGTAGCTTCTATGGAAGGGTCATTCATTTTGTGTTTAATGAGAAGATTTAATTATTGTGTGACCTTTGAGCATACTCCCTATTTGTGTACCTGTATGCGCTGTGTGCCCACGTAGAGAAGTGACTTTGCCTGTAGCCTCAGGGCGGTCCGTGCAAATAACGTGCAGGTGCTCTGTGCGAAGAGGGAGGAGAAGCGGGAGACCTGTGTCCGCTACATCTTGAGGCTTGGAGTCTTGCCTTAAAAACAGGGTCTGGCCCTTTAGGGCTGTCTGTGTGTCCAGGAGGCGTTTGACTGGACTTGCCTTTGTGCAGCTAACATAAAAGATTAAATCTTGATTTCTTTCCAATCATAAACCGTAATCATGCTGCAATAAAAAAAAAAATCTTTTTTTTTCTATCTAATCTTTGGAAGTGCAAATAATCTGCATTTAAAATACACAGTGCCCTATTTTTTCAGCATATGTATATGCAATTGCAGCTCTGCGCTTGTGCATCTGATCCAGAAAAAAATTCCTATCAGACTGTACGGATTTAGGTTTAACTCTTTGTGCTTAAATACACGGCAAACCAGGCGCCCCGTGCTTCGGGGAGCGAGGCCCTGCTGCCAGGGCCAAGCCTCGGGTTTTGGCAGGAGCATCTCTCCTTACCTCCCCCCCTAAGAAAAAAAATCCTGAAGGACTTGAAAGCGTTCCTGCGGGGTAACGGCGGGGGGGAAGGGTGAAAGCTCCGAGCCGAGAGCCCCGTCCTCGAAGGAAGGAGCCGGCCCCGGCTGCGGGAGGATTTTCGGCGTTCCACCTTAACAGCGAGCCCGGCGCTGGGAAGGCGAGCGGGGCTGCTGCGGGAGCCGGCTGCCCGCTGCCCGGTGCCCGCTGCCCGCCGGGGCCCGGGGCGATGGCCG
>Ga0065711_1040760_pt1 | contig 16701 bp, 6 predicted proteins | sample Hoacrofraction12_FD_59098 | JGI IMG/M metagenome (GOLD analysis project Ga0065711, IMG submission 59098) | Hoatzin crop microbial communities from Cojedes, Venezuela - Epithelial fraction 12 v2 (version 2) | ecosystem: Host-associated > Birds > Digestive system > Esophagus > Crop | place... | reverse complement strand
GGGAGGTTGTGGAGTCTCCTTCTCTGGAGATATTCAAGCCCCGCCTGGACAAGGTCCTCTACAACCTACTGTAGGTGACCCTGCTTTGGCAGGAGGGTTGGACCAGGTGACCCACAGAGGTCCCTTCCAACCCCTACCATTCTGTGATTCTGTGAAGAGATGGAGGCATTATGTATCATCTTCTCCTTGTTTTTCATACTGTAGGCTTTCATGGCAGGACTTACTGGAAATACATTCATCATGTGCTTTTTGAAATAATCCATTCAGCTGTTTTGCTGATGGTGTTCAAAATTTATTTTACATTGATTTTGAAATATTCACAGTAGAAAAGATACTTAAGATAAAAAGGTGCCTCAAAACAGTTGTCTGTTCATTTAAACAATGTTAACAGGATAGTGAAAATTAAATATGGAAAGGCTAAAGTTGCTAAATACTGAAATTTGTACCATTGTTCCAGAATTTTAAAGCAGCTAAGATTTGTGTATCTCAAAAGAGTCTTCGAAAGTCCCATAATAACATCTAACTCTGCTAGTAGTCTTTAGTGTTCAACTTTTCATTTGCCTAACTGCTATTTCTTTATAGATACAGTATACTAGTAATAATCCTAGTATTAATTCCTGCTGTGACTGGGTGTAGTAACAAAGCCTTTCGCTGTTATTTCTTTTTTAAATAAATGATATTTTCTATTGTTTTGTTTTACTTTTTCCTAGTTTTCACAGTAGCTCTTAATTAAAACTTGCAGATTCAAAAAAGGTTTGTATCTGAAATTGGCTTATTTTTCTGATTACAGAAAAAGTTCTATAGGAAGAAGTGACTAGGTTGGCCTTGAAATTCTTGGATGCACAGAACGTACCGAATGTCAGGCACATTTGCAAGGAAGAAGCCTGCCGTTACATAGCACACTATTGACTGCATGAGAGAGAAACAGCTAGGTAGCACCAAGTTCCTCCACTCTTGTGACGTCTGTATCCACCACAGTCTCCAGAGATGGTGATGTGAGGTCTTCCTTTGGTCCTCTTTTCTTACATAGTTTAAAAAATCCTGCTTTGATGACTTTGCCTTTAGTGAAAGGTCAGTGATTGTGCCCTTGTTTGACATAATTGATGGGGTAGATAATTAGAATCATACTGTACTTAAAATAGTCTGTGTTTCTAAGATCTGTAGTGGAACAGCTACCTCCTGCAGAGTTTCTGAGATCTAAAGAAGCGTAGCTTCTTCAAGCACTGTTTACAAGCTCCTTTAGCATACTTGTAGCATCTACAATCTGTAGAAGAAAGACTCCCTCCTGTGGAACTAATAAAATCCACAGGAGAAATGTTGTGGGTTTCCTAAATCCTCATTTGCCTGGAAGAATTTAACAAGGTGGCAGCCATTTTTAGGTATGAAGCCATTAAGTTCTTTCACGTATGTTCTAGGTCTACAAACATGGGCTTGTGTTACCAGTGTGCTACTTTACTTTTAAAAAGTTATAGCTTTAAAGACATCCGAACCCTACTGGAGTAATACCTAAAAGCAGAAAATTTAATCAAGTCTGCTTAATACACATACCAAGTAATATCTTTAAATATCCCTGAGTATCCTAAGCAGAAAAGAACAGAAATATTCCTGAAACAATATTTTTTAAGTAACCGTTGCTGAAAGAACCCTGCCATTAACTTCAAAAAGAACTGGCTGGATTCCTTTATATTGTGAAAGGCATTGATGCTATTATGACAGCAGAAAATTCACCTATAGACTACAATAGTATGGTTCTCCCTGCGTTTAGTTCAAAATTCCTTGAAAGCCCAAATATTTAGTGTATAAAATATTTAATAATTGCCTTACCTATTGACTTTCCCCCAAAATGTCTAGGAAACCAAAATATTTTTGGAAGAGTGATATTCAGAGAAAGTGTCTGATTTGCCAAAATTAAAGGAGGCCAATTATCAATTTTTTTTTTCGTAATGGAAGATGAATAAAATATCACCCAAAAATAGCCATTTCTGTAACACAACATTTTTTGTTTATGTTTTCTATGAAAGGAATATAGATTTTAGATTATGTTGATATAAACTATGGCAGACAGGACAATAATTTAGATCTTTTCCTTTAAGGATAGCAGACTTCAAAATAAAATTACTGTATCTTCTGACATGTATAAAATTCATTCCTAGCTACTGTAGTTTCAATGTAATTTTAGCTTCAGAATCACAGATATCTTCATGAATAAAATTTATTCATTTAAGAACACAAAAGAAATACACTAGAAAGCAGGGGCTTCTTTCAGTTCTTTCCTTCCAAGCAGGCTGCTTGCTTAACCCAGTACAAGAAGCAAGTGTGAGTTTCATTCACTTGCTTTAAAAAAACTGTTAATCAAAGAATAATGGGTAGGATGTCTTCATCCGACAACATCTGTTGATCTGAAACAGGAGAATAGCCAGTGTGACAGTGAAGGTGTTCTCTACTTTTTTTCCCAGGCTGAAAAAATGGGGCATAGATCTGTACAACCCATAACAATGTGTATGTCTTTATATGATGTTGTTCACCAGAGACTTGTCAATAGACTGAGCCATATTGGTTCTGGCAGTCTTTCTATTGGGACAATATTTGCCTTGAAGTACTATCTTTTCTCTTTTTCAATGTCAGCCTGAAGGCTCTTAGACAGCATATGTTCATTTCATGTCTTAGAGATATTGCTTCTGGTATTGCAAATGCATTACCACATTGAGCTTTTTTGTAAAACAGATGGTACATATTAAGGTCTCGGTTTCTTAGACAATTTCTGCAACAATTGTAGTGCATTCTTCACATTGACAAAAACATCATCAGCATCATGCAGAGAGGCACTAGATTATGTCAGAATGGTAAATGAATGCCCACAGCAGAAAGAGTTATGAGGGTGAATCAGCTCCCCCAGAGAAATGAAGAAGGCTGTTAGTTATATTTGGTAGATATTCAGTTGAAACTTTATGTCCTGATCCTGCAAAGCAGTTTGTTTGCGTGGAACTTTGCTTGCAAGGAGTGTTGCTGATATGCAGCAATCACATTTGGAATAGATGTTATCTTTGGTAAGTCTGGGTCCTTAGACACATTGGACGATGTGCAGATTTGGGTGAGTGCATGAGACAAGCCAAAAAGTGGTCACTGTGAGTAATTATGAGAATGATAGCAAAGCCTGGGCCAGCAGGCTGTAGTGCAGAACTGGGCCAAATTAGAAGACCATCTAGCACAGGCTGTCAAAAAACTGTGTGTGCAGTGAAAAGGCAATGAACAAGAACGAAATAAGTTACACTCTCCTGGAGAGAATGTAGAAGGTACTCACTGGTAACATGACGGTGCCTTTAGGCAAAACTAGAGAGATTGGTCTGAGTGATTATGGTGGAAAAGACACAGGCAAAGGTCCATTGGCATTTGCAGCATCAGCCTTGTTGAGAAGGCACTGTCCCAGTGACTTAAACTTAAGCCGGATTTCTTTGTCCTCTTTTCAAGGGCCAGGTCAAATAAGGAAGAGTGGAAAGTGGGTCTTTGGTGAAAGTAACAACCTGGGTCAGATGTGAGGTTAACTGGCACAACTGGATGTCAAGACACACATAGAAAGATCTGAGTTTGCCCTATGGTCATTGTTTCTTCTGTTGGGAGGGTAACCAAAAATACAAAACTGCTTTACCATGCTCCTACCCCATACAGAATAGGTATATATGTTCTTCACATGAGCAGATCACCTATATGCGTCTCCCTTCCGAGCACGAGATTCGAAGAACATCAGACCAAACAAAAGAGGAGGAAGTGAATATTAGTGCATCAGATTCTAATGAGACTTCAGCGTAGATGGCGTGTAGCACAAGGCTGCATAGACGTGTGTATACCTCAAGCAGATAGCCAGTTTCCGAAGTGGTTCGTCCCCCTCACTGAGCTTGAAAATGCAGTTCATTTAAAGAACTCATGAGATAGTCATATCATTGCAGTTAGACAAAAGAGCCTTACATCCTACAGAGCTGTTTTGCACATTATCCCTTATAGGAACCACAGGTCAACCTGAAACACTCCAGGTGAGCATCATTTTGTGAGTGATAGCACTGTTCTGAGGGTGTATTTGCTGACAAACAAATATCTGTGAATAATGCAGGATGTCAGATTCTAAGCAAGTTTTGAATTTACTTCTATAAAGTGATGGAATTAGTTGTGATTCATAAAAATTGTACGTGAGATTAGGCTGGTATTTCAAGTGTTCTACTGAACTGTCAAAATAATTTGTCTCAGGAATTTACCATTTTCTTTACTTCATCAACACCCACTCTCCCCCTTGGGTCATTTTTCCTATGCTTCTCCAGTCATCTGATCTTTCTTCTCGTGTTGTAATTGCACTAGTCAAAGGGACCTCAGATTTCAAACCTGGTATTTTCTCACTGTAAAATTTTTACTATCACATGTTGATATGGTATTAAAGTCAACATCTTTATTCAAAATACCCCAAACTGAAAGTGCAGCCAAGTCCTAAAAAGAAGATGGACGAACTCAGATGACTGCATATAAATAAATAAATGAGTTCAAGTCATAGTTAAGAACACCCTAAATTTCTAAGAGGCCAGAATATGCGATTGTATGTATGGTGTTATTGGACTTAATCATCATCTACTTTTGCAGAGATAAGAACATGTGTTTGCCGTGTTGGAGGGAACAGCTGAGTCCAGCGAAAGAGTGCGGAAGACCGATAATAATTTACCTCTTCCTCCCCTTGGGGTTCTTTTCTACCTAAATAGGTGCAGTCAAATTCCTGGTCTATTTCATGCATTACCAGGCTGAACGACTTATTCAATTCAGTGTCAAAGACATTTGGAAACTATTAATTGTTCTGGTGGCCCAGATTGAAATAGCTTAAAATTGCCTGATTTTAAAAACAGATGAGTGTAAATCTGTGACAATCAGCTCTTCTGAAGGTATTTTAGACCACCAAGTATTCTGACTAATTTTGGTTAGTCTTTTTCTTGAAGACTAATAAAATATCTTCTCCACAGAATTAAAACATATCTCCAAATTCTTCTGAGTGTGATCTGACTAAAGATCATAAAAGTAAATTGATAAATCTAGAGAGAGCCTGAAACAGGAGATCTGATGCTCCGCAGTAATTACTTGGGATCTAGGTAGGAGCATGAAGCTCTGGTGAGAAGTTCTGAAAGACACCATACCTTCTTGCAAAGTGGCATGGACTCCAACAAAGTGATGAACAAAAAAAATTTTGATTGCTAAAAAAAAGCATTATTTACACCAAAGTAAAATCTACTGAGCACAGAGAACAAAATTAAGACACACATCCATCTTATTCTGTAGTCGAAGGTGAACTATCTTGTAGATTTTAACATTTAAAGTTTGCAAGGATTTTCATTTTACTTGGACGGATAAGTTTCCCTGAACCTATTGTGTTCCAAATTAATGATGGCACCTTGTTTTCCTAGTTCTTATGCCCATTAGGGAAATGCATAATTCATTCTAAAGATGTGCATGGATTGAGGTATCCGTGTTTGTGATCAGCTTTTACAAACAGGAAAGAAATGTCCACTCTGTGTAAACTGCTGCTGAAGCAGAATGTCTATTTAGTACTTCCCGTTTAATTTTAGCCTCATTGATTCATTCTGTTATCCTACAGTTTCAGAGATCCTGAGCAAAAGCTATACAGCAGACTTAATGCTCAACAAGTAGGGCAATGTACATATTTTTTAGCTGAAAAATAATAATTATTTCTTCCAATGACTCTCTAACTTAAAAATACATGTAGATAAGTAAGAGAAAAAACATCTCTGATGTTTGTAGAAGTCTCACAAACAGCAATCTAAGGTCTGTGTTCAATGGTTAAATTAATAAGCAAGCCATTCTGGCAATTTTCCAGTTTTCACAAATTAAAGACATTTTTAATACTGATAAATCCTTTGTCTTTCAGCAATTCAGTACATGCACTGTGTTGATATTTTCTGATAATACTACACAAAGTTTATTTTTCTTTCATCATTCTTCAGCTAAACATGGGCATGAGGTGAATTCTTGTGAAAAGAAAACAAAGGATATTTTTTTTGGAAACCGAAAGAAATTCCTCACATATCGCTTGTCCCTATGAACAGAAGGTGTGAAGGAAGGGGCTGAAATGTTAGAGACATCAAATGCCTTAAAAGCCAGCACCTGAGTGTTTAAAAAATAGACTGTCAGCTGAAATGTTTCAATGTGAGAGAGAGAAGGAGAGGCTCAAAGGTGTTTAAAAGGGCTGCTGGTGAGACTTGTATCAGGAGCAGTAAAAGTGAGAAATTCATCAGTGCTGATGATGGAGGAGGCAGTATCAGAGATGACTGAGGCACTGAAGGTGCTGGCACTGGAGCTGCAAATGGTGACACTGGTGGTTGTGGGAGGGGTGGAGGTGACAGCTTTGTTAGCAGCCTTGTGTCTGATGAAGAGGTGAATGCTTCTCTCAGAGTGCACCCTTCACCTTTATGTTAAAAATAGCACTTGTAAGGTATTTAAAAGGATTTGGGGCATTCTAGTTCTCCTTTGCTTTATGGGTGGCTGCTGACATCATATATGGCACTTTTCTTAGCTCTTGAACCACCACATTACAAAGCAAATGGGAAGCTCTAAATTTCACTGATGTCTTTGCGACTTTCACAGGAGCCGTCCCATTTGTTTCATTTGCGATGGAACTATGTGAGAAAAAAAGCAAGAATCCCTTAATTAGACACATCTCCAGTAAAGAAGAAGTAAAAAATGAGTTTTTAATTGGATATTGGATCCTGAATGTGTGACCTGGGTTGTTCTTCTCTCACTGTTGTCATCATCAGTTTGTTTCTTTTTTACTTATTGAATAAACATTTGCTGCTTTTAAGAAATCTGCCAGCCTTGTTGCTTACTGAGATTTTCTACTGTTTAAGATTAGACAAATTTGTATGTGCATGGTAGTAGGACTCCTCAGGAAAGCACAGACTACTTATATTAACTAGTCTCTTCACAGTCACTCTTTGGGTTATAGATTGCTCCAGTGTTAATTCAAAACTGGCAGTGCTCAGATAAAGAAATGTACTTCAGGAAAGACTCCCCTCCCCTCCTCTCCCCTTCCCTCCCCTCCCCTTCCCTCCCCTTCCCTAAATCTACACCAAAGCAAGGGACAATAATCTGGTTTCTGGATTTCTTTATTTTTTTAATTTTGTGCAATTATTATAATATAATATTATAATACTGTGCTCACAAGGTATTTTAATTGCTAATAAACACATAAACTTGAGAGAAGTTTTGCTGTGGTGACACAGGTTTGTTCCTATTTATGAAACACTGCAATTCACTTCAGAATTTTTACTCAACTTTTCTGCTGTTGTAACAGCAGGGGATGTTGAGGAGTATTAAATTTAGTCAATAATAGGTTTCTTCTTTTCCTAAACCTCAAAACTTCTTTGAAAAATGAGACAAAGTGGTATGTCTTGAAGACATTTCCCAGAATATTATAAAAGTTATATCCCAGAGCTACTGTTTTAGACATAGATGTTGGTAATGTATTTGCAACACTGTTGAAGTAGAATGCCATGCCTTTTGTTAAAAAATACTTTTTCATGTACAGAAGCCTGTGCACTTTTTCTATAGTTTCAAATGTGTTTTTGAAACGAACAAAGCAATCTAGGTATTAAACCTATAAATGTTCTTTATACTGGCTTTTCTACTTTTGTTGCTGTTCATAATGTAAGTAAATAAATGAAAAGTGTTAACACCTTTTGTATTTTAACACACAGATGTGAGGAGTTCCCCCTGTGATTTTCTTTCAGACAGCTTCTCCATTTCTCTAGCAGCACTCCAATATACACATGTGTGACACTGGAGTTTTGAGAGCCGCAGTGAATGGCGGTATTTGAGAGGCTTGCTGGCAAACAAAAGTCTGGAGATATTTATAGTTAGTAGCATTCCACCTCCAAGTAAATAGTTGACTAGTCTTTTCAGCTTCTGGCGAAATAGTAATTGTTAAGATTGCTTCCAACAGGGCACAGGTATTCATAGCAGACCCATATCTTGGTCTTGTTTCAAATCTCTGCAGAGTCCAAAGAGCTGCTCTAATTCTTGTATGAATTTATGGCCTTGCTGCTTGGACCTCAGATTGGCTCAGCACTCAAAGCCAGCTGAACATGGAATCAGCAAGGTATCTTATTTCCAGTAAATTTTTTTTTTTTTTTTTTTAATTTACTAACACATCCTCTGAGCACTTCAAATTCTGGAATCTTCTGAGCTCTTTTAACAAGGCTTCTCTAGCCTTCTCCCCCAGAAACATATGGATTAGTGAGTTTAGACCGTTCATGATTTTTATACTACTACTCTTCTTTCACTTTTTTTTACCAATGCAGTAATATATAGAATGCAGGTTACAAATTATCATTTTTGAACCAAAATGCAGGATGATGTTTGAGAACTTTGTGTTCATTGACGTGTCAGAAATTTAAGTGTGTGCAGAGTATGTCTGCCAAGATTTACATGATTACTCAAGTTTTCTAGAGTGCATAGCAATTCTTTAAGCTGTCATTACAGTTACTGGAAGTTTGGTTAATTTGTCTATGGTGGGTTCTTTTTCCTTGACAACAATGGTTTAGCTACATGAATGCAAACCACTAGCCCAAGTGGGCTGAAATGGGGGTCTGCATATGGCACAATAAATCATGTCTACCTTACAGCTTTCAGGGCTGCAACTTAAGGAGCAGCGCTACTTTTTGACCTCTTTCCCCTGAGGATTAAAAAGACCACAAAACCAAACCAGGGCAACAGGATGACAAGTGGTTTTTCTCACTATGGCTACTTTTGGAAGGGGAGATTTGTGGGAGAGGTTTGTTTAGGTCCATTTCATGATACCGTAGGGTTGGTGTCTAAAAGGACACAGGAAAAGAAATGGTTGCTTTCTTCAGACTTTCTGATTTCTGTTTGCAAAAGGGTTCTATGAATGCCGGTGCCTTGCAGCTCACCTTCTTTTAGACCTCTGAGGTGGTCTCTACTCCAGTGTGTTGCAGGTGAAGCTCATGATCACAAAGTACCTTACTGCCTCATATGGCAAAACTGCTGACACAGCAATTGTAAAGGTGTGTTTTCCAGCTACCAATACATCACCCACAGCTGTACCCTCTCTTCTCACCCCACTTCTTGTGGTGGATGGAATGAAAAATGTGGAAAGTGAAATGGGGAAAAAAAAAAAGCAAGATAGAAAAAATATTGTAGTCCAGAAAAAGTAAGCACAAGGAAAAGAGAGTTTACTGATACCTCATGTTGTATTTTTGAATTTGATGCCTTCTGAGGAACATGAGGAAGCACATATGTAAGGAAAAAATGACGGGGGCACCCTCAATGTAACCAAACGTTGACTGACGAAAAGGGAAGATGAGGTTCATCCATGTGTGATTAAGAATGCTTCCTGCTTTACTATTTTTTAGTGTTTGGGTCTGAAATTTTTCATGTTTTGCTGATTGACTTTTTAATCACCTCATGCTGAATTCAGAGGAAATAACTAGCAACACCCAAGGCATTTGGGCAATTAACGGTGAATAACAGCTTGCACTTTGTGCAAGCTTCCTGTGCTGTTTCATATCCCTCCTAATGCTTTTCTTTTTCCTGCCTGGTGGTGTCCCTACTCGTGCCTGATTGTTGCTTCTCAGCTGCTCCTCCACACCTCCAAACCCTTACATGTTGCAGTGTCCTGTTTTGCTCAGAAAAACTCATTAGCATGAATACCAATTTCATGCAGCCAATTCAAAACACTTCTGAGCAAACTACCTAAAAATCCTCATGTAAACACTGTATAAGTTATTCATGACTAGATCCCTAAGGCCTGTATCCTCCCTTTGCATGTGAAAAAAGTAGCACAGTGTGTGTCTGGGAGGTGGGGGGAATGGATAAGGGGAGGTTCATCTCAGAAGATCTGCAGCTCTTAAGCTATTTCCCAGCTGTCACGCGGGCCCTTTGGCAGAAAGGCTGGCATCGTATTTTGATGGCCGGGGGTGTTGCCAACAGCTGTCACAGAAGAGGTCTTAGAAACAACAGGGCTCCTGTCTGAAGATCTTTGTCTATATATGTCTGAAGTATCTACTAAGCAGTGGTTTATCACAGCTGGTTTACAGAGTGTTTCCAGATTCTTTTCACAGTAGTAGAGTTTCTTACATATTTCAAAAAGTGCAACTCCTTCAGAGTAGTATAATACCCTGGACCAGGTCTCTCAGCAGTTTTTGAGAATGTTATTTTTTGACCCACTTGTATTCAGGAACACAAGTCCCTACATATCCTCTGCACAGGCTTCAGGTCTGTCTTTATCCTCTCTTTTTTTAGTGTCAATTCAGTTCTGAACAGGCCTGTAGAAAACCAGAAGGTTACTGAACACAAAGGAAAAGAGGCCAATTACAAGTGACCTGGAGGGAGTAAAGTGCATGTGCGACTGAAGGGTTATGGTGGAAAAGATGGTGAGAGTTGAGTAATTTTTTAGTAAAACTCTAAAGGCTTCAATCAAAGGCAAAAATTATACGTAGTGGAATTTAAACAAATAGACACACCTAGGTCATCAGAGTGCGCACATATTTATTTTTATCTTATTATTCTATTGCAGGAGAGATGAAGCTGAGATTGGAAAGTTTTCCAGGAGTGGATCTGGTTCAGAAGTCTTTCAGATAGGACCTCCAGCTTAAAATGTACCTGTGAAAGAAAGCCTTCAAGTTTTACATCATTATTTCCATTCTGTACCCTACAAGATGGAAGGAAAGAAGAAAAAGAAGAAAAAAAGAAATAGTACCTGTAAGTATAAAATTTTTAAAATACATTGCACCATCTACTGAGGCACATTTCAAAGTATTATTGATGAAAACACAAGCATATCTAAACCAGATGTGGCCAGCCAGTGATTACTGAATTTTCAGTCTCCTTTAGAACATGAAAACATTTAATTTTGAAAAGTTTTTCAGAAATTCATATATGTGTGTTCATAGTCTATTAAAAAACACTATATCGCATGCTATTGTGACACCATTTTGTAGTTGGTTCTGATGGGAAAAATAATCAGCATGCTATTCAGCTTTTAGAAAGCCAGTAGGTTACTTGATTGGTAACAAAATGACAATGACCTATAATAATTGTAATCTGACTTCTTCACATGACTTTCCTACATTCTCAGGGTGCCAGGCTGCCTCATCCGTGGCTCTGCATGACAGCATTTGGGGCCAGGTTTCCTCACCGGCTGCTTTCCTACAACCATGGAGAGGGAGGTATTGTGGAAGCTTTGGTCCTTTTGCTCAGCACTTTCAGCTTCACGTCAGATATCTCAGAGTGCGGGCTCTGTACTCGTGACTCCAGGGGAACCATGACAACTTTGAAGATCTCTGTGAATATGTGTTAATATTATAAAAGATAGTGTTCTCTCACTCCTGAAGGTCCTATTGGTTTCTGCTGAATACCACTTTGCACTTGGGAAGGTACTACTGGGATTCCTTGTCCCCTGGCAAGACTGTATGGATAAATGGATAAAACGGGGTTCAAGATCAGAGTCTCAGTTAGAAGTATCTCTGCTTTCACACTGGACGGCAGAAAGCCAAAGTGAGCTAGCAGAAATCTGCCTCTGGATATTGCTGTAGATTTAGCCAGACCCCAACCTGGAATCTGCAAAATGTCTTTTCGCCCTGCAGTATTCCCAACACAGGACAAGCAACACCTTGCCCTTCCCTGAGCTGTGCTCTGCTAGCAGCCATCCATCGCTGAATAGAGCATGAGGTGACTGCAAGTCTAGGCCTCTGTGGAACCAACAGGGAAGAAGAGTAAAGAAGACAGTTTTCTGCAGATCCATACCCAAGCCCAGAGCAATCTGAGCAACTTTTAATTGGAGAGAAGGGGGAGGTGGTCAGAAGTACTTTCTAACTTCCTAGACAAACACTTTAGCAGACTTTTTCCTAGGTATGTGTGGATCTGTTTTCTCACAATGTTTGTCAGCTGCTTGCAGGTAACTTCCCAGGTGTTAGGTACTCCTACTACTAGAAAAAATCCATCTTGGTCTGGAGTCATTGTACAATTTCCACAGCATAAGAAATTACGTGTGCATCTAAGAGCAAATTGGTAGGTTTCCTAGCTTTTTCTGTGAGATCCAGCTGCAGTGAACGCTCTCAGCATTCACTAAGCTGTTCTTTTGGAGGAAAATCACTAAGGAGAACAGCTTAAGTCAAGCGAAGTAAAATGGCCATCAGCTATAGGCAGAGCAACAAGTTTCATGGAAAAGATGATTTATTTTGTGGCACCTTAGAAAAATGACAAATTACACAACCTTGAGGTCGCACACAAACCTATGGCATTCTGAGGTTAAGTGGATTGTTCATACTGTACAGAGCTATTGTTTCTGACTGTACAGATATTTTGTTCATTAATTCCCTTTATCTGAATAATATCATGATATTTAGCAGTTTCATAATACTGCTTTTGATCTCAAGATGGTGACAAATTCAAATTGTATTGGCCATCACTACCCACTGAGTCTCCAAATAATCAAAGGAGATAGGTAAGATTCTCTTGAGGGTGACTTATGTAGGAAACTAATTTTAGATGCTCTGGCTCACTCTCACTGAAGCTTATCTACCTACAGCAAGTACGGAGGAGTCTATGGAGATTAGTCCCTGTAAGACAAACTCAGCTTTTGTGCCTTCTCTTGCTTCCAGGTAGTTATTTCAGAATAATGATGGTCAAAGGGAAGAACAGAAAGGGTGTTCAGTAAAGAACATTAACAGAAGTGAAGACTGGACAAACACCATGCAGCTCCAGATTCTCAGCATGGTTTCACTGATAGATGATCATCGTAAATATCTGTTCTGCACCTTTGAACATGCAGGTGTATAACAGATGCAAAAGAACAGATTTGGTTTTAAAATCAATTTGTACATGTGCAAAGTATACCTTCTACAAGTTACAAGGCAGAGGAAGATGTCCAAAATGCTGAAGCTGTGCAGTTATTTTATTACACCTCTCTCTCTCTCTCTTTCCCCACTCCACTCAGCATAGATATTCATAATTAGTCACTGAAATCTTATTTCAAGGACTGACAGACACTTACTGAATTCTCTGTTTAATATTCTTTGATTTCTTCTTTTTCTTCAACATAAAGAGAACTGTATCCTCCTTTGGAAAAAAGTTATAATTCTTCCCTGATTGGTAGAAAGACGAGATATCAAATGAACTGCTTTCTTACAGTATGACACCATGCAGTATTTTCTTATGCTGGCCAGACAGAGTGATCATCTTATGGACAGGGCACCTTTTATACCGACCCATCATGCGTATAGACAGGCCTTTCATAGCTGCATTAAGCTAACCGACATTTTAATGCACAGTCTTCAGTGCAAAATTAATTTTTTTTGTAGTATCTATTCACACAAGCCTTTTTCTATAACCCTTTTACATAATTTGATATAATTTGAAGTGACTAAAAGTGACTGATAATTGTAGGGGTAAAATGTACCCCTAAAGAAAAGAACTTTCATAGGTGAAGGTTAGGATCCTATATCCAGCTGTGCTGGCCAAATTGATATTAGTTTAATAACCTGTAAACTGTGCTAGAAAAATGTAATTGTCCTACATTACAAGGGTACTCCTTTAACTGCACAGTTTATTCAAATGTATAATCTAAATAATTGAGTACCTATGCATACAATAGAACATTGCTTCATATGCAAACACCATTTAACAGACAGTTATATCCAAACAGATGGATAAAAAAGATGCCTGAATATAATTGGTTTGCTTTTGATTATTCCACAGATACAAATTTACTTAAACAATAAGTCTAGGCAAGGTAGGATTTATTGTCAGACAAAATTCATTTTGGTAAAGTGAAGCTGAAGGATTTGTGAGGCACTTAGTGAGACTGGTTTTTTTTAATCTGCTTCTCACCTTGCTCTTTAATAAGGTTAATGTGAGAGAAGGAGTAGACTTATCTGTTCTGACCCACAATTTATTTATTGCTTTTAAGAGGATACAAAAATCACTATCAGTCTCAAACATAAAGTTATGCCATGTAAGTGTGTGTGTGGATACAAATATCTACATGACTGAATTGTAGAAATTTAACAAAGAAGTTAAGAGTCAAAAATAGTGATAGGGCAACTATATAAGATAGTTGAGTTTCAAAAGCTCTGGGAACCTAGAAGCTCACTTGAAAGTCTCAGACTCTGCAATTGGTATTAGGCACAATTGTGGCATTTCTCCAGGAACATGCCACTGGCAGAAAAGCCCTGTTGGGCACAGCAGAAAGTGTGTGCTATGGGTAGTGTTCAAATGGTATCTGAATCTGCACTTACAAATGCATCTCAGGACATCCATCTCTGAAGACTGTGACTGTGTAAGGTCATGGACTATGCTAAATACTTTTTAAGACTGTTTTACTGTTTCTAAGGCAAAAACTTAGGAGAAGCCTTGGATCAGCAAAATAAGAAGCACCACAGCTGGAGACTGCAGTGAAATTTCTGCCTTACAGTATTTTACTGTTTCAGAATTATGCAGCGTAAGAAGATACTCATGGAATTACACAAATAAATATAGTATATATGTATAAGTATATTATATAGGCATATTATAATTTTATATCATAAGTACAATCAACACAATTACCTAATTGACAAGGAAAAATGAAGAGCTTTTGCTTATGTCTAATCTTCTGAGACACTGAACTTCACTGATGTCAGAAGAGGTTGACTATTAATCCCAAAATGATTGGTCACTGTAGTGTCTAGAAGTCATCTTGAGCCAGAATTCAGACTGCATTCACTGGTGCCTAATTTACCCATTACTAATGTAATGTTTTAACTCAAGGGAGAATGAGCAATTCAGACTACTTCGCATGTAGGGCTATTACATTCTTGTTACCTAAAGTGAAAGCAGGGAAGTAATGTTGGTGCCTAATTTGGGCACCTATGCTACATGATTTGAATACAGCCTTCAATCACTCACAAATTTATTGCCAGTGTGGTCATATGTCCAGATAATGTTCTGCTAATAATTCCTCTTGTATCTCATACTTCTTATAGTAAGATGAAGTCAATAATAGCCTGTTTCAGTAAATCCATTTTTGACAATGTCTCTCCTTTTTTCCCCCTTTATCCCCTTTCTTTTCAATTCAGAAAAGCTGTAGTTTTGGGGTTTTTTTTTAAATAAACTCTTTCAGCAAATTGCAATAAGGTATTGCCAGTCAATGCTGCCAACTTTGTAATAAGATTTAGTAGCTTTCCAGAGAGCTTCTTGCAGTTCTAATAATAATTTTCTTTAAGTGTTCTGCTTTAGAAAATGTCTTCTTTGTTACTGAAGTTGCCATATGTACATATGGACATTTTTTTCTGAAAATATTCCTGGGATTTTATTACCATTAATCTTTTCTGAGGGTGTATATAATTTATCTCACAAGCCATCAGAATTCCCAGAGGGTAAATTACTCTAGAGGTCTCTGTGCCCTCATACTGTATCAAATTGACCTGCTTCTTGTTTGCCATTTTTGTGTACTACATTGCTTATTTAACAAGAAACAGAATGATTGTGATTCTGAGAAGGTCCTTTGATAGTAGTTTTGACACTCTGCCTGAATAATGACCCTCATTATGGAGCCCATGACAGGCTCTGAAAGTACTGATTTATGAATACATCACAGGTTCAGCATTAGAGCTCCCCCTACTCACTCCTGATATAGGACTAGATATAGATACAGCCTTTTTAAATACGGTGAAGATGAGATAATTGCGTGATTATGACCATTCAAATAACCTCTTTTTTCTGATTTAACAAAGCACTGTCAGTTAATTTTGATTGTCTCCCAAGTTATTAGAAGCCTTTGACAAAATGTTTGCTAGGAAAATCTATTTCATGTAGGGTTGCCAGCCATGTCTTAAAGGATGGTGAGGCAGAAGTTATGCATAGTCTCTTCTGCTAGAAATGCTTTTCTATAGCAAACACTCATTAACAGTTGATATGATAATAGACTGTTAGAAGCAAGCTTAGCTAAGATCTAGAAGTCTGTCCTTGCTAAAATAAATTACAAGACACTTTGTAAACACATTTTTGTAAGGATTCTTGTTGATTTATTGTTTCCTCCACAGCAGTTATTTAAATAAATGTAGCTAATTTAGTTCATTTGCTGCACTGTATAATTTTGTTCTTTGTGTGATGGGGTTATATGTAAAAGCCTGAAGGAATCACATTCCCATTAATCTTTTTATAAGTGCAATAAATAAATAAAGAGACATGGTTTAATTTTGCTAGTTAGGAGATTTTAAAAGGCAGTGGTAGCAAACTGATTTCTTCCTCTTCTTGCTCTTCTCCATGTCCTTCTCTTGAAGACATAGTAAATATTCTTGCTTAATGAGGTAATAGTTCTTGGTAGGAAAGTATGTACATGGACAACCAAATCTATCCGTGAAGGTGTGTATTTGAATCCTAGCAGTGCTTTTTTTCCCCTGAATGCTCATTCTGGAATGTGTTTTTGTTCCCACCTACCCTGGAACACGGTAGTTTCCTGATGGGACATGAAGGCTGCTGTGGTGGTGAGGGCGTCGGTGCTTCCACAGGATGTCAGTGTGCCAGCAGAAGGAGCTTCCCCAAGGCTGAGTCTTCGCCACCTCAGGTGTAGAGTTAGGTATCAACAATCCAGGAAGAGTCAGAGACGTCAACTTGAGGATATGTCTGGGAAGAAGGGGTAGAATCACAGAATCACACAGA
>Ga0065711_1040759_pt1 | contig 16703 bp, 7 predicted proteins | sample Hoacrofraction12_FD_59098 | JGI IMG/M metagenome (GOLD analysis project Ga0065711, IMG submission 59098) | Hoatzin crop microbial communities from Cojedes, Venezuela - Epithelial fraction 12 v2 (version 2) | ecosystem: Host-associated > Birds > Digestive system > Esophagus > Crop | place... | reverse complement strand
CCCCCCCCCCCCCCCCCCCGCTAAGTGCTGCAAGTCATCTTTTACTCAGATTGTAATAATAAATCTGTGCTCATTTGTATAATGCTGGTGCTGTCACTTCAGGAATCTAACTCTGGTGGTTATGTTAGCAACATGATCCTTAGGCAGTCAGCAGGGAAAGGCAAGTGCTGTAGAAAACACCTATGATTGGTTCCCATACATTCTTACACGGTCTGAGTGTTCCTCTGCTTCCAACGACAAGCATTATTATTTTGGTCTAAGAAAAAAAGGCTATTATCTTGCAGCAACACAGGTTTGTAAAACACACTTTTCTAATATTTTTCAGAAGGAGGAAACAATTTTTGTCCACTGTAAAATGCAAAGTCACATTCCAGATGAGAGTAATAAGCAACACACACGGACCAAGAATGTATTCAAGAATGTGTACGTTATCTCTTGAACGTTTTTGTCACAAGCTTCAAGACTGATTTTTTTTTTTAAGGACTGAACAGTCTTAAAATCCAACATTTTACAAGTACTGAGCTATCTTTGACTACTCCAAACTATTCAGCTCCAACTCCCACAGCCTTCATCACTGGCACAGTAAAGTAGATATAGACGACATCCAGACTGTGTCACAGTCACATGCTGGAGAAGGTCTTCCAGCCTCCCTCTGCTACTTGTTCCTACCTGGCACCTGGCTGGCTGTAAAACCTCTGCTTTCCCAGGAAACACGTGTGCAAAGAAGGGAACTGTTGCTTTAGAGAGACATGAAATCAAGGAGCAAATAGGAAGTACTTTCAGTCTCACAATTCACAATATAAGCTGGAAAGTACTGAAATGCACATTATTCAAGTCTGAAATATGTATGTCAGTCTAAAATACATCACAGGATACACAAATATCTAAGTATACGGAAACATCTGATATTTTCTGTACAGTTTGCTTCTTGAATGAAATTTATTCGATAGAAATGGCCCCATTTAGCCAAACTGTACATCCTTTAAAAAGATATAATTACGAGAAATTTCTGGTAGATTTGACAATGATTGTTAGTACCCAGAAGCTAAAGCTGTCATTTATTTTCATGCACGGGTGACAGGAAAATAGGGAGGAAAAAAAGAAAGTGGTCTGTGGATGTTTATTTTTAAGCTTTTCTTACAGCTCTTTTCAGAAGTTGGTGCTATTCATATTGAGTATTACAACGAAAGGCCTGAATTCAAATATTGTGACATCTTATACAGCTATTCTTTATATGTCTGAAATAAAATGGTCACATAACTGGAACAAGGGTTCTAAAGGGTGAGTTTGCACACTGTTTGAAAAAATTAATATCTAAAAGGATTCTTTAAATAATAAGGGCTGTATCAGTCCACTAATAAAGGTGTGTTCATTGCAATAAATTTCTGAAATGTCTTTGTTTCTTTTCATCTTTACTACATGGGAGTGATGTCTGAGAAAATCTGTTTCCTGAAAGGTAACTATTTCACTGCAGCACTATTTACTTTACTTCAGGGTCTTCCCCTGGGATTTTTTTTTTCTTTAATATTTAAACCAAGAGCTGGGAAAGCACTTGCAATTGACAGCATCGATCATGCTTGATGATAAGAAGCAAACCAAGAGCTTTCCTAGACTGGGGCGCTAATGTATCTCATCCCTTTCTTCAAGGCAGTTAAATATGCACTGCCAGGTGAAAGACAGCACAGCTGCATTAAAGTCAGTGTAGCAACCCAGACTTGCTCTTGCTGGAGATCCAGAGAGTTGAAAGTAGATGAGCTGTCCATGTGACTCTTTGGCATTTGGCCAATGGCATTTTTGCTTTTAGAGGAGTTAGGATATGAAGGTAAGACTCTGTGTTATTCATCTAGTGTTGCCTTGCCTCTGTACCTCGGTCATATAAGCAGATTCATTAAGGGCAAAAGGTTACTTGTGTGAATAAGATCAGAAGAATCTGGTCTACAGATCTGAGGACTCATGTAGGATGGATTAGAAATCACAGTGCTCACAGTGATCTTTACTGCTTTTGTCCAGAAACATTAATATATACTTCATCATGAGCTTCGTTTTAATCACACAAGTAGTAGTCAAATGAGATACACATTGAAAGTTAGAAACCTATCCAATGTTTTTGCTGAGTCAATGTTTTCAGCTGAATCTGCTGAATGCATAATTAAAAAAAAATTAAATATGCATCTGCTGGTACATAATTTGAAGGTTTTTGTAGTCACAGAAAATATTTGCTATTAATTTTCAAAGATTTTGTATCAGTGAAAGGATTGCCACTATATGAGTGAAACAAAAAGATACAAAGTAACTATTATGAAGGAAGGCATGGCATGAAAGAGATGCTGTGAAATGGGGTAAAAGTTCTTAGGGTGAGTTTGGGACCATTCTCACTATCAGACGAACGTTGTACCCGAATAACAAAAATCTGCTAAAGTAATGTGTTCTATTAGACCTTGCCATTCTTTGTTTATTCCCAATCCTATTTATAAAAGCTTCATTTCAGATGTAAGCTAACAGTGTGAAACTGAAAGTGGTCACCTAATGCTCTTTAAAAAGGGGAAAAAAATGTGAATTAAAGATAGGACAGAAGGTGTTGTTTTGAATTTGCCTTTTTTTTGTTGTGGTTGAATTTATTATGTATTCAGATATCATTAACTGTGATAATTCAGTAACATTTACCCACAGAACTCTCAATAGCCTTCCAAGGGTGAACAGTTTAAATGATACAGTCACATCCTTTCTGAATGTCAGAGGTATAGTTAAACCTTTTACAACATTGCAATTTTAGCTTTGTAATGAACTCGGGCAATGCAGGTAATTTTTCCAGTGGGGGGGAAACAGTGAGAAAATCTGTCGAGGAAGTCAACTACCAAATGAACTCCTTTTTTCCTGTTGGATCTCTCAAGACCTTTTCTCTTTCAGCTTTCCTCTGTAGATTGTCATGTTCTCCAGGGAAAGATAAGACGGTAGGGATGAGAATGCAAATGGAGCAGGGTAGGGTGCTGTGTTTCAGAGCTGTTGGATATAGCTAACAGGGACTTTTTTTCATAGGCTTCTGCAAAAATTGTACTCTACAAGATATGGGGCAATATGGGGAATGAGTATTACAGAGGTTATTGTTATAATTGCCAGCTGAATCCATTTTATTTTTAAAGGAATGTTAGGCAACCAAGAATCAAAGATGAGTAGAGTAGGCAGGGATATTTTTTAAATGTTCATTTGGCTCTATGGCAAAAAAATGTGGAAAACTAAATTTGATGCCTAATCCTGCAAATTTATCACACAAGAAGTCTCAAAAAATTAAACTCACCCTTTCTGTGAAATGAAAGGTTTGGGACAAGATCCTCAGTTGATACAGCCACACAGCTAATACGTTTAAGACAGTGGATCAAATCAGTTTATGCCGGCTGAATAGCTGATTTCATTAACCTAGTCAAAAGTACTGGGTTCATCTAATCTACACAAGAGTGTGGTAGAAAGATGCCTGAGTGAGCAGGAGTTTGAATCCATAAATGTGAGTTAGTTGAACAGCATGATTCACTTCACCAGCCCCATGCCTGAGCCAGTCTGCTTCATGCTAGTTTGGTGCCATGCTTGAGCTAATAAGCCTAACAACTCGAAAGACTACTTTAGCTGAAGCATCTCTGAACTAATTTCATTTGGAAGATAACATGAGACTTACCATTAACTTTAATCAAAACGGAATTATTTTATAAATATGAGCTTCTGGACTGAGTGGTATCTGGAAGAGTTGAGTATCACCTAGTGAGAAACGACTACTCCATGCCAACACATCATGGTACACTACTACTCAATAATGGTCTATTGTGATTAACAAAGCAGTGGAAATGTTACACTTTATTCATCAACTATAAAAACATAATGCTGGGTGATTTTTAAAACGGATCAATACATTTGCTAACACCAGTGTTTCTTACTACAAACGTTAAGCACTTAAACCCTTCAAGTTCTGGTGCTAACAGACTTGACTGGGGGAGGGAGAAGGAGCAGGATGTCAGTAGACTCCAGACAAAAACACTTTGTTTCTGACACAGGAGCCTAATGTCAGCCAGAAGAGGACAGTTCACAACTGATAAAAATCATTTATTAAAGAGAAGGTAACAGTGATCTTCAATAGTTATTTTGGCAGCTACATATTTCAAAGTTCTTATTGTAGCTTCAGACAGGTCCTATTGCTATGTAACTCCTGGCGCATGCCTTCAACTGGAGTCACAAATAAAAGCATTTTAAAAATCATCAAGAATTTATTTAGAAATCATCATGAAATACGTACTCTAACAGCAAAAATTTCTAGAATGTTAATTGTTATTGTGTGCAATGACTTTGTCCCAGTGTGTTAACATGCACATCAATGTCATGCACAGAATTAATAAAAAAAATGAATAACTGTCTTTTAATTTGAAGTCCAAAAAGGCACATGACAAATAGTTTGATCCATGATACAGGTAGTCTAGAATAATGTGCCCACAAACACTAGGATGGACAGACTGAAGGGGAGAAATAAAAAAGTTGTTTGCTTCTGTGACACTAGCTAATATTCAGAATACAAATACAGCTCTGAGATAATCCCACAGAACCTAATGAAATTATGCAATAGAATCATTTGACCTTGTTTTTTTAATATAATTGGATGTGGGGAGTTACTTATAGTCTGGGCTTGGGCACTTGCTTTTAAGAAGAAATGTTTCTACAGACAGGAAAAAAACCGCAATTTCAGAGATTCAGGTTTAAATTCAGGGAGTGGTCACTACCTTTGACAAACGAATTGTGATTTTCCTGAAGCTTCCAAATTAGCAAAGATATGTATTTTTGCCTCGATAAATTTCATGAAATCACTGAATTTAGAACAGATATAATTGTATTAGTATGGCCTTCATTACAACCAGGCAATTGACATTACTGATAAAGGTTACTGTTTATTTGGATGCTTAGATTTTAGCATTTACTTTACTTCCTACAAAGTTATATACCTCTTGTTTGCTTTGTCCAGGGATAGCAATGATCAATATCACTCAAAATTGTCAAGACATTCATTAAAGACATCTCCATAAATTGATATCTCTTTCAATGAAATAATGAGAGCAAACACAGATTTTTTTGTTTGTTTTTCTCTAGTAATCAAACTGGAATACAAGTAAGAAGCCGGCAGATATTTCAGACGGAATTAGTATTGGGGCTACAAAGAATAACACTGGTATTAACACTTCCATTTGTAGAAGACTTGACTCCACAAAATGGTTTATTAGAAACTTCCTAGGTTAGTTGATATTATTCTTCTATGGAATAATTTTTGAGGGAGAGTATATATACAAATCTTTTTCCTAGAAATTTTCCAAGAAAAACACCTTAACTTTACAATATACCTCAAGACTGAATTGCCTTACAGATCACGATAATGGTGTCTGACTGTATCTCCAGGGGTACATTTTAGAAATTTTGTTATTTGGATTTCTGGAGTTTTTATATGTAGTTAAACATTTAGCAATTTTGAATTCTGAAAATAACTACATATACTTCTAATTTTCCTCAATAGTTCATATATAAATTGGGGAAACAGAGCTTTCAACAAGCTCTAGAGTTACTATATTCAGCATTGTACATCCTGCATATATTACATCAAACATTCAATGTTATTTTAAATCTGATAGATCAAAACACTAAAATAATTTTCTTTTTGCATGGGTACTAATCTACTAGTTGTTTAAAATTATGCAAACCCACACAAAACCAGAGATTTGAAAGGTCTTTGGTATGTTATTTGTTCAAGTTTCAACTTTAAATGGGATGAAATATTTAGGAAAATCTCCTTAGAGAATAGTGGGCAAAAGTTCACATAGAATATTTTATTATTTCTTCTGTGCCACTTCCATCTTTTTCCATTAGTTTCTGTTTAAGCAGAACACTCTTTGTACTATAGCCTCTAGCAATAAACCTCTTTAACTGTCACTAAAAGCTTCAGCATATGATCCTTACGATCCCCATCAATCCTCTTTATTCTAATGAGCTGGATAGATGGGAAGCCTGTTCTTAAATAGCTAGTGATCAAGTTATCTGTATGCAATTGGTTGTTCTTCTCCACATTCTGGAGGGACTGGAAGAAAAAACTTTATTATCTCCCTGGCATCACACAATTCATGCGTGTTACTAACAGTAGAGAAACATTCAACTTCATATACACTTTTGTGCAATATTACTTGCTGTGCTATAAATTTCTCATCAACATCAATAAAATACTAGTGCAGCTGAAATTCTTGGAGATCTCTTTGGTGGTTAATTGTAGCACATTTTAAAAATTCTATCCCTGTGTTGTAGGTAGTCTGCAATTCTTTCATTCTTAAAAAATTTACTGTGTTTCTAGGTCACATGCATTTCTTTGTGAATAGGAAGATTCAGGTAGTATCACACAGTAGATGATATTTTGTACACATCTTCAGCTGATATAGCATTAATTTGGAGAGATAATAAATAATCAAGAGCTAAAACTGGAACATCATCTAACATGAAAGAAGCCAAATCCCATGTTTGGTGTCAGCAGTTATAGCATCTGTCATAATCCTGATACCAATGGTTTCTGTTTTCTCAGCTTTCTTTTGTGATAAATGCATGTGCAAAGCCATCATATTGCTCTATCTAAAATTCTTGCAGAAATCCCACACAGTATTTTAAGCCCAAAAGAGATGTACTGGTATTCCAGTGACAATTCCTGACCCCACTAACAAAAAAATACTTATCTTACCAGGCAAAGGCTCCTGATCTGCATAGAGAGCTGGCAGTTCCACACATTTCTCTTCATTAGGGTTGAACCAGCAGTCAAAAGCTAAATACATCTCTTCCTTTGTGCCTGTGTGCTTCATACACAGTAAATCTAAGTGCCATGGCTGTTTTAGCTTGCTATGTGGGCCAGTTACCTGAACTTTGTATATTGAGCCAATATCTGCCAGTTCATCCTATGTGAGGAAAAAAAGAAGATAAATGGATGTCATTCCAGTTGTGCCAGATCAAGTGTAGTTGACAGCTGTATGCAACAGCTGAACAAACTTCAGCAGTTAAAGAACTGGGGCAGATTTATAACTGCTACTATTTTTCCCCTTTCTAATCAATACAAAATTGATTTACTAATGTGAATGAGGAGATGGAATGCTTCAGGTCTGATATCATTGAACGAATGATGGCAGTCACTGTTGAAATTTGTACACAGAAAAAGGTACAGTGTTCATATATATCACACTGATTCTGTAGACTAACTGCAGGCACAGAAGCTTTCGTCAATTCTAAAAATTTTGAACACTATTAGAAATATTTCTTACAACTTCTAATATAAAAATGGTAAAATTAACTATAAATTTGAAGGAGAAATAATCTGATTTTGAGGAAACATCGAAGAGATCCTCCATCTTCACCGTTGCTGTGGTTTAGCCTCAGCTGGCAACAAAGAACCACGCTGTCGCTCTCTCACTCCCCCCTCCCCATCCCACCAGGATGGGGAGGACAATCAGAAGTAAGAACGGAAGAGGCAAAGCTCGTGGGTTGGGACAAAAATAGTTTAACATGATGGCAAAGAGAGAAGAAAATAACAACAATAATACTGATTAAAAGAATATCCAGCATGCAATGTTCTCACTGCTCAATGCTCAGCTTGCTCCTGGGTAGAAAATGCTCGTGCTTCAGCCAGCTCCCCCACTTAAATACTGACCATGATGTCACATGATATCAAATATCCCATTTGATTGGCTGGTTTGGGTCAGTGCAACCAGCTTTTTGTGAAAATTAGCCCTATTCCAGCCAAACCCAGGACACCCTACATCATGTTATCATATAGAAATTGTCCTATAAAATCTTCCTCTTCTTGCATTCCTACTTGAGAAAAAAATCTTCTGCTTCTACTGGGGATAGTACAGCATCTCTATGACATACTATTGCTCGAGTAAATTAAAGTGGAAGAGGCCTTAGATACCTGTAATTATTTGTTTTAAACCAATATTTTTTCCCTGTAAGGGAAAAAGAAGGGCAAAACCAGAAGCTGTCTCTTCCTTTTCCTACTCTTTATTTCTCATATTCTTTCCCCTGTTCTTTCATTTCAAATACTGCCCAGGTAGTAGCAGTGCATGTGACCTGTCTTCAGCCTTTCCTCTGACTGGGCACTTCCAGTTTCATAGTATTTCCTTATATTTTCCACAGGTTCTTGGAAGTAACTTAGGAAAACCTTTTGGGAACTCCTCATTTTGGACCATGCTTATGGCCTAGGCTGGTCTACTTAGTTCCTCTTTCATTAGAGAAGTTTCTTGATTCACAGTTCCAAGTCTGCTTTCTGATGAACCCCAACAACAAAAATTAACATATTTTCATGCACTCTTTGGGCTTTTTGCCAGCGGTCTCTTCACCCCTTTTTTATTTTTCAGATTTCACAGATCCAGCAGTCAATCCTGAAGAAACACCTTTCAACATGTGGCTTCACGGACATATTTTTCTGACGTAAAGCTGGCTTTTGAAGTTCCCACTTCCCTGTCTGCCCAGTTGCTCCCATTCCCTCAGTCCTGCCTTATATTTGTTTCTGCAGCTGCAGGATGGACCGATCAAGGTTAAAACAAAGGCTGAGGAACCAACCAAGGTTAAAACTTCCAGTTTTCTCACAGGGATCAACCGTTTCCTCAAAACCCACAAAGGACAACAGAAGAATGGAACAAGCAGTACAAAAACATGCAAGTAGTAGTCGCATTTCCCTTGAAAGTTGTCCTAGCTTCCAGCACTTTGTGGCACAGGAGATCCCTGAGGAGGTGTCTGCACTTTTTACCTTCAGGTGAGTTCCAGATTCTACTGAACCGGTCTTTCATGGAGAGCAAACCCAGAATAGCATAAGAGTAACACAGTGTTGGCACTGGGAGGGAATCAGAGCTAAAAGAGGGAAGTCAGAGCATTGGGAAAAGCAGTAGGCTACAATTCAGTGAAAGCAGACCTCAGACACTTGTTATTATTTCAGTTAATGGGAGGTAGGAGGAAGTGAAGACAAACGATGGACGGGAAGAAGAATTGAATAAAGGAGAAAACGTGTGTGTAAATAGGAGCTGATAAAGAGGAGAAAGAAATTGATAATGACAGCCAAAAAAAGATAGGAACCATGTAAGAAAAGGCAGTTAGCCCAGAGGAATATGGTGAAGGGGTAAATAAATGACATGAAAGACAAAATATGAACTCTCTGTAAGTTTCCTCTCATTTATAATTCTTGTTTCTCCATCATTTCTCTCTATAGTATTCCATAGCATATTGTATGTTGACAAATTACTATTGTGAGATCAAGAAACCCCGTAAATCAGTACCTGCAGTATGGTATATAGTGTGATATGCACCAAGGGACCAATTCGATCACTTAAACATACTCAGTATGACACACTGGAAGAATCTGCTCATTCAAAAACCATTGTTCAAATGACAGTGTTGCTACCTACCAACAAAAATTATGACCTGTGCCAAACTACACAGAGGACTTAAAAATCAATTTGGTAGTTTGGTTTAAAGAAACAATTTATCTCAAAATTATGGGCTACATGTTTCTCAGGCTTTTCTTTCAATAGAGAAAGGTTGAAGTACTTTGAACTGAATTGCTTTTCCTGTAACTTGAAGTGGCAACTTTTTGCAACTCAGGTTGCCGTAAAATAAAAAGGAAAGGCATATTGGATCCTCTTTGTTGCTCAAGTCAGATCCAGTGATGTCCATTATCCAGAGGCCTGATGACTTGAGGTTGATTTCAGGCAGTTTAGGACTAGAAATCAATCTTCTACCTTTAAAAATGATCAAAAAGAAAGAAGAACGATGACAGCATGAGAGAATGTCATAATATAACAGGATCATAGCCTTTTTGGTACACAAACAAAGCTCTGTTTGCAGTTTATGTTGTATCTATAGCAACACTTCACGAAGAATAACACATATTTTTTGTCGAGAATTCAACAGCTTAATGTTCTTTCTGTGTTTAAGATTTAGTTTCAGAGGTATTTTGTTGATGCCAAGGTATTTTCCTTGTCATGTTTAGAAGTAATTACTAAAAGAACATTCAGTCACCTTTTAGAGGTCTAATTAATTGTTCTTAAATAAGCAATCAACGTTACTAAAACCACTTTATCATTTAGAAGCATCAGCCATCTGTAGCAACTAAGCGTCTAATACAAAGTGGAAAATATCAATGAACTCCACTCCACATCCATCAATATACTACTATCTCCCTCTCTTTTTCTTCATTAATTGCTGATATCTTTCATTTTCATTCTGTTTTAACCATTCTATAGGAAATTAAAATGATTTAATGGAAGGGAACAGCTCAGTAAAGTGTACTGCCCACAACTCAGAAAAAACACATAGCTGACTACCTGTGTATCTATCATGGGCACCGTATGTTTTTAGGCTGTCTTACTCCCTCTAGGCAAACTTTTGTAGTTCATTTACTTTACACGGAATAGTTGTCACAGAATTGAAGGAAGGAATCTTTTCTGCTAGTTCTAAATGACCAAAGGTCCTGTTCTAAGTGTTCTTTTGCAAGTACATCCAGGTTTAGATTTACATAACTTGTGGTGTAGTAGGCTTGAAATGAGCAGAAACTGAGCATACCACAACTATTGTTTTGTGCTGTGGAATAATACCACAGGTAAAGACTAGGTTAATTTCACTAAAATAATTTTTCTCTGGATTGCAAATGAGATCCTAAGCTACCTGAAAGCAGTGCATAAAACTTACGCTGTTTATCCCCACAAGGCACACATCCCAAACTGCTTTAAACCTTTCATTGCAATGTGCTAAATTTAATTTGGAAGGTGGGTGTTCTGTACACAACACATTGACAGGATGGAATTTTATTAACTTTGACCTTACCAGATGTGATTTTGCTATAATAGTAAGCTCCAACTGAAGATTCATATTTTTGATAAAAAAAGATACTACAGATATCTGACAGAGCTGTAGCCAAATTTAAAAAAAAAACCCCACATATATAAACATGCAGGCCAGTATTGCAGGAGAGCTTACCAACTGTCACAATCTCACAAAGAGTCTCACATAACCCGACGTGAGTATCAAGCCAGTTCCACCAAGGGAAGACCCATTCTTTGTCCGAGTCCTGTGTTTCCCTGACTGTCACCATCTTGAGGTACATCCCAGCCCCATAGCCTTCTCCATCATGCCCTATGACCACTTTGTTCAAATGACTCAGAGAAACAGCTTCCACCATAAATGAATCCACCTGCAAAAAAGGGAAATACTTAATAAAACAAAGTTTGGAAACAAATATGCTTGAACTTCAGGGAAAATGTAGTCCTGGATTTAGCTGAGGATTTAAAATTTGTATCTTATTTATTTGTAATATTTAACATAGCATCTCCACTCTGAACCTAAGAAAGCTGACACTGTTTGTACCTAATATTGAGTCCCAAATTCATCATTAACAATGCGTTGCAACTTCATTTGATCTTTGAACAATATGGATCATTTCATACAACAATAAAGTGCATATACCTCAACCTTCTGACAGTCAAACAGTTATGATAAGATTTAGGTTCTAACCAAATTTCTATCTTTCAGGGTACTTCTAGTATCTAAAATTTATCATACAAACCTAGATATACAGTAATAGTCCTAAAGAAAAGTTAGAAATCTAAAAAAGTGTGCGTTCATTCCAAGATAGCTTCTAAATTCTTCTCCAATAGTCAGAAAAGCCTGTCTTTTTGTTTTTCTTACAAAATAAAAATAATTATGGAAACAGCAAATGGAGAAAAGAGTAAGCAATAGAAGGAAAAAGGTTAAGAGGAAGGTGGAGAACAATTTGAGCAAAAGATGACAGATAGGAAAGGAAGCAGAATGGAGAAGTCAGAGTAAGAAAAAAGAGAAGTAAACACACGCATCAGTGGATGAGACTAGGGACAACAAAAACAAGATAAGGAAAAATATGAAATGGAAAGAAAAGTTATATGCCCCACGAAATTCTTGCTTGTTTTGTAAGAAAGCCAGGTGTTCTGTATATGGGCCAGCCTAGGGCCAGATGGATCTAATTGTAGCTTAGAAAGGTCAACAAGGTTATGAACAACTGGAGTTTAAACAGCAACACCTAGGATTAAAATTAACTCCACCATCCCAATAAAACATTAATTCATTAGTAAGAACTTACTAAACCAGATGTCAGGACAATTAAAAAAGAAGCTGTTAGCAAACTGATCTCTAAAGAATGTTGTACTTGCTGAAGTCCTATGTGTTGTCCCTGTTATTTTTAAATTAAAATATTGGAGAAGTGGATTTACTGCTACTAATATTAAAAGTACTTTCATATGACAAAAATATTTATTTTGTTTTTCTAAAAATATTCAGGATCCAATAGCCATATTGTAAGCAGAAATCATAAACTTTTTTAAGTAAGGCATTTTAGGAAATAAATCTGTGCTTGAAGGTAAATTAGAATAATTATTGCAGAGTGCTATCTCCTGAATATAGGCATAGCCCTGAGATATACGAAGAAATGAAATTTAGAAATTCTCTGAGTTTGTTACTCATTCCAGTTTTACCCTACCAAGTGCTGTGGTAATTGTTTAATGAAATAATTTCACAGAAATCTAAGACTCTCCTCGACAATGTACATCTTGGTGGGGAGCTTTATCCAACTTCAGTGTTCAGTGAGTGAACCTCTCATAGCAAAGCCTAATACACAAGAAAACAATTTTATTGTTGTTGGTCATCTAGAAACACTGCTATAGTGTGCATTCTCTTCTCCAAGTGGACTTCTTGTCTCTTGCCTAAACATACTGACAATACATTGAGTTAATATTTCGTGTGGGATTGTGGTTACAGAAACATCATTGGTTGCAAAAGTCTCACAGCAATTTCTGTAATTTATCCCAAATCACTAATTTTTAATTCTTTGCTACCTGTGCTGTCCTGTATTTGGAATGGAATAAGTAAGAATGATCACAAAGGTTCTCCCGAGTATTCTACATTCTATGTGGTCATGTGGAGCCTTTATTATCATAAGGGGACATTCTTGTACAGGAAGGAAATAACACTGGCATTGATCTACTGTTAATATCTGGAAGATAAATTCTGGTTCCAAATTCTTGCCCATCTGTAGTAAGATGTATTGTGAACAGGCACAAAGTGACACTTAATGCAGTACTAACCCCTGCACATGTAAGACAGCATTTTTCGTGCCATTACCTTATTCCTTTGAAATTTTCTTCCTTTTGCTAAAGATGTATGAAGTTTTCTCACACCTGTATCCCCTCTTTTCCCATAGAGAGTGATATAAACGTTTGCAAAAGTTTCTGCTCCCCAGCGGTCACCAATATGTACAGAGACAACATATTTATAGACTGCACAGAAAGAAAAAAAAAGTTTAAATGAACCTGATTAAGCACAATGTGTACCTAAAAGAAAACAGCAACACAGAGTATTTAGTAAGACTACTGCTTGTTTTTATTTCTGCAGCTACCAAAATACCTGCTACACAGTGATTGAAATAGTCGGGTTACTCTTTATGAATCTGACCTCTTAATGCTAAGCTCAGTGCAGACTTTCCATTAATTTCCTTAGAAATTCATAGGAAATTGGACTTAGACAATTTAGACTTATGCAGCTTAGAACTACTAATATCTAGAAAAACTCTGCACAACTCTATTTTGCTGTGCAAGACCTGGAAAATAAGAACTCATCTGAGTTTGCTCAGGAACTGTTAGAAACTGAATTATCTTTGCAGTAGATGATAACTATCATAGGTCAAAAAATTACACACTATGTAAAGTTCTTGCAAATTAGAATAACAGAGACAAGTAGCATAGCATCTAGATGCATGGCATGACATAGAAGTATAAAGATTTAGAAAATGCGCTTACTAATTTAAGGCGCACGATGGGAACTACAAAACTTTTTGCCTCTACAGTGCTCCTGTATAAATGTGTTTCTACACAGTCAGATTTGATTTGCTTCTGAGAAAGATCATTATATTGCATATGTATTCATACTCATACAAAAAGAATAACCAAAATTTTTCAAATGTAATTTTTAATGTATAGTCCTGATGAGTTAACATTTTACTAACGTAATGCTATAGTTTCTTTTAAGGTTATGAATAAGTCTGAGGTATTCCAGAATTTCTGGAATTTTAGTTTAGAAAAGCAGTCATGTCTCTAATTACTTTCATATACTGTGTAACTGCCAACTTTTCTGAACAAATGTGGTACTTCTGCAGGTCGTCACGTTCTAAGTGCATCTCTTAATATACTCTGAAATTCTCAGCATGTCAAAAAATAGTCCTTAGGGAAAAACAAATAAAAAACTTTTTTTGTATGTTATGGATTACTTCTGATACCTGTGTTAGTAACTAAAGCTACTCTAAGAAAAGTAATTCAAGAGCAAGCCTACTACAAATTATTTCCATGGCTGTGAACATGTGCCTTATCTTTAAAAATTATAATTATATTCTTCAGTTTTGCCCATTTAGAATCATCGACAAGATTTAGCAACTGTGAAACCCAATATGTGACTTAACTGGAAAATTAAAATTTCTTAAGCGGTCAGCATTTTTGCAGTGCGTTTATGAAGACAGTTACAATAGAGGCACTGAAGAGATGAAATTCAGACAGAGTGCTGTATTATATCTGTGGCATTGATTTCTCTTCAAGAGGTTAGTTTACATGGTTTATATCTTCTCACTGTTTTTACCTGGTAAAGTTTTCTGGTCCTTATTGACTGCAGGGAATTCTTTCACCAGCTCCTTGTCTTCTCTGTTAAGAGAGAGCCAGCATTTACACTCAAAGTTCAGTTCTTGCTTTGTGTGTAGTTCTTCTAGGTGAAAAGACTTCAAATGCCAACCCTCAAAGCCCGGCACATCATCACAGCTGACTCGAATCTTGTATACGTCTCCCAGATCTCCAGTCTCAACCTGCAACAAATTTCGTGATGAAGAGCACACTGTCAGGGTTGGTTCACTTAAAGAGATTTTCCCAAACAATGTAGAATTCCTAAACTTAATATCAACCAATGGAAAAGCTGATTTGGAGGCTGGGATAAATGTGATGAGGGAATCAAATCTTCTCTTTTTCATGGTATGAACACAGGTGAAATTGTTTCCTTTATGTTCCTATGTTCCCTTATCAGTATTGTGAGCATGATACTCTACTATTAGGGTGAGTCAAGGTTAAAATAAGAAACATCTGTGCATTTAAGCTCTTCAGACAAAAAAAAACAGAAAAACAAATATGTCAAGCTTTGACCCTACTCAATAAGGAGAACATCAACTTTCAATTAAAGGTTCTGATACAAGCTGTCAAGTGAAGTATTAAAATTAATGAAAATTACCATGAACCTAGAAAGTTTTAACTGAATTTTCATTTGCAATGTGATTGGCTTTAGAACATGAAATTACTTTATAACCAATTCTTTGGAAAAGAGAAGGGATATTTCCGCATAACAGTAAATCATGAATGTTATAGAAAGTCTTCTGAACACCAGAAAGTGGAGCGTTGCAGCCTTTCACTGGGCAACTGCAGGAAAGACAGGGTGGGAAGTGATTTTTGAGTGAAACAACATGGAACTACTGTTTTAAAAAGGTAACAATTATTTTCAAGCAGTATCAAACCAGAAAATGTTGCCTGTGGCCTTGTTCTTCTCTCATATTGCTTTTTTCTTTTTCCAGACCAGTCACAACATAAGCTTTGGTGAGTGTTGCCAGGAAATAGATTCTTTCATGCATGCAGTAGCATGACAGTAAGAAATTGAAGTTAGTCTTACACAATCATGCTCTGGGACCAGCAGCATCACCAGCACACTGGCTCCTAAGACAGAGCACAGTGCTCCTAATAGATAATCTGCTCTGCTTCTCAACTCTGCACTTGACAACATTTCACTGCTGATCTAGCTTGCTTAAAACTAGTTCGTGTGCCTTTGCATATATGGACACGTTCATGTAGGGTAGTATCAGCTACGTTATTCTTGTTAGGTGTTATGGTTTGGCTGCGGCCGGCAACAAAAGCGCCACGCGGCAGCCCCTCCCCCTGCCAGGGTGCGGAGGAGAATGGAAAGAAACAGGCAGAAACTGGTGGGTCGGGATAAGGGCAGTTTAACAGAACAGCAAACAGAGGGAACAGTAACAACAACGATACAGATAAGGAGAAAACACAACCAAACTGCACAACCCAGAGAACCCCTCTCCCGAACCGCCGCCGCTGCGTGCTCGCCAGCTGCGAGAATTCCTGCCGCCCTGCTCCCCCCCACTGGAATCCCGCATGACGGCACATGGTATGGAATACCCGGCTCTGTTTGGCCAGGTGTGGTCAGCCCACCTGGCTGTGTCCCTTCCTGGATTCCAGTGAAAATTAACCCTGTCCTGGCCAAACCCAGGACATTATCCACCCCTTATTCCATACCATCCACGTCATGCCCAGATCCCTCACTGTCCAGCTGATCACCACCACTTCTCCTGTCTCCAGATATCATTCCCTTAGTCTATGGATCATCACTCTATAGTGTCCATTGAGTTCATTTAATCCACGACTTTGGGCTCCATCTGTTGTAATGGTCTTTCGTGGCAGAAGAGGTGATGTGTGGTGATGGGCAGTCACTTGCTGCATCTGGAGCTCACGGCTGATGTATCTGGTGCGGCCCGTGCCCACAGTCTGCAGGAGATGTTGATCTTGATGAAGTTGCTGGATGCCAGTTGTTGAAAACCAGGT